>ENA-ORDP01000062-ORDP01000062.1-marine-sediment-metagenome-genome-assembly--contig:-NODE-62-length-61886-cov-6.370558_pt1 | contig 61886 bp, 65 predicted proteins | sample MGYA00248627_ERZ508539 | MGnify/ENA primary metagenome ERZ508539 (study PRJEB26208, sample SAMN05571518) | marine sediment metagenome | biome: deep sea; feature: Hydrothermal vent; material...
ATTTAATTTAAATATTTTAGAAAGCGTAGCGTGATTTTATTTTACCACAAGATAACAGCGCAACCAAAAAGTATTTCCTTTTAAAGAGTTTTGTGGTCAGATGTAATTTTATAATTTTTGGTTAAATCTAGTAATTCATTTATTTTATTTTTTACTTCTTCAAAGTTTATATCTTTCTGGTGTTCAATGTGAAAACTTTTTATTTCAGCTGATTCTAAAACATTGTTTACAAACTTATCTCTTTTTTGCCTATCACTTCTATCATGTGTTTTCCCATCATATTCAATGGCGACAATTGGTTTTAGATATTGTTTCTCAAAAATAACAAAATCAACTGTCTTTCTATTAATTCTATTTTGGTATTTCCAAAATTCTTTTCTTGACGATTCCACATCCACTATAGTACTTAACAAGATCTGAGGAAAAACAATATAATCAACCGGGATAATTTGTTGTAAACCTTCAAAAAATTTTCTTTCGGGAATATTTAATAAAAAGTCTTTCCTTTTAAAGGGCAACTTTACTTCTTCCCGATGTTGCTGAAGGGAAACAGAAATTTTATCTTTCAAAAAATAAAATAAAATTCCTAGAACTATGATGACTACCAATAGTAAAAATTCCATATAGAGTAAAAATTTATTAAAAGATTTTTGATAAATAGTTTTTATCTAAACCTTACGCTTGTATTGTAACAATCTTTTATTTGTGGTGCAAAATTTGATAAGCTCGCTGCGCTCGCGCTCTCCCGCGAAGACGAGCTCCACGGGGAATAGTCCATAGACACAAGCATCCTTTTGTATTGAGGGAAACACCGCCCTATCCAACATAATTATGTTAACTACATAGAATCATATAAACCCTATCACATCAATGACTTTTCTCAATTTCGCCTACTCACTGTAGTTTTGCGAGACTCTCTTGTAGCGAAGAAAGTCACCCAATAAAAATTACTTTTTGTATCCAAACAAAATCCATTCGCTCAAAGGAATAGAAATTTTTTTATGATCTACTTTATGAGTAATATGTTCAAGTCTTTCAATATGATAATTTTTGAACAAATCCATCAATTCTCTCTCATTAAAAAAATGAACGGGGAGATTATTCTTTATGCAAAATCCAATATGAGAAAATCCATAGACCTCTTCAGTAGTCGCCTGAAAAAATGGATGTTCAGTAGAAGCAACACGAACGAAAAAAGATCTTCCTTGTTTTAAAATAGAATCCAATTCTATTATGGATTTTTGAACATCTTCATAGGTAGCATATTCTAACGAGTGATTTGCTAATATAAAATCCATTGAATCTTGAGGAAATGGTACATCCGTTAATTTTCCAACGCGATAATCAATACTACTTCCATTTTTATTAGCCCTTGCTAATTGAATGGCTTGCTCAGAGATATCAATTCCGTGAACATCAAAACCTTGCTGGGCAAGATATTGAGTGTGTCTGCCCGTTCCACATCCAGCATCCAAAACTGATTTAACTTTTTCTTTCTTGAGACGAATGACCAGATTACTAATTTCTCTTGAGGGATTTGCGTGTATGCTTCCTTGCGAATAAATATCATTCCAATTACTCATAATATTAGCTAGTTTTTACTAAATTAATAAAGCTTTCTTTATTAGGCGATTGAATACAATCAGTTTTCAATCCAAGTTTGTAATTATACGATAACAATTTCTTGTGTGTTATACAACACTTTCGCGACGCTCGCTGCGTGCGCAATCACCTACCACCTGCAAGTGCGGCATCTATTTTTGCATATCTATTATTTAGATATACATAGAGTGGAAATAGAATCGCGAAAAAGATTATTCCCAGATACAAAAATCCATACTGATATGACAATCGTTCAATAGTAAACCCTATCCCAAAACTAGCGATTGCAGCTACCAGTTGTTTAATCTGTGACTGTATTGACAGTAGCGTCGCCTTAAACTTGCTTGCCTTGATGATGTCGATCAGATAGCCATTACTCACACCGCTTAGTCCCCACTGAAATGAATTAATCACTATGAAAACGGCTACAACAATCCACCAGGTAGAAATGAAACCTAAGATAAGAATGAGTAGTGTATAAAGAAAAATCTGAAATTTATAAAAAGAAAATAAAGAGATCCTCTCTCTTATTTTTCCGCTATACGCGAGCATAAGCGATGCGAACATTCTCCCTATACCAAAAAATACTCCGTACCAAATCACAGGGATTGCCAAAAATAATTGATACGGCGCGCGAAAACCACCAACACCAAACAAAACTCCGCTAATAATCCCTGAAAATAAAGCAAACCCGAAAAAATGTAGCCGAATTCCTTCATGAATGACCTGCTTAAATGTAGTAAGCTTTAGCTCTTCTGTTTCTTTTTGCGTGACAGAAGGAGTTACAAATGACACAGCCACCAGTATCCCAATAACATCAAAAATAAGAGCAATCAAAAATGGAATCTTAAAACTGATGCTGACAAGAAAAGGAATAAGCACCATAAAAATAATTGGCACCGCAAACCCTATTGAACTAATCTTCCCCATAATCCTTACATAATCTTTTTCTCTTTTAAGTCCACGCAAAGTTTCGTGCATAAAAGCTTTTCCTGTTCCACTAAGAAATGATTGCGCCACACTCATAAGTACACCTCCAAAAATTAGTAAAATAATATTATTTGCCATAAGGAAAAAAATTGTTGAGAACAACATAAATACTCTGGACATTACCAGCGCTGTTTTATGCCCAATTTTGTCAGCTATATATCCACTTGGAATTTCAAAGATAAATCCACCAAGACTCCCTGCGAGTAAAATAATACCAATTCCTTCTGGCGTTACATTTGGAATCGTTAAATAATATGCCCCCAAAATCGCAACAAAAATACGTTTATTCACAACAAGGAATAAAGTGTATTTCCAGATATTTGAATGCAAGCTCTTTTCCATATTTTTAATAAATTCTTTTTAATCTCTCGCTGCTTAATGGCCTGCCAGTTAGTAGTTATTACTACCTTACCTTATAAGCAAAAACATATCTATGTATACGATTTATCTCAAGTAATAAATCCGCGCTCTCCCGCGAAGACGAGCTTCACGGGGAGTAGTTGCATACTGATACACTTTTGATACACTACTCAGATGACAGCCACAAAAAAACGCATCAATGTAAGTGTCTCAAAAGAGCTCAACCTGGCAATTGAAAGATTGGCCAAGCGTGACCAAATCCCTCAAGCAACAAAAGCTGCGCACCTTCTACGCCTCGCACTTTCGTTTGAAGAAGACGAAGTGCTGGACCACATTGCTACCGAACGCGATTGCAAAGGGGCTCGGTTTGTATCCTCTGCCACGGCATGGCGCTGATATTTGAAATCATCTACCACAAAACGGTAGTGGACGATGACATACCCCACCTCTCAAAACTCTGGAGAGAGAAAGTGCACCGTGCGATTGAAACGAAGCTCACCACCAATCCCGACCTCTTCGGCAAACCACTTCGTCGCTCGCTCAAGGGATATAGAAAACTACGCGTCGGTGACTATCGCATTGTCTTTCGTATACAAGACACCCGCGTGATTATTTTTGCCATCCTTCATCGCTCAATCGTGTACCGCACTCTGCGTACGCATTAGCCAATCTGATATGTGAGTATGCGGAAGCCCGACTTCCACATACCGTTTCCCACTTGGGCATCGGATGTACAAGTGAGGACTTCTTCACTGTAAAGAAATATAATCTTACACTTCGCCCGAAAGGAAGACCAAATAGAGAATAATATTATGACACTCTTTTAGACAAACAAAGGTGTCTGACCCCTTTAATCGGGCAAAGTAAGTCCATCTTTAGTTGAAAATTCGATAAATTCTGGTTTACTCATAATGTTATTTTTTTATTTCGTAATGAAGTTGGATTTCATTATCGGTTATTTTCTTTTGCCCGATCAATTTTAGATTGCGCTCAAAATCCTTGTTCCAAAAAAGCGAGATTCCTTTCCCTAAAATTATTGGCTCAACATCAATATAAATTTCGTCAATTAAATTTTCTTCAACAAAAGAAGCATTGAGCACCCCGCCGCCAGCAACAATCACTTGCTCAAAATCGTTCAAAAGTTCCAACGCTTCTTTTGGTGAGTGGGCGACTAAATGATTCGGGCTTAAAGTTTCAAAATCTTCTTGAGCGACGACGACAAGTTTTACATCTTTAAATTCTGAAAATTCTGGCTGTTTTGTAAGTATATTGTAAGTGCGATGTCCAACGATAAGATTTCCGGCAGTTCGTACTGCTAAACTATAGCTATCCCATTCCTCTTTTGAAATCCAGTTTGTATCGTCATCGCTTTTGGCGATCATTCCATTTAAGCTTATTGCCATGTATAAAATTACTTTTGGGTTCATAGTATTATTTCAAAAGCTCACTACTGGAGATTTCTAGTGCATTTGCAATTCTTTCCAATGTTGAGAGCGTTGGGTTCATTCGACCATTTTCAATATTGCTAATATAAGCTCTATCTAAATTTAATGCGCGACAAATGTCACCTTGCGACATCCTTTTTTCCAAGCGAGTTCTTTTCATATTATCTCCAAATTTCTTAGCGGTGTTTTGAATCATATCTTTATTTAAAGTTATCAATATAGATATTATATCATTACATTGTGTTTTAACACACTAACAATTTACAACCCAGATACAAAAATATACTGGCACCATTACAAAAACCAAAATTTTGTTTTTGGTGGGCGTACCAGGACTCGAACCTGGAACCGCTGAGGTATAAACTCCGAGCTCTAACAATTGGTCAATAAATGGGGTCATATAAATGGGGTCAGACACCTTTGTTTTCTAAAATGTGTGGTGTAATCTTTTGAAGGTTTATTTGGATCTCTTTATGTTGATGGGCGTACCAGGACTAGAGCCTGGAACTGCTGAGGCATAAGCTCAAAGCTCTAACCAATTGAGCTATACACCCTTTCGTTTTTTTGTTGCTTGGATGACCTCTTTGTGTTTGGCTCACTTCCATTGTCTGTTTGTATCTCCGTAACAGGGAAAGAACAGACTGTGATGACCTTGGAGAGGAAGTCAGAGACGCTCCTTGTAGAACCCTATTTATATTTAGTTTTATAAGAATATCTATCAAATAAATTGGTCGCCAGGGATACAGCTGCAATATTTTGCACCCCACACTGTTTCAATATATTTGCACATTTTCTTAAACTAGACCCTGAAGTAACTATGTCATCAACTAACAATACTGAGTACTTATTTAAATCTAATCCAGTTCTTAAAGAAAAAAGATTTTCCACCGCCTGTTTTCTCTTTTTCCAACTGTCGATTTTCTTTATCTCCATAAAGTTATCTGACCGATTAAATATTTTTTTTATCTTTGAAACTTTCTTTGAATCTTTATTAAGCATTTCATACAACTTAGTGGCGAATCTCTCAGAAACTCCGTAACGACTTGGTACTGGGATAATTAAAATTAATAAGGCATTTTCTAAAATCCAGTTATTTATTTCAGGAAGTAAAATTGAAAAACCGGCACATGCTATTTTAGAAGCAAGTTTGGTTGACCCACTATCTCTAGCCTCTTTTTTCATAAACTTGTACAAATAAGCGAAAAAACTATCTCTATCGCATATCCAACCTATAAAAAGTTTTGTGATATCTTTCCCTTGAATTTTTTTAAGATATTTTTTAGCCAAAATCGTATTTTCCAAAAAAGGTAAAATTGGTTGGTCTTTAAAAGTAACTCCTATTTGATGAAAAGGCGATTTAATATTTGCCATATTATAAAAGAGTAGTTATCTTTTCTGGTACCACAATAAACCCTTTTGAAAGAGAGGAGGTCTCTCTTCTGTTCGCGAGATATAACACAGAACCAAGGAGTAAACATATAGTTCTTTCAATTCTCTTTACTCCACCTTTGTAATAACTACTTTCAAAATTTATTGGAAATCCATTATTAACAAAAACAATATTACCATATATAACATCAGAATGAATATTTAAACTAATACCTTTTCTGTAGGACGCGACAGGAAATTCTCTGTCTGAAGATGATACACTTACAAGATAAATTGGGTAATTGAGAGAATTAAGATATTCTATATATTCTTCAGAAATGGCTTTTATTCCTGTGGCACCAATAATAATATTTGGTTTCAGCTCAATTATCTTTTCCATAAGATTCTTGTGACCAAGAGCATCATCAAACCCAGATACTTTTTCCCCTTGTTTATGTAACCCATTAACAAGCGCCTTTCCTATTGGGCCAAGACCTACAACCAAGAACTTATTATTTATAATATTGTTTTCTGAGATATAGTCAGATATTTTTTCAATGCAAATATCAGCAATAAATGGACTTTCTTTGTTAAGCTTTATAGCTGATCGGGCAACATTGATAATTGGAAATTTAAGTATTTCATTCTCCAACTTCCTAAATCCAGAAGAAGTTTGCTCAATACCTAAAATTTCAATACTCTCATCTATCTTTTCAAAATTTTTATTAAACTCTGATAACAATACAGCTCCATCATCAAGTATGATAACTCTAGATTCACCAAAAACAGTCTCCTTAAAAAGTTTAAATAGTAAATTGCAATTTTCATTATGTTGTTCATCAAAAGTCTTTTTTGTATCAAAAGATGGTTGATATAAATTGAAATTATCGTTTTTTAACTCTGCAAAAAGGTTAACATTTGTTGAGTATTCTTTACCAAGAATAAAAATATTTTCTTTAGGAATACCGAAGCCAACAAATAAGGAAAACATCTTTTCTCTTGGTCTGAGTATGTGCTGACAAGTAAAAATATAGGTTTTTGACAAATCGCGCTTTTTATTCCTAGAAAATAAATTGAACGTCTTTGCAAGGAGCACAAGAGAATCATTTGACTTTAGATGTTCAATTGTTTTTCCTCGCATATTATTTTTAATCTAACATAACCAAAAATTTGTACAATATATAACCCACAGCGTGTAAATATAGTGTTTTATCCAATACGGCAATGTGTTGACAATGGTAATACCTATAAAACAATACAGGAGAAACATTTGAAATGAGTAAAACGATAGCAAATAAAGAGATTAAATTAATAAATATAGCCGGGGTGTATCCGTACAACAAAAAATCTGGAGAAGTGGAACTCTGATAAATAAGAGCGGTTCTATTTATGTATTTATTTAAAAAACCACCAAGGAAAAAATCTTCGGGTTGCTCATCTTTGTGATGTTGGCAGGCATGTATACCACCATCACAAGGTTACGATCTCAATCATACTTTCCTTTTCCTTTCTTGTTCTTTTAATTCTTCATCCATATCACCCAGGCGCACCTCCACACCAGGATGATTTCTATACCACTTTTTATCTCTGACAATTATGGTCTATATGTAATAATATCACTCATATTAAGATTTAGTAAGATTTTGTACGAGTCCACCACACATGAGGCTCCCGCGCTGTTAATGAGGAATAGTATATACCGTAGTTTGGAGAGGAAGTCGGAGACGCTCTTGGAAGAGTGGGAGGTGATAATAGTACCCCCCGGCGCGCTTCGCGCGCCGGGGGCTTTTGGGTTTAGTGTTTTATTGACCCGCTTCTTTTTTTGCACCTTCCGTCCCATTGGTTTCCGGTGCATCTTCACCTTTTTCTTTTTGTGCCTCATCGGCGCCGTTTTGTTCGCCATCTTTTGGAGTTTTCTCAGAAACAGATTCAGAGGTTGGTTGTGCTTCCACAACAGACCCGCCGTCTGCCGGCGTTTCTATTTCCGACGCTCCCTCTGTTTCCTCCGGTTCTTCCGACTCTTCCTCCGTGGCAAAATCATCTGTTGAGATATTCATCAGCTTTGCATTACGCAATTGTCTGCGCACCGCCTTTGCCGCCTTTTCTCTGATAAAGTACAGTTTTGCGCGACGCACTTTTGAACGACGAACGATTTCAATTTTATCAATAAGCGGTGAATAGAGGGGGAAAATCTTTTCAACACCTATCCCGGAAAGCGTAGCGCGCACCGTAAAGGTGCCACCTGCCTCTTTCCCATGCTTCACCGCAATGATTACACCCTCAAAAGTCTGTATGCGCGTTTTCCCGCGCTCAATGACTTTTTGGTGCACGCGAACCGTATCACCGGATCGTACACCGATTTTTACGCGTTCCTCTTTTTTAACCGGGGAAATAACTGTGTCCATGCGAGGTACTGTACCATAAAAAACCTCTTGCGCAAACATTCCTGCAGAAACGTCTTACAGTGTCGCACCGGGGAAAAAATTTACAGCCTTCATAAAATCTTCCGGCGGTGGAGCAATTACAGCCACCTCCTTACCCGAAGGAAGAGGTAGTATGATGCGATACGCATGCAATCCGAGATGTGAAAGCCCTAAATCGCACGGGTGTTTTGGTGCGTATAGTTTGTCGCACACGATTGGGTGGTGAATTGCCTTAAAATGCACTCGTATTTGATGTGTCCTACCTGTCTCTGGCATGATACGCACAAAAGAATGCTCTTTTGTGTTCGCTATCTTTTCCCAGCGAGTAATTGCATCTCGTAGTGTTCCTTTTGCTTTTCGTTGCGCAGAACGCAAACGAAAATCTTTTCGTGAACGCCCAATCAGATAATCAATAATTCCTTTGTCCTCTTTGAGAATGCCATACACAAACGCAAGATATGTCTTCTTAATTTGGTGCTCTTGGAAAGTGTGTTTCAAAAAAGCGTGCACCACGTCTGTCTTTGCAAGAATGAGCACTCCCGTGGTTTCGGCATCAAGACGATGCACGATGCCCGGGCGCATGATAGTTTCCCCGGAAACCAGCTGCATAGGCTCGCCAACATTCACTGACTGAGGATATTTTTTCCCAAACCAATCTGAGATGGTTTCTGCTTGCGAATGTCCATCAGGGTGCGTTATAACACCAAATGGTTTATTGATAACCACCACATATTCATCTTCATATAAAATCGGTATCTCCATATTATTATTTGTTTATATGTAATTTTTGCTCCCACTCTAAAGAAGTGCGGACGATATCCTCTAAATCATCATATTGTGGTTTCCAGTTTAGTGTTCTTTTAATTTTGTTTGCGTTTGCAACCAAGATTGGCGGATCCCCGTCGCGTCGCACAGCAGTACGTATACACAAAGTAGTACCACTGACATGTTGTACCATATCCAATACCTCACGTACGCTATAGCCATGTTCATAACCACAATTTAACGTTGTGGAGCTGTTCCCTCTTCGCAAATAGTCCAACGCCATTAGGTGTGCTGTGGCGATGTCTTCCACATGAATATAATCTCGGACTCCCGTTCCGTCAGGAGTTGGATAATCTGTACCAAATATTACTATCTCTTTACGAGCACCAATCGCAGCTTCGCACGCCACCTTAATCAGCAATGTTGCGTTAACAGTAGACTGACCAATGCGTCCTTGCGGGTCAGAGCCTGCTACATTAAAATATCGCATGGTCACATGGCGTATTTTAGTAACAGCCACCAAATCTCGCAACATCCACTCAGTCATAAGCTTAGATGTGCCATATGGATTGATTGGGGCGGTTGGAGTATTTTCATTTACCTGCGCTTCTTGAGGAATGCCATAAACTGCCGCTGATGATGAAAAAATGAAGTGACGTATGCTAGTAGTCGCACAAACATCCAGTAAAGAACGACTTGCACAAGTGTTGTTCTTATAATACCTAAGCGGTTCACGTACTGATTCAGATACTGCGGTGTGCGCAGCAAGATGTATCACTGTATCAATGTCTCGTTCACGAATTAAATGCTCAACCAATACTTGGTCGCCCACATCACCGACAATCAATTCTCCACCAAGCACGGAATCACGAAATCCTGTGGATAAATTATCAAGTATAATGACTTTTTCGCCAGCCTCAACTAGATGACGAACAATATGACTGCCAATGTAACCGGCTCCTCCGGTTACCAAGATTCCATTTTTTTCCATAATTTTTATACCGTATTTTATATATTACACTGTAATTATCACCTTGTCTGGATAAATAAATTAGCTTTCACACATGCAAGTCTTCGGGAGCATCGCCACGGGAAATAGTCCGTGCGAAGCGCGCGGACTATTTCCCGTGGCGATGCTCCCGAAGCGCATACCAAGAAAGAATTCCTTCAAACTCTTGTTTAGTAAAAGCGGGCCACATGGTTTTTGTAAAAAATAATTCACTGTATGCCATTTGGAAAAGCAGAAAATTTGAAAGACGCTGTTCCCCACCGGTACGAATAATGAGATCCGGATCCGGCAAAGAAGCGCTCCACATTGCCATTCTGATATCTCCTTCAGTAACAGAAGTTTTCCCGGAGTGCATAAGTACATTCATCGCATTCACAATCTCTGCGCGCGAGCCATACGAAAACGCGATAACCAGTGTTTGTCCGAGCGCATTCTCAGTTTCTTTTTCAAGACGCGTCGCTTGCTGAAGAAGGTTTTTGGGCATACGTTCTTTCTCACCAAGAAAACGAATGCGAATGCTGCGCTCAGCAAGTTCATCAAGCTCATTTGTACATGCGCGCACAAAAAGCCGCATCAAATAAGAAACTTCTTTTGCCGGGCGTTGCCAGTTCTCGGTTGAAAACGCATACACAATGAGCGTACGCACCCCTGCGTCAAAAGCCCACACAGAAACTTTTTTGAGTGTGCGCAAACCCTCGCGATGACCCGAGAAAGTTGAAATGCCAAGCGCGCGCGCATAACGACGATTTCCATCCATGATAATACCGATACAATGTGGAATGTTATTTTTAACATCGGGATACGTATCTGAAACATCCATTACATTTTATAACCACCCTCAAAAAAATAAGTTGCGGAAAGAAATTCACAATTTGCATCTCCATGGACACGTAAACAACCGGGGGAGTGGTATGATATAGCCATACATGCCACAAGTATCTTTATTTGAATGGGACGCACATGAATACGAGTTTGATGATAAACCAAGCGAGTGGTATTGGGCACTCGCGATTATTTCCGTTGGGGCAATTATCACCAGTATTCTTTTCCAAAATTATTTATTGGCAATTGTTTTTGTTGTCGCAGCTTTTGCTATTGGTATTCAAGCGGCAAAAGAACCACACAAACACCACTTCAAGCTCACACACGGAGGGCTTCATATTGACCATCGTTTTTATCCGTTTGATTTGATGCACTCCTTCAGCGTCATTGAATACCTTGATGAAACCGAACCATTGGTTCTTTCTATAAAAACCCACAACCTGCTTGCGCCACACTTGATGATTCCCTTGGTAGACGTTAATCCCGATGCTGTATACGCGCTTTTCTTTGCGTATGTTGAAGAAGGAGACCACCCGGAAACATTCGTGGACCGTATGATTGAGTTCTTTCATCTTTAAAAACTCTTGGCGAAAGAACCAAAACCGTGTACAGTGCATTAGTGCCGTGTCAAAAGGCGCGGTGTCAAATGCCCTCGTCGTTCAATGGATAGGACGCTAGCTTGCGGAGCTGGTAATGTAGGTTCGATTCCTACCGGGGGCACCCTATCAAAAGATACGGTACGCAAAGGACCCCCCCACAGGCGACGCTGGTGCGTCGCCTGTGGGGGCTAAGATAAAAATAACAAAGACTCAGAGCATGTCTTTGTTATTTTTATAGACATTCACAAAGGACGTGGTATAGTAAAAATAGATATTAACTGTGGCCAAATAAGGAGGCGCCGGCATGGTGTACAAAGACTCAGATTGGGTTTGCCGAAAGTGTGGGTACCGTCCATGGGTGGTGATGGGAGCGATTCCCATATGCCCCCGATGTGGGGATGAGATGTTTCCACACGCAGAGAATCCAGAACACCCATTCAAAAAAGGAGGGCCCTTCCCAGAAAACCCCTTCAAAAAGTATTGAGGTTTGAGCTCTTTGGCTCCGGGGGATATTACATGTCCCCTTTTGTTTTATGAGAATATTTTTACATGTTATACTTTTAGTAAAATCATCTGAATATGAAAATGGAACAATTTCAAAAAGAGGTAGACGCATGGACCGGGCAGTTCACCCCGCAGTATTGGAGCCCGCATGAGATATTGGCGCAAACAACCGAAGAAGTCGGCGAGCTTGCGCGAGAAGTGAATGCTCGCTTTGGACACAAGAAAAAGAAAGTGACCGAGAGCGATAGAGAGCTTGGCGATGAAATGGCTGACATTATTTTTACATTGGCTTGCCTTGCCAACTCGCAAGATATAGATCTATCAAAACATCTCCAAAGAGTCATGGACAAGTGCTACAAAAGAGATAACGACCGGTTTGAAAAGAAAAAATAATAACCTTTATATTTTTATTGCAAAACATGACTCACCACACCGACAAAAAAATAGTAAACTTCCTATTTGAGATAGGCACACTAAGAAAGCTCCTGCGGATGCATCAACAAACGCTACTGTCTCAGGATTTATCTGATACCATAGCAACTCATTCATACCACGTCGCTATCATGGCGTGGTTTTTGGCAAAGATGGAAAAAGCAGACCCATACAAAACAGCCATGCCAGCGCTTCTGCATGACACAAAGGAAATTAAAAGTAATGACCACAACTATGTGCACAAGAAGTACGTTAAAATTTTTGAGGAGGTGCTCTTACTTAAAAGAGTGCGGGCACCAAGGAAACAAAGAGGTGACGATTTTGCTTTCCGGAAAAAGGGGGTACCGTTAACAAGCCAAACACTTCCTATGGCAACATCAAAACAATATCTGGGAAATACTTACTAAAAGAAATTCAAAAAGGGAAAGTTTCCGAATAGTGGGAAGATGCGTGGACACCAAAAAATAGATAGGGTTATGGATTATTCGTACTCGTACAGGTTCCGGCTTTGATTATTTTATGAAAAAAATAAATAAGAAACTGATTATTATCAAGTATGGGAGTAACACTCTTGTTACAAATGGTGCACATAATGAAACCTCAATTGATTACGAAAACATGGTTGCTCATGGGCGGATTATCAATCGCATACATCATCCAACCATCATTGTCAGCTCTGGTGCGGTAGCGTTTGGAAAAACCATGAGAAACAAGTTTGAGTATATAAAGAACGAGGTTGCCAGAAAGAGAATATTTTCTGCACTTGGAAATCCACACCTATCCATCAACTGGGACCGTGCGATTTCAAAAAAACAAGTCTTGCAGGGATTAATTACTCACAGGGACCTAACTCTGGAAGTGCCAAGGGAAAGCATCGCAGAAATCATCTACTCGCTTTTTAACGAGGGTACCGATAACAGTGCGGTGATACAGGTAAATGACAATGACTTTGTAACTGACGAGGAGCTGATTAAAATAAGAGGTGGTGACTTTGGCGACAATGACAAGACCACTGCCCTGCTGGCAATGTTGTGCGATAAAATTTTTATAGAGACCGATGTTATATTTAACACGAGTTCAAATGGTGTTTTGGAAAATGGCAATACTGTTCCATTGATGCTCGCGGATAATTTGAAAAACTCTTATATTGAAAAGATTTGTGGTGCAAATAAAACCAGTGTGGGGACCGGCGGTATGAATACCAAATTAAAAATTATCCGCGACATGATACATAATACCGAGAAAACTACCGCCTATATTATAAACGGAAAAAATCCGAGGCAATTGCAAGAGGTATTGCATGGGAAAAGTACCGGAACAAGGATTTATAAGTGAAGCTTAAAATAAGCACCCGCGAGCGAGCGAAAATTAAAATTATTACGATTTTTTAGTTTCTTGTGTACGACGAATAGCGGCGACTAAACGAGATTTTGTGCGTGATGCCGTATTTTTCTTAATTATTCCGCGTTTAACCGCCTTATCAACTGCTTTATATACTCGTGGGAGTAGTTTTTCCGCACCATCGGAATTACCGGTTGTGATTGCTTTTTTAACCTCTTTCACCGAGGAAAGCATTTCCCTCTTGCGACGCAAATTAAACACGTGCTTGCGCAACGATGCGCGGTGCGCTTTCTTTGCTGATGCTATTATTGGCATAATGCAGTTATCCTACGCTAAAAAAATGGAAAACGCAAATGTACCACATATGTTAGGATACATACCATGATTCGTACTGTAGAAGGAATTGTCCAGTCTATTGACACTGGCGGTGTAATTGTTACCGTTGCGGGATTTGGATTGCGTATTCACACAAACGAGGAAGATTCTCTTACGGTTGGAAAACGCGCGTTTTTTTCCACACATATGCTTATGAAGCAAGATGGTATACGGTTGTATGGATTTGCCGATGTGGCGGACCGAGATTTTTTTGAGCAACTCCTTACGGTTTCCGGCTTTGGACCCAAAACCACCATGTCGCTGTTGCGAAGAGCGACACGAAAACAGCTTGGCGTAGCAATTGCCAATCGCGACGTGGAATATCTCACGCGCGTGGTCGGGCTGGGAAAGAAATCCGCGGGGAAATTAGTGGTTGAACTTGCAGAAAAGATAATGATAGATGGTACACAACAAAAAAATACCGACACCGAGGTGTTTGATATGCTCGTCGCTCTGGGATACACCGAACGCGACGCACAAAAAGCGCTCGGCACGATTCCCGTAACCATCGTTGGAAATGAAAAACGACTGAAAGCGGCGCTGAACGGAGGGGTATCACAATAATGACAACATGAGCGGTATCACAATGAAAACCATTTCTTTTTTTAAAAAAATACTCCCGGGAACACTTGTGCGCGCCCTGCTTCCCCTCTATCACGCCACGTGGGCGTTTTCTTCAGCACTTTTTTATGGTTTTCCGGGGCGAAAAATCACTGTCATAGGAGTTACGGGAACGAAAGGAAAATCAACGGTGATTGAAATGCTCGCCACAGTATATGGTGCCACAGGAAAAAAGGTCGCCATTTCATCAACCATCAGGTTTGCAATTGGAGATGAGTCAAAACCAAACCTGCTAAAAAGAACAACTCCCGGGCGCGGGTTTATACAGCATTTCCTTAAACGCGCCAAGGACGCACATTGTACCTATGCAATTGTGGAGCTCACATCGGAAAGTGCCTTGCAATATAGGCATCGTTTCCTTTTCCTTGACGGACTGGTGGTTACCAACATTCAGCCGGAGCACATAGAAAGTCACGGCTCATTTGAAAACTACGTTGCGGCAAAACGCTCAATTGTTACAGAGCTTGAGCGGTCCAAAAAGAAAAATCGTACGCTCGTTATCAATGGCGATATTCCGGAACTAAAATCATTCTTTCATGCGAAAGTACCCCACATTATTTCTTTCACAAAAAAAGAATTGCAAAATCTCTCACAAAAAGATGCTTCTGTTTCGTTTACATACGAAGATACACACGTCACAATACCTCTTTCGGGGAGTTTTAACGCTTTGAATGCGCTTGCCACCATAAAGATGGCAAGCGCATTCAACATCACAGTGGCAGACAGTGCCACTGCACTTTCACACATGAAGCCGGTATTGGGACGTGTTGAACATATTTCACTTGGTCAAGATTTTATGGTGATAATTGATTACGCACACACGCCGGACTCACTTAAGGCATTGTACGGCGCATTCCCCACTCACCGAAAAATATGTGTGCTTGGAAATACCGGTGGCGGACGCGACACATGGAAGCGCCCGGTTATGGGAAGTATCGCAGATACGCAATGTGACGAGGTTATCCTCACAACCGAAGACCCATACGATGAAGACCCCCGCGCCATTTCTGAAGAAATGGCACGGGGTATGAAACAAAAACCGCACATCATCATAGATAGGCGCCTGGCAATACGTCATGCGCTCTCACTTGCAAAACAAGGTGACGTTGTATTAATTTCCGGCAAAGGAAGTGGTCCTTATATAATGAGTGCGAAAGGAAGCAAAATTCCTTGGAGCGATGCCAAGGTGACGCGAGAGGAACTTTCCAACATTCAAACAAAATAGGGTGGTTTTTGTTATAATTAATAACACACATTATGGAGGACGGCTTTTTTATTATAGGAGTTTTTGTATTCATGTTTATTCTGTGGCTGGCTACCGGTGGTCCGACTCACCCGCTCTCGTTTGCCGGACCGGTGCTACACACAACAATCTCATCGGGTGGCAACGCAAGATACAACGGTAGCGGAGCTTTCCGAGTGAGTTATTTCCCTTCAACGAACAAAAAACAAAGTACCCCGCGCGCAAGTAACGAACAAATTGAACAAAAAATTTCACAAGTAAGCAGACAGGTGCACGAACTTTCCAATGGTGTGAGCAATGCGGTTTTATTTGGAACACCATCGCCCTATAAAGGAGAGGTTTTTCTCAATCACTTCGTATGGGGGGCCGGCTCATCTAATCCAAACAGGGAATATGTAGTGTTGCATGTCTCTTCAGACGCACCGCACAGTGTGGACATTTCCGGATGGAGTTTGGAAAGTGGCACCACCGGCAAGAAGGCGATTATACCGAAAGGAACAGAGGTGCCACGTTCTGGAATTATCAATGCCGGTGCGCCAATTATCATTTCTCCGGGCGATAAGGCAATTATTTCTTCCGGGCAATCCCCCATCGGAGCATCTTTTGAGGAAAATGTTTGCACAGGATATCTTGCACAATATCAATCATTTTATCCTCAACTTCCGCGCATATGCCCGACCCCGGAAAGTGAGTTACGAAAATTCTATCGCCCGCAACCGTACAGCAGAGACCTCGCATGCATAACAAAAGTACAAAACATACAACGTTGCACGCTCGTTGGAACAATTCCACAAGGACTCACCACCTCGTGCTCCACCCTCCTAACCACATACATGAATTATAATGGATGTACCAACGCACATGAACATGATATGGGTTTTTTGGGTGATACCTGGCGTGTATATCTCGGGCGCACAAATAATATGTGGCGCGCTCGTTACGAAACAGTGAAGCTCCTTGATGCGCATGGAAAGACCGTGGATATGTTTTCTTATTGAAGCATGTCTCGGACATCATTCGCTTAATACATGAATTCTTTTGTAAATTATGTTATAACCTAATTACTAACCGCCTATAGCTCAATTGGTAGAGCAGCGGCCTTTTAAGCCGTTGGTTGTAGGTTCAAGTCCTACTGGGCGGACAAGCGAGGGAAAGAAAGAAACGCAGTTTTTTCTTTACATACAAAAAAGATATGCCTGTGTGCTTGTATATAGGCATGTTTTTTGTATGTATAAGCGCGAAGCGCTTTCTTTCCCGAGCGCCCCAGCCCAGCAAGAATGAAGTTCTTACTGGGCGGACAAGCGAGGAGAAAAAAGAACGGAGTTCTCACACGAATACAAAAACATATTCGTGCATTGGTGTGCGAATATGTTTTTCTGTATGAAGTGTGACCGCACAGCGGTTTTCTCCGAGCGCCCCAGCCCAGCAAGAACGAAGTTCTTACTGGGCTGGGGCGTTGGGCGTTGGACGTTGGACGTTGGCTTTTCTCCAAACACTCCATCTGTGGTTTAGGAATTACTCTATCGGCAACCCGTCTCTTTTCCACGCAATAATTCCTCCTTCAACATTTAACGAGTTGGTGATTCCTTGTGTGTGCAAAAAATCAACTGCCGTTGCACTACGTGCGCCGGAACGACAGATAACATAAATCTCATCATGCCCTTTGAGAGACTCCACATGTGCGGGAAGTTCATTTAGTGTGATGAGCTGTGCAAGAACCGGGCGCTCATCGGCAAACTCTTCGGGTGTGCGTACATCAATGAGTATCCCCTTTTTTGCCGTCGCGCGCTCGTACGCTTCGCGAACAGAAATTGACGGGGATGGTGGCGTGCTTTGAAAAAACATATACTTATTATATATCACACACTTTCCCTGATTGAAAGCGCAAAACGTTCAATATCTAAGGAGAGGTCGGAACCTGTGCGTCGGGAATTTCCCAAAACGGAAAGAATGTTGATGGAAAGTGAGCGTGCTTGTGCGCGAGTCCACATACGTGAGCCCCTCTTTATCAATTCTCTTGCCTTCCAATGCAAAAGCCCATGGATCATTTCCGGCGTATCGCCTGCGCGGAATGCGCGAACAATTTCCAGCCACAATTTCTCCGGGTTCCTCTCACCAAGCGCATTAACAAGCGCACTGTTAAATTTTCGTTCCAATGCGCCCGTAGTTTTTTTATCAAAAACATATACCTTGATTGCTTTTTCAAGCAAGGGTTTTTGGTTTGTGTTCCCACGGCGCGGAGCGATAATAACAATGGCATTGTTGGTGTGTGCCAGCTCATCAAGATGGGCGTTTAGCATTTCGCGCGATAAAGCTGAAACGGAAGTGGCATAAGGGTCATCAATAAGCACAAGAAGTCGGTTTACAAAAAGTGCACCGGAGCCGATTATAAGCTCAAAAGCCGACTCATCAATCTCATCACCATCAAGGCGCACATAGGTTAAATGCGGTTCCTTTTTTTGTGCGGTGGCAACCCACAAAAATGCGTGCTCCCTGACACTGTGCTCATTTGTCCCTGTGAATACGTATAGCATACCTATCGCGAATAGGGGATAAGAGCGCCCCATGTGTCGCCTGTTTTGACTTCCACACTCATGGTAACTCCGCGTGACTGCTCTTTGGTGAGAACGGTTTCCATGTGGTGAGCAATCAAAACTGTCGCCTCATCAAGCTTTTCTATGGAAACTTCATAGACAAGCTCGTCGTGCACTTGTAGCAACAGGTGTGCGCTTGCTTCAAGGTGTTTTTTTATGAGTGCATCATCTACGCGCGCCATCGCTATTTTAATAATATCCGCACCGGTTCCTTGTATGGGCGCGTTGATTGCCATGCGTTCCGATTGTGCACGCACATAGGGCAACGTAGACTGCATTCCCGGGAAATAACGACGTCTACCAAACAATGTTTCCGTATAGCCATCCCTGCGCGCATTCCCGCGGACATGCTCAAGATACTTCTCCAACTGATGAAACTCTTCAAAATATCTTTGATAAAAATTACGCGCCTCGGCAAGTGATGTGCCGGTTTGTTGCCGGAGCGCCTGTACACCCATGCCATAAAGAATACCGAAGTTTATCACCTTGGCGTGACGGCGCATATTTTCGTCAACTTCCTCCGGCGGAACACCAAATACATATGATGCAACTTCCCGGTGTGCATCACGATTGCTGTGAAAAATAGCAAGTAGTTTTTCATCACCGGAAAGAATGGCCGCCAAACGTAATTCCACCTGTGAATAATCAAGGCTCACAAACGTATATCCGGGCGATGCGATGAACACGTTGCGTATCGCAAGGGCTCGGCGTCCATGGTTTGGGATATTCTGAAGATTTGGATTGTGAGACGCCATGCGTCCTGTTGAAGTACCGGTTTGCAAAAAACGTGCGTGCAGGCGATGTTGAGAATCCAGCATGGCACTCATATTATCAATATATGTTGAAAGGAGTTTTTGCACTTCCCTATACTCAAGGACAGTGTCAATAATTTTGTGTTGTCCTTGCAGTTTTTGCAGTTCCGATTCGCGCGTTGAGCGTTTGCCGGTGGAAGTATGCTTTTGATTTTTTGGTGCCAGATTCATTTCATCAAACAGAACAGTGGCGAGCTGTTGCGGAGAGTTGATATTAAAATCGTGTCCTGCCACTGTGTGTATTTGTTTTTCAAGCACTGCAAGTTCCGCGTGATACTTTTTTGAAAGCTGTGCAAGCGTTGAAACGTCAATGAGTATGCCCCTGCGCTCCATGCGTTCAATAACCGCAATGAGCGGTTCTTCTATGTGATGATACACGTCGGAAAGCTTGCCGGTACGAGAAACGAGTGCTTCTAACTCACTGTATGCTTTTCCAAATGTTTGCGTTTTTGTATATGCGAGAATATCTTCATACGATGGATTGGTTATTTCCGATGAAAGTAACCAAAGCATAATTTGTGCTCGTATAAATTTTTCCGGTTGAATTTTTTCTTGCGGGTCGGCAGTGATAGTGGATGGGCTTTCCCCATCCACTATCACTGCCGACCCCGCGTTTTGCAAACGATTCTGAAGCGACTTAAATCCAAGCTCATCTAAAAAATGCATCACTGCATTGTAGTGCGCTTCCAGGCGCCACGGCATTTTTGGAACAGCAAACGCAAGTGGCACATCGGTACGAATAACCGCAAGCGCCTTTGAAAAAAGTGCGTCATCCTCGTGCTCTTTGAGCAATGCGATAATGCGCGGCTTTATCCCAATGGAAAGAAATGCTTCTTCATCTTTTTTCAGAACAGTGTATAAATGTTCCATACTGCCGAAATGTTGTACGAGTATGGTTGCTGTCTTTTCACCGATGCCGGGCACCCCAATGATGTTATCGGAAGGGTCACCACGCAATCCCTTCCAATCCGCAATATATTTCGGGGAGAAGCCATAACGTTGCTCCACCGCATCTTCATCATATAAAACAGTATCGTTAAGTCCTTTTTTAAGCGTGTACACACGAACCCTTTTGTCGTCAATAAGTTGCATAGTATCCATATCTCCGGAAGCAATAATAATGTCTTCTACGGAACGCCCGGCGGATAATTTATGGACTATCGTACCTATAACATCGTCCGCCTCAAAACCGGCACGGTCATACATTGGTATTGAAAATGCTTTGAAAATATCGCGGGAACGAACTATTTGCGCGATAAGTGCGTCATCTGATTTTTGCCTGTTCGCTTTGTATTGCTCGTATGCTTCATGCCGAATGGTGGGCCCCGGCAAATCGTAGCAGGCGATAAGATAATCCGGGTGCAGTTCCTGTATGATACGGATGAGCATAGACACAATGCCGTATAGCGCTCCGGTTGGCTCACCGTTCCTGTCGGTGAAATCCGGAAGCGCGTGATACGCGCGATGAATAATTGCATGCGCATCAAGCAACACAAGGCGTTTTTTCTTTTTATTGATTGTCATCATAGATAATTCGCCGTCTCGTGCCCGAAAGTGTTTCAATTGAAATTGTACAGGCAATTCTCGGAAGAACATTCCCCACCCGTTGTGGCCACTCAAGAAAAATAATATTTTGTGGGTCTGCAAAAATATCTTTGGGTACAATCGTGTGCAACATCTGTGGCTCTTCCATACGATATGCGTCAATATGAATTAAATTTTCAAAAGTATTTTCTTTCTCCGGAAGTCGGTATTCTTTCATAAAAACAAAAGTCGGGCTTGTGACAGGATGAGTGATGCCACCCGACAGCGCCACCCCTTTAACATATGTTGTTTTTCCGGCACCCAAATTACCGGAAAGAGCGATGAGTGTGGCTTCGTCTTTTTTTGGGCAGCGCGTTTTGAAAAAACGCGCTGCCTCACGCATCATCTCCTCTTGTGTATCAACGAATACTTCCATGACATCCATAATACCACTGTACCAAGATCCGCGGTGTGGGTGGTACACGCACTCCCGGTGCGGTATCATGTATATCATATATGACACTTACTTTTGATGAACATGCTCAAGAGGCGGAGATTGAAAATGCGCGTTTGGCAGAGGAGGAAGATGTGCAAGAGATACTTTCACAAAAATACGGCATGCAATATGTGGACCTGCACATGCTACCCATAAGTGGGGAGGCGCTTCGGCTCATTCCGGAAAAAGAAGCACAAAAAGCGCAGGTGGCGGCATTTGATATCGCGGGGAAACATGTTTCCGTTGCCATCCACAACCCAAACGATGAATACGTACAAAAGGTTATAAATGATCTTACAGACCGCGGATATATAGTGAAAAAATTTCTCGTGTCCGAAAGGAGTATGCGCAAGGTATTGAAACGCTATGACGACCTTTCCTTTTCATCCGGGTCCGCGGTTGGCGTATTTGATATATCTGCTGAGGAACTCTTAAAATTATCAAAAGAACTCAAAAATATTGATGCGTTGCGCAAACACATCACTTCGTTGGAACAACAAAAAGACCTTACGAAAATATCTCGCCTACTTGAATATATTCTTGCGGGAGCGTTTTCCACGCGCGCCTCAGACATACACTTAGAGCCGGGAGACAAGGGTATTACCATTCGTTTTCGCATTGACGGATTGTTAACAATAATCGCCACAATTCCTCCACACTTGTACAAGCTTATTGACTCCCGCCTTAAAATACTTTCCGGTTTAAAATTAAACGTGCGCGATCGTGCGCAAGATGGGCGTTTTAGCGTGGCGCTGGAAAATAAAGATATTGAAATTCGCGTTTCGCTCATTCCAAACGCATATGGGGAATCATTCGTGTTACGTATTCTTGACCCAAGCTCAATTAAGGTTTCGTTTGAGCAACTCGGCATACATCCAAAATTACTCAAGCGACTCAAAGAAGAAATCACTCGTCCAAACGGCATGTTACTCACCACAGGACCGACCGGTTCCGGGAAAACAACAACGCTGTACGCATTTCTCAAAGCGATAACGCATCCCGATATTAAAATCATAACCATTGAAGACCCGATTGAATATCACCTTGGGGGTATTGTACAAACACAAACAAAGACAAAGGTCTATACGTTTTCGTCGGGGCTTCGCTCCATTGTGCGACAGGACCCGGATGTCATCATGGTCGGCGAAATAAGAGATAACGAAACCGCCGGAATTGCGATGCAAGCGGCGCTCACTGGACACTTTGTATTTTCCACACTGCACACAAACAATGCCGCCGGAACATTCCCGCGCTTCGCCGACCTCGGTGTTGACCCGAAAGAATTTGCGTCTGCAATAACCGTTTCAATGGCACAGCGACTGGTGCGAAAATTAAAGCCAGACGCAAAAAAACAAGTGCCACTAACCGAAGTTCAAAAACGCACTGTGAAAAAAGTACTCTCTACGGTTGAGGACAAGTCATTGTTGCCGAAAAATTTTGATACGACATGGGTTCCGGAAACACAGGACGATGATGATACCGGCTATCATGGTAGGGTTGGATTGTATGAGGCAATATTTATGGACAATGAGATGGGAATGTTTTTGCGCGATAATCCAAGCGAAGCGGATATTGTAAAAAAAGCGCGAAAGCAAGGATATCTCACCATGGCGCAAGATGGAGTTTTGAAAGCCCTCTCGGGAGAAACTACTTTGGATGAAGTAAATCGTGTGGTTGACTTGGAGCGTGATTAATTATTAAACATTTCGCAAAAACAGGGGCGCCACTTTAAAAAGTGGCGCCCCTGTTTTTTCGTATTCCGCCCACAACCCTCCAAACATCACTTCTCGTGAAAGAAGGTTGGCAATTCGCCTAAGGGGACCACCAGTAATACAGACAAGTCTATACACCAGAGAAAGATCCTCGGGGAACCACCGATAAGCCGTCAAGCCTTGCTTGGAGGGTTGTATGCGGAATAAAAAAGAAAATTCCTTTTTGAGCAAACATCTCAAAAGGACCTTACGGATCATCTCTCCGTATGGTAGAATGGTATCATATAAAAAGTATATGTCAAGTACCTCAAAAACAACCCCCCCAGACCAGTCTCTTGATTCGGCTCTTCGCCCAAAACTGTGGGAAGAGTACATCGGGCAAGAACAAGTAAAATCAAGCATACATATTATTCTGGAGGCTGCAAAAAAACGCTCCGAGGTTCCGGAACACATGCTGTTTTACGGACCACCAGGCGTTGGAAAAACAACACTGGCTCACCTCATCGCAAAAACAATTGGAGCGCCACTCAAAAGCACTTCCGGTGTTGCCATTGAACGCGCTGGCGACCTCGCCGCAATTATTACAAATCTTGAACCGAACACCGTGTTGTTTATAGACGAGATTCACCAACTGTCACACAAAATAGAAGAGCTCTTATATCCCGCTCTTGAAAACGGCACTCTTGATATTGTTCTTGGGAAAGGGCCGTCGGCGCGAACTGTTGAATTATCTCTTCCACCATTTATGTTGGTTGGTGCCACCACGCGCGTAGCAAAAGTTTCCGGACCTCTCCGTTCGCGATTTAGTGGAGGTGTCTACCAGCTTGATTTTTATAATGACACACACATAGAAGACATACTTGCCAATTCCGCAAAACTTTTGGGGTTATCTGCTCCGAAAGAGGTGTTGCAACGCATCGCATCGCGTAGCAGAGCAACACCGAGAACTGCGAACGCACTTCTCAAACGCATTCGCGACTTTGGAGAGGTTTATGAAAAAGACTTTTCCGTTTCCATGTGTGACGAGGCGTGCCAAATGTTCGGGGTAGATAAATATGGACTTACCAAAGATGACCGACGCTATCTCCAAACCATAGAGCGTGGTTTCCGTGGCGGACCGGTGGGTGTACGCTCCCTTGCCGCGGCACTGCATGAAGATGTGGAAACCCTTGAACAGGTGTACGAACCCTTTTTACTTCGTCTTGGCTTCATTGAACGGTCTGCGCGCGGACGCATACTTTCAATGAATGGGAGAGAGTATATTTCAAACATCGGGAATACTTTGCTATAATACTTGCTAGTGGTTTTTACATATAATAAAAGTTACCTATGTCGGGACACAGCAAATGGTCACAAATAAAAAGACAGAAAGCGGTAACCGATGCTGTGAAAAGCAAGACGTTTTCTCGTTTTTCACAACTCATAGCGCTTGAATCAAAACATGCCGGCGGTGATGTTACCATGCCCGCGCTAAAAACGGCGATTGACAGAGCAAAAGCGGCAAACATGCCCAAAAATAATATTGACCGGGCGGTTGCAAAGGGTATATCAAAAGACGCAACAACACTTGAACGGATTATGTATGAGTGCTACGGACCGGGCGGTGTTGCCATACTTATTGATGTTCTTACCGATAACAAAAACCGTACCACCCAAGAAATAAAACACCTGCTTCTCAAGCGCGAAATAGAGCTTGCGTCGCCGGGTGCTGCGGTGTGGGCATTCAAGAAAACCGATGATAATTCTTATGTTCCAAACGAACAGACCCTGCTAACCGCCACACCCGATGATGAGGAGAAGATAAGTGATGTGCTCTCTTCGCTTGATGAGCACGACGATGTGCAGTGTGTGTACACAAATGCCATCGGGTATGAAGATACTGGCGATTGACCCGGGCTTTGATCGCCTCGGTATGGCGGCGGTAAGCGGTACCGCATCAAACCCGGAATTTATATATGGAGAGTGTGTGATACCAAAAGAAGGAGAACTTCCAAATCGCCTTGCGGAAGTTTTTTATGCGGTTAACACGGCAATACGAAAACATCATCCGGATATTGTCGCAGTTGAGACACTTTTTTTCAGTGTAAATAAAAAGACCGCTCTCAATGTTGCGCATGCGCGTGGTGTGGTGCTTGTTGCGGCAAGTATCAATAACGTTCCGGTAACCGAATATTCCCCACAGGAAGTAAAACTTGCGGTAACCGGATATGGAAACGCAAAAAAAGAGGCGGTTGCACGTATGGTTGAAAAACTGATAGCGCTTCCGAAACAAAAACGTTTTGATGATGAGATTGACGCTATTGCACTTGGTATCACGGCGCTTGCGGAAGGTTATCCACACTTGCGATAATAGGGTATTGAAAAAAAATTATTTTCGTTGAAAATAATGAATATTCGTTACTTGGGGGCGACTTTCCGCATGTAACGAATACGTGAGATTTATTCAAGATAACCACATATAAAACATGGTTGATTATATTAGCGGAAATAATGATGAGATTAGCGAGTTCGGTGATGACAACGAGGAGGGTGAAGACCCCGACAATCCAAACACAATGGGCTTTGGTGAGGGTGATGATGATGAATAAATAAAAATCTGGGGCTCACTACCATGGGCGGCATACGTACGTATGCCGCCCATGGTAGTATTAATACCATACAAAACCACCCATGAAGAAAAAAACAAAGGCGACACACACATTGCACAAACAAAAAGCGGGCAGACCTCGCCCATTTTTTGTTCTTTTTTTAATTCTGATTGGGTTATTTTTCCTCCTTGCCGGAACAATTGTACTATGGGCATCATTTACTCCAGTACCTGACATAACCTCATTTACAAACCGCCAGGTGGTGCAATCAACCAAACTTTATGACCGTACGGGAAAAATACTACTCTATGATTATGGACGGGATGTAAAAAGAAGCGTTATACCCCTCTCAAGTATTTCTCCAAATATACAAAAGGCGGTTATCGCCATTGAAGACTCCAGTTTTTACAGCCATGGTGGAATTCGCATTTCATCAATACTGCGCGCGATGCTCGTTGATCTTTTTGGTGGGTCATTCACACAGGGTGGCTCCACCATCACTCAACAAGTGGTCAAAAATACCATTCTTACCGACAAAAAAAGTGTGGTGCGTAAAATACATGAGTGGGTGCTCGCCATAAAGCTTGAACAAAAATATTCAAAAGACCAGATACTGAACACGTATCTCAACGACATGCCGTTTGGTGGAACATTGTATGGGGTCGGTGCCGCAAGTGAAGCCTTTTTCCACAAAAGTGCCGCCGACATTGATATTGCGCAGGCGGCATATCTTGCCGCACTACTGCAAGCTCCCACATACTATTCCCCTTATGGGCAACATGTAAAAGAATTGAGGCAAAGAAAAAATCTTGTGTTGCAACGCATGAAAGATGTCGGCTCTATCACCGCATCACAATATACTCAAGCAACCAACGAAAAGGTAACTTTTTATCCAATAAAAAACTCTGGGATTATAGCGCCACATTTTGTATTTTATGTTCTTGGTAATTTAAAAAATAAATATGGGCAACAAGCCCTGCAAGGTGGGCTAAAAGTGATAACCACACTGAATGTCCCTCTTCAAGAAAAAATGCAATCAATAATAGCAACGTATGCAAAAGAAAACATTAAAAACTTTGGCGCAAAAAATGCCGCGGCGGTTGCCATAGATCCCTCAACCGGGCAAATTCTCGCCATGGTCGGGTCCCCGGATTATTTTAATATAAAGAACGATGGGAATTTCAATGACACACTCGCACTGCGACAGCCGGGCTCAACATTTAAACCTTTTGTGTATGCTGTTGCTCTTGAGAAAGGATTTACCAGAAAGACCGTCATCTTTGATCTTCCGACACAGTTCTCAACACTGTGTAAACCGAAAGATAACCACAATAATAAACCACCCTGCTATGCACCGGTAAACTTTGACAATAAATATCGTGGACCAATGACCTTCACCACGGCGCTTGCACAATCAATCAATATACCGGCGGTGAAGGTGCTTTATTTGGATGGTATACAGCCGGTTATAGATCTTGTACGCGCAGCCGGACTTACCACCATACAAGCATCAAAAAAATACGGGCTTTCTTTTGCACTTGGCGCCGCCGATGTGCGACTGCTGGATATGGTGGACGCATATGGCATATTTGCCACGGGCGGTATTCATAATAAAACCGCATCAATCCTTTCTGTAACAAAACCTGACGGCTCTGTTTTGGAACAATATACGTATAGTCCAGTAAGAATTATACCCGCTCTTGTTGCAAATGATATATCAGACATGCTTTCAAACAATACCGCTCGCTATCCTGAATACCCACCTATCAACCCCCTTAATTTTCCTGGGTACGATGTTGCGGTAAAGACCGGCACCACTAATAACTTTAGAGATGCATGGACGCTTGGCTACACACCCTCAATTGTGATAGGAGCATGGGTTGGGAATAATGATAATGCTCCAATGGTAAAGAAAATTGCCGGATATATTGTTACACCCATGTGGCATAAGATAATGCAGTATGCGCTAAGCACCTATCCCAAAAAATACTTTGGTGAGCCGACACTTATACCCAAAAATATCTCCCCGGTGTTGCGCGGAATATATAAAATACCAAACACCACGGGTACATACGAAACACACAGCCTTCTTTATTGGATAAGCAAAAACAACCCAAAAGGTCCCCAGCCGATTGATCCATCCCTTGACCCACAATATAATTATTGGGAGTATTCGGTAACACAGTGGGTAAGAAACAATCTCATACTATCTTCTTCTACAAATAAAGTTAATTGATTGCGGTTATAGTGATTCCTTGTTGGTGTAACTTTTCAAGTATTTTAGTTTTATGTACGTGTATTTCTGTTTTTACAATTGGTGGTACCGAAATAATCAATGTTGAGTTTTTATATTGAATTTTTGCCGGTGATATTTGAAAGTGTATAATTTCTGTGATTATTTTTGCACAGGTTGATTGAATTTCTGTTATCTGTATGTATGTTTTTTTATTGTTATGTAGAAGGTCTTTGATTTGTTTCATACCACAGCTCTTTATTGGTTCATGGGCATAACTAAATAGAGGAAGGAGTTGTCGCCCACACTGCGCACTATCAGTGGTTGTCCTATGTTATTTGCATGGAGTGATAAATTTTCAGCTTGTGTAAGTGATATTGGCGCTTGTAGATAACGATAATTAAAAGAAAGTTCAATCGGGTCTCCTGATACCTCTGCCGGGACAGACCCTGTTGATGAGCCGGTATCATTATTATGAGAAGACAATGACACTGTTTTTTCTTTAGGATTAAACATAAGCGTTGTTTTTTGAAACGAGTCTGAGAAAATACTGGTATGTTTTAATAATGCGTCAAAATCTTTACGGAGCACCACGGCCTTTTTTGTGGTTTGTTTTGGTATTATTTGTTTGTAGTCAGGATAAGTACCACCGGTTAATCTACTGGTAATAATGTTCTCATCCCACTTAATAACCAGCTGGTGTTCATCAATATAAATATGTATTTTTGTGGACTGTGGAATAGTTTTCAATATTTCTGAGATATTTTTTGCAGGAACCAAGAAAGAAATATCTTGTTTTATAGATAAAGAAACCGGAATTGTTTTTTCAACAAGACGAAATGAGTCTGTTGCCACCACTGTCATTGAGTTTACTGTGAGTGTAAAAAATATACTTGCGAGCTCGGGACGAATATTTGAAGTAGACGCACAAGAAATAGTTGCATCAACGGCTGAGGTGAGAATTTTTGAATCTATAGAGAGTGTTTCTTTGTTCTGTATAGCTGGAATATTTGGAAAATCTTCTTGGGATATTGTTTTTATGGTACTTTTTATATGGTCTGTGGTAATAATTACCGTATCTCCTGTTTGCTCCAATGTAATAACACCATTGTTATTTAGAGTTGAGATTATTTGTTGAAGAATTCCCGCTGGAATTGCAACAACTCCATTTGTATTTATTTTTCCTGAGATTTTAAAATCAGCGGCTATCTCAAGATTATTTGCACGAAACTTAATACCATCATCACCAGCAATAATGAGTACACAAGATAGTACGGGTAAACTTGTTGCACCGTGCTGGGTAAACCGAATAATTTTTTGTATCCCTTCAATAAATTCTCTTTTCTCAATAGTTATAAACATAAATTATATAGAAATTACAATAACCCGTCTTATTAGGGGTGTGAATAATGTGTATTTCCCCATAAAAAGCCGTAAATAAAAGCTTAATAGGGAAAATAAGATGTGCATATAAATAGTTATTATATGGTAATAACTATTTATAACAAAAGGTTCTATTTTTTTATTTCTATGAATTTTCATAATATTTAGAATAAGTATATAATTATACACACTTTATACTCAGGGTAATTAACATATAATACATAAGTTATACACAGTTTATTTAAATAAAGAGCGAATATCCCCCAACTCTTTTATTAAATAAAGATCTTTTTCCAAGTCTTTTTTAATTTTATCACAAGAATGAATAACTGTGGTGTGGTCTCTTCCACCAAGCTCAGTTCCTATGCTTGTGTACGACACATTAAAATCTTCTCGTAAAAGGTACATAATGATTTGTCGCGGGCGCACCACCTCCCTTCTCCTTGTTTTTTTATACACAACGTCTTTCTCCATATTATAATAATCACACACCTTGGCAATCACTTGTTTTATTGATACGGTTTTATTTGTTCGAGAAAAAGAGCGTAGTAATTGTCGCACCTCCAATAGATCCAAAGAAGACCCTTTTGTTTGTGTATAACACACAATAGTATTAATAACCCCCTCAATTTCTCGTATGCTTCCTGGGATGGTAGTGGCAATATATTCCACAATATTACTCTCAAGAGAGGTGGAATTAGCGGAGAGTTTTTTGTTGATAATCGCCATACGTGATTCCATATCCGGCTCACCAATATCAATCATCATGCCGGCAGAAAACCTACTTCGCAACCGTTCAGCAATGTCCTGAATTGCCGCCGGAGGTTTATCAGATGAAAAAATTATTTGCTTGTTGGTGTCATAGAGTGTATTAAATAAGTGAAATAATTCCTCCTGAGACTTTTCTTTTTTTGAAAGAAATTGAATATCATCCATAATAAGAAGATCGTATTGTCTATAACGTTCCTTAAATCTGTTTGCGGTACCGTTTTGTATTGAGTTTATATATTCCACCGTAAACTTTTCTGAAGTCATGTAATATACTTTTCTATTGTTGTAGATTTTCTTAAACTGATTTCCAACTGCCTGAATGAGATGTGTCTTCCCTCTCCCGGTTTCGCCATAAATAAAGAGAGGGTTATATGTTATTCCCAATCTATTAATAACGGCCTGTGCCGCCGTATACGCCATCTCATTGAAAGAACCGACCACAAAAGAATCAAATGTATACCGCGGATTTAGATTGTCGTTTTTATCAATGTAAAAATCATTAAGTGGCAAGGTTGTGGTGTGTTTTTTGTTTATTGTTGCCGGCTGTTTATATTTTTCTTTTACAATAACATACTCAATATTTCTAAATTCATAAGAAACTGAACGAACTATTTTTAAAATTATTGAGTGGAATTTTTTTAAATACCACTCCTTAAAAAAAAGACTCGGTACTGCGACAAATACCACATCATTTTCTATTTTTAATATAAAACTTTTCTTAAACCATGTATTAAAATTTGCTTGTGAAATAGAAAGCTCCATTTGTGTGAGCACATACTCCCATAATTCTTTCGGACTGAGCGTTACGTGTACCATTTTCTTTTCTTCAATATACATAGTGCTTTTTATTATACCCCCTTCTTTTGAAATAGATACACAGACCGAAAAACATACATTTTTTGCTTTTTTGAGGATAACCTGTTAATATGATGTGGATAACATGCCTAAACGAACATACCAACCAAAAAAGAGAAAGCGAGCAAAAACACACGGTTTTCTTTCGCGTTCAAAAACAAAATCCGGAAAAAAAGTGGTACGCAATCGCATAAGAAAAGGAAGAAAAAGCCTTACGGTATAATCTATGCCTGCACCGTGTCGAATGGATCGGCAGGAAGTATTAACAGTGTTGAAATCAAGGAAACAAGTAAAATCCTCACATTTTTCAGTCGTATACAATGAGGGTGTTGGTGGGTGTGCGGTTGTGGTAAGTAAAAAAATTGAAAGACTTGCGGTGAACAGAAACAAAACCAAGCGCCGTATTTTTTCCATACTTAGGTCCACCACACCGCCCAATAAAAATTGTGTGGTTTTTGTAAAAGTAAAAATAACCAACGTACCCTATAAAGATATACAAAAAGAACTGACATCACTTATAATGAAAGTATAATATTTTTCAATCGTCACCTTTATGATAACAAATCTTTTTAACACCTTTTTTTATAACCCAATTTACAACATATTGGTTTTTCTTATTCACATAATACCAACCGGAGATGTTGGTGTGGCGGTTGTTATCATTACACTAGCGGTTCGTTTCATTCTTCTCCCACTTTCTCTCTCGGCAGCACGCACACAACACATGATGAGCTCATTGACTCCGCACCTGAATAAAATTAAGGAGAAACACAAAGACAACAAAGAACAACAAGCAAAGGAAACCATGGCGCTTTATAAAGAAATGAACGTAAATCCTTTTTCAAGTTTTATTGTGATGTTTCTTCAAATACCGATACTGTTGGCGCTTTATATGGTGTTTTTGTACGGTGCGCTTCCTCATATTGACAGTAAGATTCTTTATTCTTTCGTATCCGCCCCCACAACAATTTCAATGAATTTTCTCGGTATCTTTCATATGGCGTCTAAAAGTATGATACTCGCCGCGTTTGCCGGCATCACACAGTATTTCCAAGCAACCCTCACTCTCACACGCACAAAAACGACACAGCAGACGGGGAAAATGAAAGACATAAGTAAAATTATGAATTCACAAATACGTTTTGTATTTCCAATTATTATTGCGGTTGTTGCATACTCAACATCGGGGGCAATCGCTTTGTATTTTGTGGCAACAAACCTTTTTGGCATCTTTCAAGAAAAATATCTGCAACGCTTGCTTGCGAATATAAAAACCGGTGTCCCAACAGTTTCTGATACAAAAAAAATATCTTAACCGACCCTGTTTTGTGTGCGGTGTTTTATGGTTGGAGTCGATATGCCCACAGTGCGCCGGTTCTTTTGTTTACAAAAGAAAGAACCTGTTGCTTTGGGTCAACAGAGAGGGCAATGGTGTCAAGCGGTTTTCCCTCTTCTTTTGAAAAATTAAACAAAAACTTTGCATAGCGACCGGTAACATTTATCTCCCATACTTGGTCTGTAAACGAAACAGTGCCTTGATACCAACTGTCCGGATAAAGCTCGCGTGGCGGGTTTTGCGGAACCCCGCAAAAAATATCACTATCATCTTGTGACCACACACACTTATTTGCGATAGTGGAGATTGGTAATTGAATAATTGCATGAGTTTGTGTAGACACAAGCTCTGTTCGCATATCGCCACTGGAGTTGATGTAGCTTACTAACACGCTTGTGCCCGCGTGATTTACCAATGCAACCAATCCTTTTTTAGGACCTGCAACAGGCGTAAGGATGCCGGTGTTACCGTGCTCAAGAAAAACATACCCACCAATACCGGCAGACGGTTTTGTGTATACGATATAATTTTTTGGTCCGGCAACCATCACCTGTATTGCCGAAAGCGGTGTTTGAAAGGCGGTATACACATTTGAAGCATCCTTCCCCGTCTTTTTTATTATGGAGCCGTTCGCCCCGGACGATACGGCAAGAAGTGAGTTTGCGCCTCTTGTAAACACCTCGGACAACCCCTGTGGAAGGAAGAACCCTCCTGATCCATTTTTTGGGAGAGCATAGGTGGAAACCTCTCCGCTACCGCTTCCTGTGTGTGACACGTATTGCACGTATGCCAGTGACCCGTCAGAGAGCCACGATGCCGACCGTATGCCGGGGATAGTTTTGTTTGAGGTGCGAGTTTGTTTTCCTGTGGATGAGTTGTATTCATAGATATTTCCGCTTTGGCGGTCTATATATTGCACCACAACCGGTGTAATAATGGGTGTGGTAGATGCTGTTACAGTGGCTGTGGTTGATGCGGTAGAGGAACTTGCAATAATTTGGTCAAAAGAAAAAACTGATGGCACCACCGGACCCTTACTTATTTGCACCAGGCGCGGTAGCGTGCCCGCTACCGCGCCTGCCCCAGTTATATTATTTTGTGTCGGTCTTGTTCCGCCGGTAATACCCGCAATGGTGGCTGGTGTCTTGCTATTGGACGCCACGGGAAATACCGCCTGCGTTGTGTTTGGTTGAGTAACCACCACATGCGCTCTATTGGCAAAGAAAAGAACATATACCAAAACACCAATACTGATAATAAGTAGTACCCCCCCGATTATAATAAGTGTTTTTTTCATAATTATTTTACCGTCTTCGTAGGCGTTGGAGCTGATGAGAAGGAGTGATTCTTCGTAGGCGTTGGAGCTGTTGAGAAGGAGTGATTCTTCGTAGGCGTTGGAGCTGTTGAGAAAGAATCATTCTTTGTACCAAATGTCCCAGTAGTAATATGTTTTTGACTGATGCTGACACTGTTACTCCCCAACCTCAAATTTAACAGGTTTGGGTTAATAAGACTTAATATAAGATAAGGTGAAAGAACTAGGATAAGTCCAAAAATCGCCATCATAATTTTTCCCCGCCCGGCTTCTTTGTTGGATATACTGGCGCCACTTCCCATCCAAAGAAACCCACCCCATATAATTTCAATGACAGCCAAAATGGTGGCAATACCAATCGCGTATGTATAGAGATTGTTTATAAAAGGAGTAAGTGATGAGGATGATGTGTAGGAGGTAAATGCCGGGAAGTTTGTGATTGGCACAAAGCCACTTCCCGCCAACAGTAGCCACCTCTTATTGTTTTTTTTATTAAAGATATTCATATATATATTACAATCCAAACAAGCCAAACCCACCGGTATGCGAGCCAAACTGAAGGGGTATCTGCGCTTTTTCACTTTCATACGCGGAATCCTTTTCCACCAACGCGCTTATAGTGGCAGACCCACCTCCCGCCCCTTTTGGGCGTACGGTTAACATGGGGCCGGTCTGCACTTTCGCGCCATTGAGAAACCACGTAACGATTGGTGTGGCACCGGTAAGAGAAAATCCGTATGGAACCGCCACAAATGTTGACTCGGACGAGCCGATTGTAGCTCCGAAATTGGAAGAAAGAGCGTGTCCATAATCGGTGCCTGTAAGTGGGTTGTTTTCGTATATGTGCACAACGGGTGTGCCTGAAACGAGAGTAAGTGCTCGTTGTGCCGTTTGTGTATTTTTCGGGTCTTGCACTGTTACCGAAACACTATTTTCTCGGTATGGGAGTGGAGCATTTATAACGGCAGAATCTTTTCCAACCCCAGACGCCTGTAATGTTTCATTTCCGATTTTCCACACGTAAGATAATGTTGAGGGACTGAGTGGTTTGCCATTTATCTGCATGTTCGGTATGGCAACTAACCGCACTTTCCCAAAAGAAGGGATGGTTGGGGTGCCCGGATACCACATGGGCGCGGTGGAAAGTGGTTCTACCACCAATGCTACCGATGCCGGATGAAGTGTGACAGTCCGCGTGTATACTTTCCCATTAAAGTTTGTGCGCACCACCACATACATACTTTTTCCCGAAGCGCCGGTTTCAAATGAAACCGGCTGTCTACCGGTGCTGGTGCCAACCTTTTTCCCATTTACCAAAACAGAAAAAGTACTGTTGTTGATTGAAATGGCATTGCCGGATAATGTCAACACTACTGATGAGTATGGTTGCGGATAGTTTGGGTTAAGATGAATGTAAAACGGTGCCAATGAAGATGTTTGTGCGAGGGCGCCGTGGGGTGCGGAAAATAAAAATACTGCGCCTATGACAAACACTGTTGCGACAAATCTTTTCATTGCTTATCAGTATAGCGCATAATATGAGTATGTGTGTGGTGTCATATTCTGTGTACGTGGATTTCTCAGCATAGCAATATTTTTAGATAAATAAGATTAGTTTAAGCGGCTTTGGAAATCCTATCCGGATCACCGAAACCCCTGTCGTTCGCTGCCACTGTTTGTGGCATAGCAGCACGCCGCGATAAAGTGGCCTTTTGAAGCGCGCTATATTTTTTTAGTTGTTCTTTATATTGGGCAAGTTTTACCCGGTCTTCATTTCGTACGTTTAAGACAATCAAGGTCACCCCAATAAGAAGTGTTGGAATAATATCTATGAAAGGAATGAGCCCAATAATAAAAGTTGTTACCGCCACCGCAAGACGTTTATTTGCCGATTTACCACCGCCAATAAATGGAATTCCAGAGATGGCGAGTAAAAAATAAATTATCATCCAGCCCAAAATCGTAAGTGCAAATGCCATTATTTCGCCAATAAAACCAATTGCAGCGACACCGACCCCACTAACAAACTCAGCGACTCCCGTGAATGTTCCCGCCCCCCACCCAACAACCTCCCCGATGGTTTTGCTTCCTGTATAGTGCTCCGCATATACTCCGGCTCCCACACCAATCATTATCGGTGCGGTAATGGGGAATATAGAAAAGGTAAAAATAAGTACACTAAAACAAAGTGCCACACCCAACATTATTACCGTGCGCGCGGCGGGCATCTTTTTTTTGGGCATCTGCGGTGGTTTGCCAAGTTTTTTAAATTGTTGTGGCATAAGGATTTTGTGAGATGGCTACTCTTGTTGGGTATCCAACCGTTGTTTTTCATTTTTAATGGCGAGAAGTTGCGATGGGTCGGAGGTAATAATTTGGTCTTCGGTATAAGAGGCGATTATTTTTATCGCCACGTGTTTTAGTCCGGCAAAAAATAATCCCTCCCCCACACCCGATTCAAGAAGCAGATATTTTTCCTCGTCGGTGAGATTAAACGTTTTTTGCAATACATCAACCGTGGTGGGAGATTGTTTCAGCAAAAGTTGCAGTGAGGAGTTGGTAAGAATTGGTCTACCATAGGGTGAGCGCAAAAAGTCCTCAACGTCTTGGGTGATGGTTGCGACACCAAGATAATATTTTCGCCCCCGTTTTGCCAGAGAATACAAAAACGATGCCGTATCTTCCGATTTCATCATCCACCACGCCTCATCAATGACAAGTAAACGTTTTTTTAAATTGTGTCGTATGGCGTTCCAAATGTGATGTGTGATGATATACATTGCCACGGGCTTTAGTTCGTCTTCCATGTCGCGCACGGAAAACACCACAAACTGACGATTGATATCAATGTTTGTGGGTTGATTGATAAATCCTGACCACGAACCACGTGTGTACTTTGCAAGACGCTCCACCAATGAATCGCTCCCCTCCATCCCCATTAGCACCGTTTCAAAATCAGAAAGAAGAGGTGGCGAGGAATTTGAAAAATCAGCTTCCCCGGTAATATCTTTAAGGGCGTATGTTTCAGCAATAGTCCTGTCAACAATTGAGTCCTCCTCGGGCGTCAGCCCGTTGAGCATGATGCGGAACATGCCGACCAGTGTGATGATGTTGTTACGTAAAATATCTTTAGGATTTTCATCTTCTTGTACCGCCGGAAGGTCAAACGGGTTAATGTGATGTTCCGAGGAAAGTGAAATATCAAAAGAGCGCCCATCGGTTGCCTCGGTAAGTTGTTCATATTCTCGTTCCGGGTCAATGACGATGACATCAGTACCAAACATAAGAGAGCGTAAAATCTCAAGCTTGGTGCCATAAGATTTTCCCGAGCCGGACTTTGCAAAGACCACCGAGTTATAGTTTTCCAGAGAAAATCTATCAAATAAAATGAGAGACGAATTGTGCCGGTTTATCCCATACAAAATACCCCCGTCGCTGGTGAGATCAAACGAAGTAAATGGAAAAATTGAAGAGAGTGGCTCGGAGTTGAGCTTGGATTCAACCATAAGCTCATCGTTTCCAAGCGGGAGCACCGTACGAAAACCTTGCTCTTGCTGGAAAAGCGCGGGCTTGGTGTAAATGAGTTGCGCATCAAGAATACCACGTATCTCACCCTCTGTTTTATTAAGCTCTTTCTTTGAGTTTCCATAGACTGTTATGTACAGTCCGACGTCAAACAGTTTTTCCTGCGCTTGTTGCAGGCGGTCGCGCAGTGACTCAAGATTTTGATATGCCGCATCAAGTTTCGGATCGCGCACAAGCCCCTTGTGTTCCCTCTCATTTACTTGGCTTTGCACATCTGCCACTTTTTTCTGAAAATCATGCAACGCTTTTTCAGTGTCAATGGGGTGCACGAAGATAGAAATATCAAGAACCTTATCAAGATTGATAATCGGCGCAAACCATCCATCACTTAAAAATGCGGGATAAGAAATAGTATAAAAGGTGCGTACAAATTTTTCATCAAGCTCTATTTCTCGCGAGCCGATTTTCAGTGCAGTTGGTGCCAGCGTATCAATGAGATTTAATTTTCCTTGCGCATAAATATCTTGTGGCAAGATAGAAGAAAGTCCATTGTCCGCGGAGGGTTCTTTTTTGTGTAAAAAATCAAGGAAAGACATAGGTATATATTATGAGAGACGAATGGGGTCGTCCACCTCGCCCGGATTAAACGAGCGGAAGTAGAGCTCAATAAGCTCTTCTGTTCCAAGCGGTACTGCGCGCACACCGGTAGCCGAGATGCTTGAGGCGACAAGCTCCATGCGTTGTCTAAGTTGTACGCGTGCTTCTTCAAATACCGCCTCGGCATTCGCCTCGGCAGTCTTCTTTTCTCCGCTTGTACCGTGACCCAACAGCCCGGTAAACATATGTGTTATTTCTTTCGCCCCTTCCGGAGCATAAGGAACCACAATATAAAATTCTTTAGTCATAATGTTAGTATTTTCCGTGAGGGTTTTTATGAACAGCATGTATTCGCGAAGTTGTATACGCAAAAGCTCGGTCTGTTGGTCTTTTTCTTTGCCCTTCAGTAGGGCGAGATATGGTTGTATATCAATTTTGCGCGACTGCATAACTATTTGCACCGGGAAATCAAGCGTATTGAGAAATGTTTGAAATCCGCCGATAATCGCTTTTTGTTCATCGGAAGATTTTAGCTCAAAGTTTATGGATGAGCACATAAGAATACCGCGGTATCCACCACTTTTGAGTATCACGACATCTTCCCGAATATCTTTTATCGGAATAAAGTTTTGTGCGGATGTAGCGTGTGTGGTTGCCATAGTATTATGCGACAACATTTCCTCGCGTGTATTCCTCATCAAGTGATCGCGCAAGGTTGTGCAGTTTCCCACGAGTAAGTCGTACGGTATTTTTCGGACCCTCCGTTGGTTGCGCTGTGGAAACCATTTTCGGCTTAACCGGCACTTGTTCTTTCTTCCAAATAAAAAACCGAGAGGATGAGTAGTACGTTACCGCCGCCTCAATAATTCTTTCAAACGGTTTTCCGTTTACTTTATAAAACGCAAGCGCCCCGGCAAAACCCGCAACCGGTATACACAGCAGAATGGCAATGAGAAACGGTAAAAAATGCAATAACAAAAAACAAGCGCCAATACCTCCGGCAACATAAATAAACTGCTTAAGAGTGAGTGGTCCGATTATTTTGCTTTCCACATCAACAAATTGCGGTACTTGATATTTCATTGCTTTTAGTATATCCGAAAAAGGCGCCACTGTCTGTGTGGTTTTCCCCTACTTAAATGATTCTCTGTAGGGATCAGTTACCTGTCCCGCCGATGAGGGTCTTTTTTGTGACAACGGGAGGGTTTCTGTTACTGCTTCTGCCGGCGAAAAATTTTGAGCAATGTCTTTTTGTGGGATATTGTTTACGTCAACATGTTCATCGGGTTCGGTCGGGGGTGGCGGGACAGGTTGCGCAACCGGTGGAGGAGGCACTCGTACTGTCGGCTCTGGCGATATGTGTCGCTCAATTGTTTTTGGAATTTCCTCGCCACTTTTTTCTTGTTGTAGATTTTGTCCGGGCAGATTTCCGTGGAGCATTTTTTTGCGTGTGGGGATAAATACTTTTTTATTAAGTTCCTCAAGAATTTTTTGCGCTTTTTCTGCCGGTATGCCCGCAAAAATAAGATTTCCCAAAACTTCAGCCGGGCTGTCCAGCCCAAGCAATAAATTACGATTGTATCTGGCAACCAACACGGTTTTTTCCGCCGGCAAAGAGTTTTCTTTTACCATATCAAAAATAAGTTCAACAAGCTCGCCACTTGAAAGAATTTCCCTGACCGCCTCAGGAGCGCTCTGGAAGCTTTTTAAGATGTCTTCTTCAGAATATGTTTCTTTCATCATGGTATGATTATTTTACTTTCTTCCGGCTTCGGCTCCGGCTTTGGCTGAGCTACACCCCATCTATGAGCAGCGCCCTTGTCTCCCTCCATAAAGCCACGCAACTTAATTCCCTTGTCCGTTCCGTTTTTCATTTCTTCAACCGCGTGTTTGGTAAGCGCCTCTTGCGCATCTGGGGAAAGATTGCCCGGGTCATTAAGCAGGCTTCTCATTGTTCCATATGGAATTGCCTCAAGTGTGGTTGGTTTAATAAGTATATTGGTTGGCAATTTTGCAATTTCTCCCAGACTCAAGCCATCCATAGCACCTTTTGCTCCATCCACCGTGTTAAATCTATCATTGCGATCTTCTTTAAGATCTCTTCTTTGTACAACGCTTAAAAGACCACTCTTTTGGAGCGCATCCGCTTGAGAATTAGACAACATTTCACCCATCTTCTTAAATTGCTCGGGATTGTGCTCCGCATATTGTTCTAGGTCTTTCACAGACTGTTCTTTTATCAGTTTTGTATTATTTGAGCCCGTCGCCTGAGTTATTTGTTCATATCGTTGTGAACGGAGGGTTCCTTTTTGTCTGTCGGAAATGGAGCCATCTTTCATAAGCATTGCAAATTTTTCAGGTGAAAAGTTTTGCGCAAGTCCAGAGACACCGTTCTTAATACCTTTGAGCTCGGAAATTTCTTTTATGGACAGCGACGAGAGACTGCTTGAAATTATTCTATCTGTATCCGCTATTTCATCATCATACCTTTGCGCATTGTCCGGGTCTCGTTTTTTGTTTTCTTCAGCCGTATTCCTCTTCTTTATGGCGTCATCAATATCTCTCTGTGCTTGCCTTTTGTCTGCCTTACTTTTTTCCTCACTCATTTCAGCAAGATTCTTTTTCTTTTCTCTTTCTATGTATCCGCCTTCACCAACAATTGGAAGATGCGTTGATATATGTTTATATGAGGTGTTTCCCGCTTCACCCATTCCGAGGAATTGTTTACCGCCCAGTTTTCCAACCATATCAAAATTAGAACGTTCAACTATACGTGCCACATGACCGACCCCGCGAGAAAATTTATTGTCTCCGGTCATACGTGCTGCTCCGCGAAGAATTCGCGCACCACCTCCCTGGGTCAAACTAAACGCCTGCGCCATTCGTTTTCTACTTTGATTGACGGCAAAATTTGCCGCTTTCCCGGAAAGCGATTTTGCGACAATCAATGAAGTAAAAAGGAGCCCCATAACTACAGAAAATGACAACAATATGTTTGCCATAGATGTTACGTTTCCGGAGCTTATTGCCCCGGCAGAGGTGCCTTTGTTGAGTGTTTGCATAAATCCGCTTTGTATCATTTTTGTTACCACAAGTAGGAACAAAAAAAGTATAGGTGCCAGAAGTGTTTGGTTGGTGAGCGCCGCCCACCATTTTTTGCCATAGCTACTGATGAGTGGAATACCCGCGAGACCGATAAAGCCGATGGGAGACACGATAAAAAGGAATAACAATACCACGAAACGCGAGATAAGCATTATGGCGATGGCAAAAAACACAAATGCCATAATGATAAACATAATAATGGATATGAGCGCCAATTCTATCATTTTTCCCGAACCAAGCGCCGGAGTGGTTTTCTGATATAGTCCGGTTGTTTTTAATACAGTCAATACGGCCCCAGATATTGGCTCTTTGCTAACCGAGAAAGTACTCGCTGATGATGGTAGCTTCCCACCGTTTATTGATGCATAAAATTGTGTGGCAAACACATTTCCCGCATCAACCACAAACTCTGCAAAAAATAGTGAAAAGTTTAATAATACGGCAACGATAAGCAGTTTTGGAAGCGCTTTTTTTGCGCCGTACGTTGCATTATCCAAAATGGTTGCAATACCTATGGCGATAAAACCAAATACAATTAAGATATTTCCAAGGTCACGAAACAATTCCCATGCGGTTTGCAAGGCGCCCAACTGATGCACGTAATACCCCATGCGTACAACCGTGTAATACATGGTTACACCCATGAGCGTTCCCGCCGCCGTTGCAAGAAAATGGAATGGTGCCATCAGTGTGGTCATGGTGTCTGCCAAAAACCCGGGACCACTACCACTGGCAAATGCAAATGAGGTTGGGAGCAGTAAAAACACAGCCAGCAGCAAACCGTATATTCCGGGTTTTTTTAAAGCAAATATTTTTGTACGGGATATTTTCATAAATTAGAATTAAAAATTGTTGTTGAGATAGGAGTCAAAACATGTTTGTATATTCCCAAGAGCATTAGATGCGTTTTGTGCAATCAAGTTCATACGGTCAACAGTGGTTCCTCCGGAAACCGTTAGTCCGGCAACACCGGAAGAAGTTACCGTTGAGGGTGTTGTTACATTGTTACCATTGGTTGTTATGCCGTATATGGTTGTTCCGCTATTAGTTTGTGCATTTGATATTTCTTGTGCACCTGGTAATTCGCCATCATAGCTTGTGAGTTGTCGGAACTGTGTCGCTATTTTTTGTATGTCTGTTGCAGATGCGGACTGTAGCTTAGATTTAAGTTGTTTTAGTGAGGCAAGCCCTTGTTGTGCTCTCGTTGCGGACTGCTGTGAAGATGAGTACGCACTCTGCACATCGAAAAGAGTACTCCCTGCTGCGACAATGTCGTTGTTGAGTGTTGTGGTGCAGTCATTTGAAGAATAGATTGTTTGTGGTGGTGTATAACTTATAAGTTGTTGCAGTGATGCCACTGCTTTGTTTGTGGCATTGAGGATGATTTGCATGTTTTTTATGTAGCCATCCACATCATTTTCTTTTCGAGCGATTTGATTTTCCATAGATAGTTTGGTGCTTTTTGTATATGCTGCCGGTGGCGGTTCATGAAGGTATCTACTGAGGTACGATGCACCACCGCCTGTAGCGGAGCCGGCAACTCCTGTTAAACCACCTGAACCAACTACTTTTGAAACAAGTCCTTGCGCCAAGCTACCAATCATTTCATCAATCTCATCTGCGGCGACAAGTGATGCGACCCCGGACCCAAGAGCCTTATTAAGTTGCGATTTTATAACAATGCCGGGAGTATTTTTGTTTGAGAGGAACCCTTGTCCAAAACCAAGGAGTGTTTTTTTGTTTGTTTTTGCAACGGAAACCTTTTTATTGTTGGAATTTTCCGCACTTTGATAGATGTAGTATGGATTATTATTCACATTTGCATCTATCGCATTAAAACCGTTCCATCCACCATCTTCAAAATTACCGGCAAAAAAATCACTGGTGCTGGCAACATCGGCAGACAACGTTTCTTCGTGTGTAGACCAAAACCCTGTTTGTGAGGTGGATTTATCGTACTCGTTTCGTACATGTTTCCCCACAGATTTTGCAAGAGATGTTGCGTATGCAGTCGCTCCTGGCTGTATATTGTTTCGTATGTCATTTATACTTGTTGTTGCAGCGCGATCACCAACCCTAAGTGCGTATCCTTTCAGATCAGTTATAAAGCCCGGTCCGGTCCCACCTGGGTAGGTATGTCCAGTAGCTACATCTTTTATCATGTCGCTTGTCATTTCTCGTAGAAAACTTTTGGCAGCCATCCATGCGAAGCCATCAAGAGCGTATTCTTTTAAGACAAGTCCATTTGTAAGTGTCGCTATTCCAGCACTGATGACATTACCTATCTCATTTTTTACAACCGATGCGGCATCAAATACAGCCCACTGAGCATGAGCTGGGCGAGGCACGGCAATAAGCCCCGCAGTAATCATAAAAACTATAAAAATGCCGACGAAAACAGAGAGTATATTTTTAAGGAAGTACTTCATATTACAATTTTTGTTTCGGTTGTTTTGTTGCAATCCCATGCATAACATTGACAAATGAATAACCGGGGTCTGTGGGCGATAGTATGACGCCCGCAGACTGGAAAGCGTTTCCCAGATCAGTGTATGCCTTTGCAAAAGACAATATACCCTTTTTATATTCGGAGAGAGCGAGCATGGCAGTAATTGGGTCGGAGTTTACTTTTGCTAGCCCGTCGGAAACATTCGCCATGCGCGCATAGGTATTTACCAATTCAAAATTGGCTTGTGCCACTTCTTTTGGAACTGTCATTTGCGCCAAGCTTGCCGCGGCGTCTCTATATATTTCGGCGATTGCGTGAACATGTGCCAGAGGTACCGACGCGGAGCTTGGATTTTGGGCGGCTTCTTGCAGATAGACTAGCTCTCCCTTATCTTGTTTTATTGTGTGTTTTGCGAATGCTTTTTGTACCGCCGCCGCATATGCTCTCATTGCCACACTCCCTGAGCCGGATACTTTTATTTGAGAGAGTGTGCGATATGGCGGTTGTTGAGTACTCAGGATATTAATTTGGCTCATTGCCCGTTGTACAATGTTGGACATTTGTTGCTTTGAAAGTTTCGCCCCGTTGTTGAGCGCTTTTTGTGTGAGATAATTTGCCAGGAGATTTTTTGCAAAAAGGTTTGTAAGAGTGCCGGACTCTGGCACCGTGGTGGAGGCGACGATTGATGTTGAGGTTGCAACAGTACTCGGAATGGTGAACGCTTTCGGAACGATAAGCCCTCTGGCGACCGCCTCACCGTCGGTCATGCCAAGCCCGAATGTGTCCGCCTTATAGGGGTTTGTTCCATAAAGCGCTTCTTCCCAATTTGGCAAGCCATCATGGTCGCTGTCTTTAGTGGCGATGTTTTGCAGAAGCATTGCGGGAGAGATGGCATTTGCTTGAAGTGGTTTTAGCGCTCCGGTTCCAAGCAGGTATGCGCCGACAATGGCAACTGTTGCAAACAGTATTGCTATCGTTATTCCCCATCGTTGCGTTATCCAAGCCACAATGCATATAGTATACCAAGTTCTGTGGCAAATGTGCACAGTGATATTCGCACCACATGTGCATTATTTTTTTTGTGGTGTTGAGGATTGCCCGGGAAAATGTTGCGCCAACAGGCGCCACTTTTCAACGGGTATGTCTTCCGCGCGCGCATCGGGAGCTATGTGCGAGGAAATAAGAGCCTGTTGCGCCGTGTGAGCATCGGAAAGCGCGGAAAGATTATTCACCAGTTTCTTTCGCTTGTGAGAAAATCCGGCGCGCACCACAGAAAAAAATGATGTAGCCACGACTTGTGTTTCAAACGGATTATAGATGTTTTGTATTGAGAGCACCGCAGAGTCAACCGAAGGTGCCGGAAAAAATGCACCGCGCGGTACGACAAATTCATACACAGGGTCTCCGAATATTTTTACCGAGACTGAAAGAATGCTTTCTTTTTTGTCTTGCGCTATACGTTTGGCAACTTCTTTTTGCACCAATAAAACCATTCTTTCCGGCTGATGATTTGTTTCAAGAAATTGGCGCAGTATGGAGCTGGTTAAATAATACGGAATATTTGCCACAAGCACATAGGGCACGGTGATGGTGGCGGGGTCAAAGAGGCGGATGTCTTGATGATGCACCTCAAGACATCCGCCTGAAATATGGTGGGTATATTTTTTTTCAAGTAAAGTGACTAAATTTTTGTCCGCTTCAAGTGCGATGACTTTTTTCGCTTTTTCAAGGAGGGCATCGGTGAGCTTTCCGGTGCCGGGGCCTATTTCCACCACGGTGTCGCGCGCGCCAACGCGCGCGACACCGACCATGCGCTGTGCAATTTGTTTATGTAAAAGAAAATGTTGCCCGAGAGATTTTTTCGCGCGCATAAATTACAGTCGTACAATCGCTTCCCAATTATCTTTGCAGTCAATTGGTGCCGGAGTATCACTGTGGTCAATGTTGATGTCCATTTCTTGCAAAAATGATGAGGGCTCTTGTACATAGTCGGTGCCATAGATGCGTCGCGTTTGCGAGAGTGTGGTAATGAGTCGTTTCTTTGCGCGCGTGACGGCGACATAGCAGAGTCGTCGTTCCTCCTCTTCGTCTCGCGCTTCATTGCCAATGCGCTCATGAGGGAACAGCCCTTCTTCCATGCCGGTTATAAAGACAGTATCAAATTCAAGCCCCTTTGCCGCATGAATGGTCATCAGCACAACTTCGGATGTTTGTGTTTTGTTATCCAACTCATCTTGGTCGCTTGCAAGCGCGGCATCAGAGAGAAAATCGGCGAGCCGATTTTCTTGTGGCGCCGTATCATAGCGAGTGGCAAGTGTAGCGAGCTCGCGCATATTTTCCAGTCGTTCCTGACCCTCTTCCCCGCTTGCCAGGCATTTCGTTTGCAACCCGGTTTCTTCTATTACTGCGCGCACAAACGCAGAGGGCGTGAGCTCTTGCGCTTTCCGCGTAAATTTTTCAATAAGTTGTTCAAAGGCATTAATGCGCGTGCGCTCAAGTGCCGTGAAAGTGTTTTGTTGTCCAGAGAGCATTTTTCCGAGCGTTACTTTCCCTATTCCGCGCGAGGGTGACTGTACCGCCCGCACACGATTAATCTCAGATTCTCCGTCAAGAGCCAGACGCACCCATGCAAGTACATCTTTCACTTCTTTGCGCTCAAAGAAACGCGTGCCGATAAGTCGGTACGGAACGCCACTGTGCAGTAACCCCTCTTCAATTGCACGCGACTGGAAGTTTGTGCGAAACAAAACGGCAATTTGTTCAGCGCGCGTACCACTCGCCATTTCTTTTTTTATTTCTTGTGCAATCCAAGACGCCTCTTGTTCCGCGGTTGCGCACAGGTGCGCAACAATCGGGCTTCCGGTCGGGTTATCTGTAATCGCACGCTTTTCTTTTCTGTTTTTGTTGTGTGCGATGAGTATATTCGCCGCATCAATGATTGTTTTTGATGAGCGATAATTATATTCAAGAATTATTGTTTTTGCATTCGGATAAAAATCTTCAAATGAGAGCAGGTTGTCTATTGTCGCTCCGCGCCAGGTATAAATGGTTTGGTCTATGTCGCCAACCACAAATATGTTGTGATATTTTCCGGCAATGGTCATCGCAATCTCCCCCTGCAATTTATTGGTGTCTTGGTATTCATCTATGTGCACATATTTAAATCGTTGTTGAACGGTGTGACGCACTTCCTCGTTTTGGGCGAGCATTCTGTGTGGAAGAGAAATGAGATCTTCAAAGTCAAGCATTTTCTGTTTTCGCAGTTGCGCTTCATACTGTGGAAAAACCACGCTGACCGTTTGCATGAGAAAACTTTTATTGGAAGAACCATCGGAAGAATTTTTATTCAAAAATTCTTCCGATGAAAGACCTTCGCCTTTTACTTTCGCAATTCGCGAAAGTATGTTTTTTGGTTGCACCTCTTTCGGGTCCATGCCAAGCGATTCCAATATTTTTTTGATGATGCGTTGCGAATCACTGCGGTCAATGATAGTTGTGTAGCGCGGGATACCGATAGAGGTGCCGTATTCCTCAAGAAGCATTCTTCCCAGTCCATGGAAAGTGACAATGAGTGGCATATCTTGACAGTGCATGCGTTCACGCATTTCTCTTGCCGCTTTGTTGGTGAACGTAACCGCCAGGATATTTTTCCCCGGCACATTCTTTTCTTCCAAAAGATATTGCATGCGAGTAGTGAGCACCCGTGTCTTGCCGGAGCCGGCTCCGGCAAGAACAGCAATCGGTCCCTCGGTGGTGAGTACGGCTTCTTTTTGTCGCTCATTTAATGTATCCAATGAAAACATTCTTTCACTATACCTCAAGAAAGAATAAAAGTTATTTTATCGGTGTTGCGCTGTCGGTATGTGGCTTGTATTTTCTGTTATTTGCACAAAAAATCTTATCCACCGCCACCTTTTTGACGTATTGACCATATTGGCTTTTGCGCTATACTCTAGCGATACCGGAAGATACGGAAGCATGGAAGAAATGGCTTAACAAAGCCATTTCAGAACATAGAATGTACGAAAAATACCACCTAAAATTTACTTATTTTGTCACCTATACATACTCCCGATAGTTCTTGCACGCAACGCAATCGGAACATACGCAAAGCACCCATCGTACTCATTGGCATAATGGTGCTTGTGGAGGCACTTATTGCCATTCCTCAAAACACACAAGCGTTTTGGTTTTTGGGTGGCACTCCCACATATGCGCAAAATATAACCGGCTCAGTTGTTGCTGTTGGTGGTGGGGCGGTATTGCGCGCGGTAACAAACAGCAACCCAAACGCGGGCGCAAATGAAGTCGCCATAGCCACAACCGATAACACCACGCTCTTGGGTAATGTCGGACCCGATAGTGCCATTTTTTTTAACAAGAAAACTAAATATGTTACTGATGGTCAGATTTCATTATATGTGGTTCGCCCCGGAGACTCACTTTCAGGTATTGCGGAAATGTTCGGGGTGTCGGTGAACACTATTCTTTGGGCAAACGATATCACAAACAGAAATATGATAAAGCCGGGCATGACGCTTACCATTTTGCCGATTTCCGGCATACGACACACGGTTAAAAAAGGAGAAACACTGGTTTCCATTGCAAAAAAATATCACGGAAATGTGGATGATATCGCATTGTATAATGGCATCGCGCCAACAGCGACCCTTGTTCAAGGAACAGCCATTGTTATTCCGGGAGGAGAAATAAGAACAGCCGCCCGCCCCACCCGGAGCGCTTCGCGCTCCGGGTGGGGCTCTGGACATCCGCGTATCACCCACGCTCCATTTAACCCCTATCGTGGTGGGAGTGGTCCCTCGCTTCCCGGATTTTTCAGCAACCCGCTTCCTGGCGGTATCATTACGCAAGGATTGCACGGATGGAATGCAGTTGATATCGCAGCTCCAACATGGACAAAGATTCATGCGGCGGCGCCCGGCATTGTTATCGTGGCTCATACAGGCGGGTGGGGCGGAGGATACGGGAACTATGTCGTTATCAATCATGGAAATGGTACGCAAACATTATATGCGCACATGGTGCGCAACATATCGCACGTGGGTGAAAAAGTTTCTCGCGGTGAAATAATCGGTTATGTTGGCATGACCGGCGAGGCGACCGGACCGCATTTACACTTTGAAGTGCGTGGGGCACGCAATCCTTTTGTGGGGTGTCGCATATGGCGCGTGTGCTATCCAAAAACGCTACGGTATTAATTTTAGATACAACAAAAATCCAAAAATCATTGTCGTAACACCCCACTAATATCGGATATCCGAAAATGTCAGATGTTCACCTACACGCGTGTAATATCCACCCCTATTTTCTGCAAGCGTTTTTCAATATGACTATACCCGCGGTCAATATGTCGCGCAACGCGAACATTTGATGTTCCGCTTGCGATGATGCCGGCGATTATGTACGCAAGCCCCGCGCGCAGGTCCGGCGCCTCAAGATTTTTACCAACCAGTTGATTTGGTCCGCGCACCAAGACTCTGTGAGGGTCAAACATGGTGATGTCCGCACCCATGCGCACAATGTCATCGGTATAGCGCAATCTTCCTTCAAACAATGTTTCAAATACCAAGCCCTCACCTTGTGCTTGCGTAAGAAAAATAGTCAACGGCGCCTGCAGGTCTGTTGAAAAACCCGGGTATTCATGTGTGCGCACCGATGTGCAGTGGTATGGCTCGTGCGGTTTTCGTATGGTAAGAGAAGTTTTGTCTTGTGTGTACAGAACTCCCGCACTATCAAAAACAGAAAGGAGGGAACGTATATGAAGAGGATTGCAATTTGTAATATGCACCTCTTTTCCGGCAAGTGCAGCTAAAATGGCGAAGCTCCCCGCCTCTATGCGATCCGGAATAACAGTATAAGTTTTTTCGCGCGCATGAAGCAGTTCTCCGCCAACAATGGTAATAGTCGGTGTTCCAACACCCTGTATGTTTGCTCCGGACGCGACCAGATACTGTGCGAGGTTTTGTATTTCCGGTTCCATAGCTACATTTCTTAAAATGGTTGTTCCGCGCGCGAGCACCGCAGCCATCATCAGTGTTTCGGTTGCGGTTACGCTTGCTATGTGAAAGAAAATATCTGCGCCATGGAGCCCTTGTGGCGCGGACAATGTGTAGTGAGTATCGTTTTGTATATATGTGGCACCCATAAGCTCAAATGAATTAACAAAAATATCTATCGGGCGGGCGCCTATGACACATCCACCGGGGTGTGGAAAAGAAACACTGCCATAACGCGATAACAGTGGTCCGGTCAACACTACGGATGCTCTCAATTTCTTTGCCCTGTCTTCCGGTAACACGGTGTGTGCTTGTTTTGGCGATGAAAGTACGATGCCGGTTTCCGTATGTTCCACTGATACGCCGATTTCTTCAAGGATTGCGGAAAGCGCGATCACATCAAGTACATCGGGAACGTTTTCAATGTGCACAGCGTCTTCAAACAACAGTGCCCCCGCCATTATTTTTAAGATATCGTTTTTTGCTCCGGAAACCGGAATGTCGCCTTCAAGAGTGTGTGCGCCGGCAAGTCCTTCAATAATAAAAGAACCACCCGTTTCCATGTGTGTGGCGTCTTTTTTATCATCATCGTAGGTGTTTTCAAGAGGCATATATTTTTAGTATAACATTTTCAATGCCCTGCGCGCGCAATCAGGCGCGCGCAGGAGACCCCTCATGTTTTAAGAAAACCCGAACATTTCGCGTGGTCGGTATTGCAACGCTTCAAAGATATGTTCTTTGGTAACTTTGGGCGAGTGTTCCAAGTTTGCAATGGTGTGTGCCAAGCGCAGTGTGCGATAGTAACCGCGCGCAGACAAATCAAGTTTTTTTGAAGCATGCACCAGTGTATCTCTGGTTTCAGCGCTACATCTTTTTGAGAATGACAGGTCTTTTTGCGATACTTCTCTTTCCGTGTCAGACATACTTTTGTATTGCTCAAGCGCAAAATCGCGCGCGGTGCGCACACGTTTTTGTACAGCGCGCGATACTTCGGCACCGGAAAGTTTGCCAAGAGTCTCGTGCGGTATTGCGGGCACCTCAACCCACATCTCAAGACGGTCGGCGATGGGGCGTGATATTTTCCGCGCTTGTTTTCGCGCGGTGCGTATAGCAAGAGATGCATCATCGGTAACAGTGTGGGCGGGGTTCATTGCGGCGACCACCATGCAGTCGGCTGGAAAAGTGATGGTTGCTTTTGTGCGCGAGATGGTAACACACCGTTCCTCAAGTGGCTGGCGAAGCGCCTCAAGTGTTTGTGTGGCAAACTCCGGAAACTCGTCAAGGAAAAGAATGCCCTTGTGCGCAAGCGTCATTTCTCCCGCGTGGGGGAAAGTCCCGCCACCGACCATAGCGACATGCGAGGCGGTGTGGTGAGGTGCGCGAAATGGTGGCCAATACACCACAGACCCGGGATTAAGTATGCCGGCTGTAGAATGAATGGCGGTTACTTCAAGCACTTCTTCTTCGGTAAGCGGGGGCAAAATGCCGGGAAGTGCTTTTGCAAGGAGTGTTTTGCCTGTGCCCGGCGGTCCATATAAAACAATGTTATGGCGCCCCGCTGCCGCGATTTCAAGCGCGCGTTTCGCACTTTCCTGCCCTTTTATCATTGAGAAATCAACATCGGGTGTTGGAGAGTGTGTGTGATGTGGAGTCTTTATCAATAGCAATTCCCTTTCTCCGTTGAGGTGTTCAATAAGTTCGGTGAGTGTTTTTGGTGCGTAGACTTCCATTTCGGAAACCAAACTTGCCTCAATGGCATTTTCCGGTGGCACATAGGCGGTAGTAATACCGTTTGCGTGTGCCGCGCGCACTTGCGAAAGCACTCCGCGCACACCGCGAAGAGTGCCGTCAAGAGACAGCTCGCCTGTGCATAGTGTGGTATGCGCAAGTGCGGGGATATCACCTGTGGCTACAAGATAGCAGAGTGCGAGCGGAACATCATAATGTGATCCCTCTTTTCTCATGTCCGCGGGCGAGAGAGAAAGTGTGATGCGCCGATTATCTGATTTTGGTGACAAAAAACCGGCGTGGCGAATAGCGGCGGCAATTCTGTCACGTGATTCTTCCACCGCGCGGTCTGCGAGTCCGACGATTGAGAATGCATGGAGTCCGCGTGCGACATCCGCTTCTACAGAGATAAGCGTTGCGTTGGCGCCAAGCGGTTGCGCAGCAGTAACGGTCGCATATCCCGATGTTTTTCCCGTATGTTTGGAAGTATTTTTTGTTGAGGCGGTGTTATGTGGCATGGGAATGAAGTATAAAAGTTGAGTGATTTGTATTTTTTTATTGAACGGTGCCGATGTGTGGCGCGAAGTGTTATGAGCCCTACCCCGGGCGCGAAGCGCCCGGGGTAGGGCTCATAATTAACTCGCACGCATATGCGCGATACAGGTGCGCCCTGCAGGGTCCGCATCCAAACGTTTCTTCTCAATGGGGTGCGGTTTCCCGAAAGCGGTACACAAGCCGTATGTGTTTTTATGTATGCGCTCTAGCGCGTCAGCCACTTCTTTGTAGCGCGTTTGCAGTTCAAGTGTGAGCGCTTCACGTTCATTGTATCTTTCAATATTCATTGCCACATCTCCCCTTTCCGATTCGTGCTCCACCTCCGGCGAAGTCGCCTCCCACTCATCCGGATTTCTCAACATACGTCTTCCGAGAGCATTTAATTTTTGTTCCAGCGCCGTGCGCTCTTCGCCAAGTAATTTTTTGTAGTGTGTGATATCTTGCGTCATAGAAATTTTTATTTTTTATATATAAACCGTTGTTCTTTTCATATCATATTTATGCTCACTGTTGACTCAGCTTGCCCAACAAAACGGTAAATGCGGCGGCATTGCGAGCAATGATAAGTGTGTGTTTGTTTGCAAAGCCATAGAGCAGGATACTTTGTCCGGCTGAGTTTTGCAAGACCCGCACAGTATGGTTTGCGATGGTTTCATCAACAAAACTTGCGGAAGACGGGAGAGTTTGTGTGTTTGCCAAGAACGTTTGGGTTGCGGTTGTGGTTGCAGTGCGCGTTGCAGAAACGGATGCCACGGGAGTCGGGTAAAGTGTTCGCATGTCTGATGCCAAACTGCTTTCCCAGCGCAACATCCCGGCAAATGCGGAATCATACGAGGCGACACGTAATATGAAAAACGGATATGTTTGATTGTCTGCGCCGACCACCCCGACGGTACTGTCAACCGCCGTGTTGTTCATCAAGATTGCGGGCATTGGCAAGCCCATTGCTGCAATAAGATATCCGCCCGGAAGAGGACGCTTCTCTATGGTGCCGTTACGTTCTTTTGTGGTTGTGGCGATATACACTGTTTTTATCATACCGTTTTGAAGAGGTGTTTTTGCTACGTGTGAAAGTTCTCCAAGCAACACAATGCCGGTACCGGAAAGTTCTTCGGTGGTATTTGTCGGCACAAGAGAAGGAACCGGTAGCGCTATATGCGCCGGAGCAACTTTTTTAGCGTGATATTGATAGGCGTATCCAATGCCAACAATACTTAGTATAAAAAGAAGAGCACCACCTATGGTAAACCATAATAATGTACGCTTTTCTTTTTCGCTTGATGTGGAAGACGCACGTATGATTGCTTGAGTATTTTGTTGTTGTGCAAGAATGGAAGTTGTTGATGCCCCGGTTTCTTTTATTGTATCGGTCACATCCATTCTATAGGTATGGAGTGGTGAAATAGTGGGGTGATTGGGTTCTTTTCGCGCGTGGTCCGCTATGATTTGCGCACTTGTCTGTGGCACCGGTGTACTCGCCGCCCCCGCCCACACCCCCGCCGGCGAAGCCGGCAGGGGTGTGGGCGGGGGCTCTGACACGTGTGGCTCGGGCGTTATCTCACTTTGCGTCATCGCCTGCGCTTTCGCGAGATCTTGATATGCTTGTTGCACCAATTGCGCCCGCGCTTGTTGCACAGACTCCTGTTGTGAGTGTTGCGCCGGTGTCGCTACCGGCGAAGTCGCAATCACCGGCGCAACCGAATTTGTAATTGGCGCCGGCGTTTCCATTCGCACGTGTGATATATTTTCTGTCGGTTTCGTTTCCTGCGTTCGCACCGGCTCGGGCGTTTCCGGTTGTCGTGGTGGTGTCGGTGCCATCACCGCATTTTCCGGTGATGCAATTTGCGCACTTGGCATTTGTTCCTGATTGAATACGCGCATGGTATCTTGCGCAAGCTTTCCAATGTCTGTTTCAGCCGGGAATGATTGCTCCGTGTGCCCAATATTATTTCCTCTCGGCACCACTATATTTTCTTGTATTTCCATTCCGTCGTGTGTAGCTTCCCCACTTTTGCCGGTGAGCCATGTCCATGCCTTCGCTAAAACAGACCCATGGTCTGCGGTTTGGTTGCGGTGTGTTATCATCAGGTTAATTGGTATTTCAGGCGCCTCTTTCCTCCTTGCCAATTTTGAAATTAATGAGTGAGTCTGTTTTCCTTGCCCAGCCGGTGATGCGGGCGGGAACGACGGAGGAGTTGGTGGTATAGACGATAATCCGCTCCTCGCCTGTGGTTTTGGTGTATTCAACTCATCATGTATTTGCGTTGCCAGCGAGCGTACCAAATCCGGTGTCGCTATCGGTGCTGGCGCCGACGGAGCTGATACAGTGGGTGATGATGGCATGGGCTGTGATGTCGTTTTGGCTGTCGCGATATTTGTCGGCATTGGTATTGGCATCGGCACAGGTGAAACTGGCGGGTGCGCAATCTCGTTTGCAGTTGGTGGTTTCGGTGGCACCGGTACATTCGCTACTGGTGTGGGAGCAGACGTGGAAGTAGATGCAGATGCGGGTGCAGGCGCAGATATCGGTGGAGTGGGTATTCCTCCTATTTCGGAAGAGTTTGGTATTTTTTGTTGTGCGGCGGCAACATCCATCGCATAAGTACGCACCACAAATTTTTTGTCATGTATTTTCGGTACGGGCACGTCCGTTCCGTTTGTGTTTTTTGGTACCAATGGCATGTACTATTATAGTAACCCATGTTTGCGTTTTTAGTTATAGAAAATACGCACAGGTGCGCACGTTAGTGCGCACCTGTGCGAGTGCTCGGCACACATTACAATATCTCTCTACTCTTTGTAATTGATAAGAAATTTTTTCGGGTCATCACACATATCGGTAAACGCATGCGCCGCCTCTTTTAGTTTTGCCGACGATGATTTCCCGAAAGAAATAACCTCTGCCTGGCACCCATCGTGCATATCAAGATATTGAATAAGCGGAACAAAATCTCCATCACCGGTTGCAAGCACGATGGTATCCAGTTTCGGCGCCAACTTTACCGCATCAATACTCATACCCACATCCCAGTCCGCTTTTTTTGCTCCACCTGCAAATATCTGTAAATCTTTCACCTTCGTTTCAATTCCCATTTTTGTAAGCGCCTCAAAGAAGTTTCTTTCATCTCCGCTTTCCGTTGAGATAACATAAGCGATGGCACGCACCAGTGTGCGCTTGCCAACCGCCTCATCCAACACTTTTGCGAAATTAACGCGAGTTTTGTACAAATGTTTCGCACTGTGGTACAAGTTTTGTGCATCTATAAAAACACCAACTCTCTGCGCACTATGTTTTATGACAGTCATAATATATGAAATAATTTAACTAACTAGTTTTAATTTTTAAAAAAGAACTCGGTACACACCTATTATCTATCGTGTTTGTCCTTGCGTATTGTAGCACATACGCACTTGTTCTCTCGTGTGTGTTATCACTGATAAAAACGAATACAAGTAAAACAAAATTAACCGCATCAGTGCAAACTATCCCACGCATGAGTACACAATAGGTAAATATAGATAGGTAAACGTGAAAAAACGAATACGGTTTCTCTTGGGGTCGGGGGCGAGATATAAAGCGTCCGCTTTATATCTCGCCCCCGACCCTCCCTTTAGTGCTTAAGCCCCATCTTTTTAATAATTATGCCGTAACGGCGTTTGTTGTGTATTTCCAAATAACGCAAATGAGTACGTCTGTCTGCAACCATTTGCAAAAGCCCTCTGCGAGAGTGATTATCCTTATTGTTTTTCTTAAGATGTTTGGTAAGTTCCTCAATACGACGAGTGAGCAACGCAACCTGCACCTCCGGAGAACCGGTATCGGATTCGTGGCGAGTTACTTCCTTTATAACCCTCGTTTTTATTCGTTTGCTAAGCATAATATGAGCATACCACATATTGATTATTTTCGCAACTGTTTTCTAATGAGGCGCTATTTATAATTATCTCAATACACTCTCTCTTCATGCTTACTCTTCACTTTTCCCACATAAATATTGTGCGACATGTGCGCTATACTAAAAGCCAATGGAGAATATCGTAGCACTTAAAATGCAGTTTCTTGAATATGTGGAGATTGAGCGTGGTCGCTCGGTTAAAACCGTTGAAAATTATGACCGTTATCTCATCAGATTTTTCCGGCATGCACATATCAAAACGGTAGAAGATATTTCTGAAGAATCAATCCGTGCGTTTCGTCTGTGGCTTAATCGTCAGCCCGGAACTTCGGGTGCGCTGAAGCGTCGCACACAAAATTACTATCTTATCGCGCTTCGCGTTTTCTTAAAATTTCTTCACCGGCGCGGTGTTCCCTGCTTATCACCCGAGCGCATTGAGCTTGCAAAATTGCCGGAGCGCTCTCTTGATTTGATAACCCCGGCGGAATTAACTCGCCTTTTGAGCGCGCCACGTGGAACCGATGAAAAAAGTCTTCGCGACAAGGCGATTTTGGAGCTTTTGTTTTCAACGGGTCTGCGTGTTTCCGAGCTGTGCGCACTTGATGCCGATATTGATCTTTCTCGCGATGAGATTTCCGTTCGCGGGAAAGGAGACAAAGTGCGGGTGGTATTCCTTTCTTCTCTCGCAAAAGAATCTGTTGCGTCATATCTGCGTGTACGCAAAGACATGGAAGAGGCACTTTTTGTAGGGCTTTCCATTGGTAAAAAGCACGGAGGGCGCATCACACCGCGCTCTGTGGAGCGCATAATAAAAGAATGTGCCGTGCGCGCCGGACTTACAAAGAAAGTAACGCCACACGTATTGCGCCACAGTTTTGCGACCGACCTTCTTTCAAATGGCGCTGACCTGCGAAGTGTGCAGGCTCTTCTGGGACATGCAAACATCACCACCACGCAGATTTATACACATGTAACCGATGCGCACCTGCGAGAAGTGCATAAGAAATTTCACAGCAAACGCCACTAAGCCACATTGTTTGGTATAGTATGTAGATATGCGTATTGTTTCTTGGAATGTAAACGGGTTGCGTGCGGTTGCCCGAAATAACAACTGGGTTCCCTTCCTGCAGGCGACCAAGCCGGATATATTTCTTCTTCAAGAAACAAAAGCAAGCCCCGAGCAACTGCCCGATGAGGTGCGTGAATGTGGTGGTTTTTCCTCTTTCTTTTCCTCTTCTCAAGTGCGCAAAGGATACAGCGGTGTGGCACTGTATTCCAAACAAGAACCGCTTTCCGTTTTATATGGCATGGGTATAAAAGAGTTTGATCAAGAAGGGCGCATTATTGCCGGTGAATATGAAGACTTCTGGCTATTGGGCGTGTATTTTCCCAACGGCGGACGCGGGCAAGACCGTCTGGAATATAAGTTGCGCTTCTATGATGCGTTTTTACAATTCATAGAAAAACTGCGTCAACAAAAGCCCGTCATTTTTTGCGGTGATGTAAACACCGCTCATGAAGAAATTGATCTCGCGTGTCCCAAAGAAAATGAAAATAACACCGGCTTCCTTCCCGAGGAGCGAGCATGGTTAGACGAAGTTATTCGTGCTGGTTATATTGATACATTCAGAGATAAGTTTCCAAAGAGTACCGGAGCGTATTCTTATTGGGATATGAGAACAAGAGCTCGCGACAGAAATATTGGTTGGAGATTTGATTATTTTTTTGCATCAAATGAAATTGCACGCCGTATAAAAAGCGCACACATTCATGCGGACGTGTATGGTTCGGACCATGCACCGGTGTCAATAACGCTATAAAGGACACCATAAAGGACAGTTATCCACATACCTGTCCTTTACACATGTCCGATAGGAACATACCATAGTAAATGGACAAGTTAGTTCTTTGATAGTTCTTTAAAAGTTTCTGCATTTTAAAAGTGCGCCAATCGCCGTGGACGAATTCCACCGAGAAAAATAAAGGCACACTGTAAAATGCAAAAACATAAAAAAATAAAAACCACCAAATTATCCCCAGCGGATCTATCCAAAAAATAAGCCCCCAATCTAAATTTTTTGATCTGCACACATGGTGGTTTTTTATATTATATTGAAGTTTAACTTCAATATACTTCAGCATATTTTTATCCCTCCTGTGTCTGTATTGAAATTAGGCTTCAATCAAAGGCGTGGAGATTTAACCTTCACACCCTCCACCCTGATTGAATGTTAACTTTAGTCCATGGTATTAACACACAACAGTGTGCCATTTCACGTGAAATAACGGAGCGTGAGCACAGCAGGCATTATTCTTCCTTTATCGTCCTATCGTGTATGGAAGTTATCCTCTATGCATCGCTATTTCACGTGAAAAGCTAGTGCAGGTGCATGAAGGTGCGAAGGTTAAACTTCCCACACTGTACTGTAGAATATGGCCACGCCAGAGATTGAGGACTAATCTCAACCCATAGTGCGACGCCAATACACCACACTTTGTCTTACGAAGCTGGTATTGAAGTTTAACTTCAATACCGGCTTCGCTCTCAATACACACCGCACAATTTCTATTTCACGTGAAATGCTACTGAACGTGATATTTATCCATAATATTTTTTATTTCCCGACCTTCTCTCTTTTCACGTTCAGTCTTCCCGGCTTCTCCAAGTTTTCTCAAATCGTCATCAGAAAGGCTAATAAGCTCATTCACCCTGGAATCCAAATACTCACGAGAGTTTTTCTTTGGGTCATCAAGCACCTCTTCAAGAAGTGAGTTCAATATCCACCCAATTCGCGGACCAGCTTTCACGTGGAACTCGTCCATAAGAATTGTTCCGTTTATTTTTAGCATTTTAACCGATATCGGGTCTCTGAGTGCCTGTTCAACCATGGCTTTATATTTTCTAAACCTAAACGGTTGTTCCTTCGGTCTGCCAGTTCCCACGCGGTCGCATATGCGCAGATTAAGTAAATCCCATACATTTTCTTCTCCAACATTACTTATAATACGTCTAACCGCAGAAAGAGTTATTTTATCAGGGTCAGAGAAAAACATATGCCAGCGTACCAGTTTTACCACCCTTTCTACTATTTCACGTGAAAAACGCAACTCTTTGAGTGCATGCTCAGTTACACGTGAACCAACTACATCATGGCCATAGAATGTCCACTCTTGTTTTTCCTCTGACCATCGCCTGGTTTTTGGTTTTGCAACATCATGGAAAAGCCCAGCAAGACGCATTTCCAATGTCCACTTCTTATCTGCGGCATGTTGCATGGTGCGCATCAAGTGTTCAAAAACATCAAATGAGTGGGCGTGGTTTTGCGCAACATCAATTCCTTGTACAATGTCCGGGACTATATATTTCAAAATATCAAGTTTTGCCGCAAGCATGAGGGCAACAACCGGTTGGTCTGATTGTAAAATACGCACCAACTCATCTCGTATGCGCTCCTTGGAAACATGCTGAAGTACGTGGGATTTTTTTTGTATCGCCTCTGCCGTTTCCGTATCAAGCGCAAAGTTAAGCTCTGCCACAAAACGCAATGCGCGCATAAGTCGCAGACCGTCTTCTTCAAAACGGTCTTGGGCGATACCAACCGCGCGGATGACATGTCTTTTAAGGTCATCATGTCCTTTATAAGGATCTACTATTTGTCCTTTAGAGCTATCATAGGCAATTGCGTTTATGGTGAAGTCTCTGCGTGCCAAGTCTTCCTCTATGGACTCACTAAATGAAACCGAATCTGGACGGCGCTTATCGCTGTATGCTGACTCTGTGCGATAGGGGGTTACTTCCACTATCTTGAGATTTTTATCTTCTGTATCAAGTACGACGCCGACCGTACCGAATTCATTCGTATAAAATGTTTCCTCAAACATGCCCTGAATTTCATCCGGCTTTGCGTTGGTTGTAACGTCCCAGTCTTTTGGTTTTCTGCCAATGACAAGGTCGCGCACGCAACCGCCAACAAGGTATGCCTCATGCCCGTGCTTTTGCAGGGTATCAATAACTGATTGTATTTCTTTTGGAATGGGATATGTCATAGGTGTATAGTAATACATAATGGCATTTTTCGCAGGGATGCAGTAGTATAAAACATGTTGCCCTCGTGGTGAAATGGATATCACATCAGTCTTCGGAACTGACGTTCCAGGTTCGAGCCCTGGCGGGGGCACCCAAACAGTAGTCCGCATAGAATTTCTGGTTGATTTCTTTAAACACAACGCAAGAGAAACGCACAAAGAGTTTTATAGATAATTCAATAGAGTAACAATGCTCATTGTTTTGGGAGCGGAGTAATTATTTGTTAATTGATTCATTCAATGACTGAACCACACGAAAAAATTGTATATTTTGTGCGTCACGGACAAAGCGAAGGAAATATTTCTCCGGTCTTTCAGGCGTCGGATTCTTCACTGACGGAGCTTGGGAAAAAACAAGCAAAGGAAATAGCAGGCCGTATAGCGAAACTCTCATTTGAGGGGCTGATTGCCAGTCCGTTTGAGCGGGCAAAACAAACAGCGATAGCAATCACCAATACAACGGGTAAAAAAGTGGAATACTCGGAGCTTTTTGTTGAGCGAATTAAGCCGACAAACGTTTGCGGGAAGCTGTACACAGATGAGAAAGCGGGTGCACTGTGGAAAGTATGGAAGAAGAGTTTGTATGCTCCCGGCTTAAGAGTTGAAGATGGGGAAAATTATGATGACATTATTGGGCGGGCAGACAATGCTTTGGATTTTCTAAAAAACCAAAAAGGAGATGTGGTGGTGGTAACCCATGGGTTTTTTCTCCAGACAATTGTTGCGCGTGCAATTCTGGGCGACGCCTTAACACCGGATATATTTAAGAATTTTCAGACGCACCTGCAAATGGAAAATACGGGACTTACGGTATTAAAGTATAAGTATAATGAAAATAGGTATAGCGAAGACGAGGAGAGGTTTGCGTGGCGATTGTGGATTTATAACGACCATGCTCATTTGGCTGATTAGCAGGGGTTTTAGTTCTTAAAAGACCTTAATTATGGCATTTGATGGAAAGTGTTTCTGGTAATGATACACCGCTATGCATACAGTCTGTCGAGAAACACGTTGTTGAATGGACGCAGTGGTGTCGTCAGATATGTGTGCTACTGTGTTTGTGTTAGAATATGTTTCGTACGCGGATATGGTTTAGTGGTAAAATGCGTCCTTGCCAAGGATGAGTCGGGAGTTCGATTCTCCCTATCCGCACAAAGAATAACAGGTAAACAGGGGAGCGTGTGCCGTCAATTTTTCTCAAAGATATCGGTAATTTCACCCCCAAACGACATTTTCGGACTGTGGATAAACATGTGGACAATGTGGATAAGTGTAAAGGACATTGTTGTGTTTCCTATATAAAAAGTAGATATCTCGTGATCTGGAGCCATTTTTCTGTAGGTCAATGTATAATAAAATATATGGACATTTCTCAATTGTCTCACAAAGAAGTTGGTGATTTGGGTGAGCGCATCGCAGCGGATTATTTGCGCCGAAACGGTTTTCGTATTGAAGGAAAGAATATCGCGAAGAAAACCGGAGAGCTTGATATTGTGGTGCGCAAGAGGAGGGTGCTCCATATCATAGAAGTGAAAAGCATGATGTGTAATGAGTTTCCGGTACCTCATCAGGAGGTGAACTCTTTTGATCCTGCGGAAAATCTGCATTCTTCAAAAATAAGAAAAGTGGTGCGTACCGGGCAGTGGTATATTTCTGAGCGAAAATGGGAAGGGGAGTGGCAGGTGGATGGAGTGCTGGTGTGGTTAAGGAGGCGTGATGGGGCTGCTCGAGTGCGATACCTACCGCAGATTGTATAATCTGGTACAATACTTCGGTACATGCTTGTGGTGTTACCCACCCCGGCAACAGCGCCAAAGGCGCTGTTGCCGGGGTGGGGCTGAGCAAAAATACCAACAAGTCGTGTCCCGCATGTTGTGTATATATTTCGGGGTGTAGTGTAGTGGTAGCACGAGTCCTTTGGGAGGATTTATCCCGAGTTCGAATCTCGGCACCCCGACCAGTTTGTTTCCTGCTACCCATTCTGCATGGAAGGAAACAGCTATGTGCTTCTTTTGCAAGAACAACTTTTGATATCACGCTTATTGCCTGGAGGTGTGGCTCTTAATACTTCGCTCTTGAATGAAAATTTTATTGATGAAATGTATTTGGATATTGAACCGGTTGTTTTTGCGAGGGGGGTATTGAGTTGCTTCTTGGCGCGAAGCGCAATACAAAACTAAAATTGTTAAATGCAAAGAAAATTGGAAATGATACTATATAATTACATTATAGAATTTTGAAATAAACCAATCCATGAAAAATTATACAAAAGCAATCAAGAACACGATCAAAATCCTTTCTGGGATTAGCGGTACCGGGCTTGGAAAAACCAAAAAAGTAGTAATCTCCGGAAGTGCAAGTTTACAAGACGATATGAACAAGTGGGCAGAATATTGGAATGGATTAGACG
>ENA-ORDP01000063-ORDP01000063.1-marine-sediment-metagenome-genome-assembly--contig:-NODE-63-length-61853-cov-10.225299_pt1 | contig 61853 bp, 69 predicted proteins | sample MGYA00248627_ERZ508539 | MGnify/ENA primary metagenome ERZ508539 (study PRJEB26208, sample SAMN05571518) | marine sediment metagenome | biome: deep sea; feature: Hydrothermal vent; material...
TCGGCGACATTTGGACATTCGTTGCTATAGATAGCGACTCGAAACTGGTCCCATCCTACAGAATAGGGAAACGTACCGTTCCAGATGCGACAGCCTTCCTTGATGATCTGGCCTCCAAATTAACTAACCGCGTCCAATTGTCCTCAGATGCACTTCGAGCCTACATTGAGGCTTGCGAACACGCTTTTGGCTCAGGCGTTGACTATGGCCAAATTGTAAAGTCCTACGAAGCCGAGCCAATCGGTCCTGGTAGGTATAGCCCTCCCAAAGTGGTTTCCACTAAGCGCCGGAAAATTGTTGGGAACCCCAATCCTAACCTGATTTCTACATCCCATATTGAGCGCCAGAATCTGACGCTCCGCATGTCTTGCCGCCGACTGACACGCTTGACCAATGCGTTCAGCAAGAAACTCGATAATTTTAAGGCGGCAATCCCCCTCCATTTTGCCTACTACAACTTTGTCAGAATCCATAGGACGATACATGCCACCCCTGCGATGGTTGCTGGAGTGGTCCACGAGCTTTGGACCCTTGAAAATCTTTTGGAGGTAATCGGAGAATAATGTCTATTACATATCATCCAAGACCAGGGCAGATTCTAATGTGCGCCTTTCCTAAGGGCTTTAAAGAACCAGAAATGGTAAAAAATCGTCCTGTTGTCATACTCACCCCAGCCATGACCGGAAGGCCAAACCTCGTTACAATTGTTGGGCTAAGCAGCGTTCGACCTGACCCTGTTAGAGATTTCCATTTACTTTTACCGAAGGCATCCCTTCCGATGCTAGGTGATTTCCAATCGAAAGAAACTTGGGTCAAAGGAGATATGATATATGCCGTAGGGTTTCATCGGCTTAATTTGATTCGTTTAGGCACTCATGATGTTGACGGAAAACGTCACTATTTCAAGAGTCGGCTTGGAAGACCCAGGATGCGTAAAATCTATACATGCGTTTTGCATGGCCTAAACCTAGGCCCTGCTGCTGCGCATATCCCAGAATGACAAAAGGCCCCAAAAGGGGCCTTAAACTCAGTCCAGCCAAGCTTGTCATCGCTCCTGGCCGAACCGGCTACACGGGACGGACCTTGGTGTAGTCTCGAATGCCGGATGCCATAGGCAGAGCCGGAACACTACTAATGATAGTGTCTACTACTGTTGATCACAACCCAGATTCCAAGAAAATCTGGTCAAATTAGGACACTACCAGCCTGGGTCTACTGTAGCACGCGTTCCACCAGGCTGTTGATCCAATAGTCCTTTCGGGGCAAACTCGAACCCAGATGATATATTCAGATGGAATGCGCCCTTTTAGGTCTAGGCTGTTTGGGGGGGGGCAGAGCGGACATTCTGGCAACTGCCCGGGGTCTACACCACCGCCGTAGGCTATGCTGGAGGATACACTCCCAATCCACTATACGAGGAGGTACTGTAGCGGCATGACAGGTCACAACGAAGTGATCCTGGTGGTATTTAGCCCCCAAGTAGTCTCTTACCCTAAATTACTTAAAGTATTCTGGGAGATCCGTGACCCAACCCAGGGTATGCGTCAGGGCAAAGTGGCTCTATTTCTCTCGGCCAAAGCTCCAAAAATCATTCCGACTGAGCGAATAATGGTCTATAACAACAACTGTCAACATCAAGGTATAAAATGGCGAGGTGATACGAGTTTCATATTTTTCGCTTAAGCATATGAGCACATATTCTGCTCTGACCTCATTTTATTTCATATTCCACTCAAGGACTCTATGACCTCAGAACATTTTGACGTAGTCATCATCGGTGGCGGCATATCCGGCACAGCACTGCTGTTTGCGCTGTCACGCTATACCAACATCGAGCGCATTTGTTTGATCGAGAAGGAACCCGAACTCGCGGTCATCAACTCCCACGGGTGCAATAACAGCCAAACTCTCCACTGTGGCGACATCGAAACCAACTACACCCTGGAGAAGGCCTTGGAGATTAAGGCGTCGGCTAACATGCTGGTCAACTATATGCTCAGACAGGGCGGTGATCAGACATTGATACACCGTTACCCAAAGATGGTATTGGCGGTGGGTGAGTCAGAATGCCAAGCGCTGCGTGATCGTCACAAGCTATTTGCCCGGCATTTTCCCTATATGGATCTGCTCGATGCCAACGCCATAGGCCGCATTGAGCCCATGGTAGTACGAGGACGCAAAGACGAGATTGTGGCCATTGGCACAGAAAACGAGTACACCGCAGTCAATTTTAATTTGATGGCAAAATCCTTTGTCGATGCAGCCCAGGAATTACCCAACAAAACAATCGATATCCGATTGGCCACTGCGGTGCAATCCATTGAACCCCAACAAGACGGATTCCGTCTGGACTGTAGTAGCGGCCAAATTGAAGCCACCAGCGTCGTAGTCTGCGCCGGCGCCCATAGCCTGCTATTTGCCCAACGTATGGGTTATGGCCTGGACTATTCCTGTCTCCCAGTGGCGGGAAGTTTTTACTACACACCCCAGGTACTCAAGGGCAAAGTCTACACCATTCAAGATGACAAACTCCCGTTTGCAGCCATACACGGCGACCCTGACCTACTGGAGTTGGGTAAAACCCGCTTTGGTCCTACCGCCCTTATCCTGCCCCAGTTGGAACGTTATCGCCTAAGCAGCGTACCAGACTTTCTGCGGGTATTTAAGCCTGACCTGCGGGTGGCCCAAGTATTCTGGGATCTGTTCAAAGACAAGGATATCCGGCGCTACATGGGCAAGAATCTACTGTTTGAAATCCCCGGTATCCGACGCCATATCTTCCTGCGCGATGCCAGGAAGATCGTCCCTGATCTCAAACTCAGCGATCTTAGCTTTGCGAAGCGCATCGGGGGCATCAGACCGGTGATGATAGATAAGCCAAATCGCAAATTATTGTTGGGTGAGGCAAAGATTAATCCTGGCAACGGCATCATATTCAATATGACCCCATCTCCGGGGGCCACCAGCTGCCTGGCCAATGCGATCAAGGACCTCCAAATCGTCACCGACCATGGTGGGCACCGGGTCTACCAAGACCAGCTCAAAAACGAACTGATCACCCCCCAACAACCGACCAAAAGCACTGCCCAGCCTTAAGTTCTTTAGCCCCTTGCCGATAAATATGGGTAGTTGGCGGCAAAAGGTGGAGATAGTGCCTATACTCCAACAGGAGCATTAAATCGGTGCGTTTGCGTCTATAGAGGCTTGCCCATATTTTTATTGGCAGTATCAACAAAGGGAACCTCTGATTAATACGCTTAACCGCCAAGGTCGCCAAGCTAATAGCATGTTAATTTTCATAAAGAAAAACCTTGGCATCTTGGCGGTTCAAGTTCAATTGATCAGAATTTCCTTAGATATGCGCTCACGGACAGACCCAGCACGACTTGAAACAAGGTGCCACAAGGAATGACCACGATCAGTGACGCTCCGTCCAGGGCAATGACTCTAGCACAACGCATCGTTCCGCAACGGTTGGAGCATCAAATCAGTTTGCTGGTGGCAACACTAGTAGCTGTCTGTATTTTTTTTCTCGCCCTGCATATAGCCAATGAACAGGCCGAATCTGCGACCGATGCGGCCAGCATCCAGGCCAAGGCTCTGATCCACAATATCGCCGCCACCAGTAGCACCCACATTATGGGTAAGGATATCGCCGCGCTGGATGGCATGCTATTGCGCATTGCCCAATTCCCAGGTGTAGAAGAGATCGTGGTCACCGATAAGGGTGGTGTGATGCTGAGCCAAGTCAATACCACAAAAAACTATCGACCCCAAGCAGTGACCGCCAACACCGTCTTGGCCCTGCCAGCCCATGCCCAAACCACTGTTGATGAGACAAACAAGATTCTCACCATTTGGCATGCGATCAAATCAGACCGAGACCAGCCAGTGGGCTGGGTTAAATTATCCCAGAGTCTGAAATTTATAGACGCCGCGAAAACCGAGATTTGGCTAGACATCTTGGGTGATGGCGCCATCGCCATCTTACTCACAACCTTGGTCTTGTTATTGTTTCTCAGGCGACCCATGGGCTCCATTTCTACCGCCATCGAATTTGCCAAAACCCTTACCAACAAAACCGGCAAGACCATCACCATTCACAGCCGATCTTCGGAGCTTCGTGCATTAGGCTCCGCCCTCAATAAGGCCTCACTGGCGCTCTACACCCAAACTAAGACCATAGACAAGGTACGCAATGACCTCAAGAGCCAAAAAGATGCCATGGATCAACATGCCATCATCAGCGTGACTGACACCCAAGGCCGCATCACCTATACCAATAAGGCCTTTTGCCGCGTCTCAGCTTATACACCAGACGAACTGATTGGTCGTAATCACAGCATGCTAAATTCAGGCTATCACCCAGCCAGCTTTTTTTATGAGTTATGGAGAACCCTGAAGAAACACGGCGTATGGCATGGGGAAATCATGAACAGGGACAAAAATGGAAAAACCTACTGGCTAGACGCCACCATCGTCTCACTACACAATGAACTGGAGCAGCGCCAACAATATATGTCCATCTGTACCGATATCACCCGGCTCAAGGACATAGAGATCAGCCTTAGAACGAGCGAATCACGCCTGTTGCAAACCCAATCGGTAGGCCATATCGGTTCCTGGGAATGGTACATCGGTAGCAATGATATGTATTGGTCAAAACAGGCCTGGAATATATTTGATGTGTCATCAACCGACTTCAAGCCTACCTATGATGAATTTCTCGCCACCATTCACCCCGACGATTTGAAGAGTGTATCCACCGCCCTCAACGCCTGTATTAAATATGGCAAAGAATATGATCAGGAGTTTCGCATTGTCACCCCGTCCGGGGAAACTCGATGGCTGCAAGTGCGCGGCGATACCCTGTGTAACCCTGGCGGGCAGGCTGAGAAATTGCTGGGTGTGGTACAAGATATTAGTTCACGAAAAACCGCCGACCTCGCAGTTGAAGAAATACGAGCGCGTTTGGAGCGACTGCTAAAAAACAGTCCCACCGTGATATACAGCATACCCTCTGTCCATTCACCCCACCCAGACTACATTAGCGCAAATATCCGAACCCTGCTCGGATACGATGCTCAGGATGTCATCGACCATAATGACTTTTGGGCAACCCACATTCACCCGGACGACCTGCATGTACTCAATAATATTCATGAAGAACTCCCCCACATGATGACAGAGCGGTTTGTATACCGAATGCAACACAAACACGGTGACTATATATGGCTCCAGGACTTGAGACGCGTCTCAAAATCGTCCCAGGGCAATACCGATCAAGTTGTTGGCACCCTGACCAATATCACCGAACTGAAAAAGACCCAAGGTCAATTGGACCGCCGCAACATAGAACTTGAAACTTTAAGACGTTCTCTGGCTTGGAAGGTAAAACTACGCACGGCCGAACTTGAAGAAGCCAACATAGAGCTTCAGAGGCTGAACCAAGTGAAATCCGAGTTCATATCTACCGTCTCTCATGAACTGCGAACACCTTTGACCTCCATCAAGTCATTCGCGGAAATCCTGTTAGAGGATGACGAAGGAATGGACACCCAGACCAAAGCGAATTTTCTGTCTATCATTTTACAAGAAACTGATCGTCTCGCCCGTCTCGTCTCCAACGTCCTCGACCTACAGAAAATCGATGCCGGCAAGACTGACTGGCACGACAAACTGGTGGATATTGGCGCCATGGTACACTCCGCCGCGAAAATGTTTACCACACCCTTTCACCGTAATGGGGTGAAGTTGGTTCACACTGCGGGCGAAGGTGTCAACACAGTTGTCGATGCCGATAAAATTCGCCAAGTGCTATCAAATTTATTATCCAATGCCCTGAAATTCACCTATGAGGGAAAAGTCGAAATCACCGCCAAGATACTACCGGCGCCAGATCGGGGGAAACCAGATGAAAGCACCGAGATCATTGAAGTATCGGTTTCTGATTCCGGTTGCGGGATCCCGGAATCAGACATTTCGAATATATTCGACAGATTTTACCAATCTGACCACCACTCGGAACGCATGAGTGAGGGCACAGGCCTGGGGCTAGCCATATGCCGGGAAATAATTAAGCACTATGGAGGCGATCTGTGGGTTAACAGCAAAATTGACGAGGGCAGCACCTTCACTTTTACGTTACCCATTTACAACCGGCTAAAAAGTCCGGACGAAACCAACCCGGGTCTAAGAGGGCTGTTGTATCAAAAAGAGATCGACAATTTTATCAATCATCGAACCCATTAAGATATGCCACCAGAGTCGGCGCGAAATGGTGCTTACTTAAGGGCACTTCATTAATCCCCTCTCCCTCCGGGAGAGGGCTAGGGTGAGGGGATCAATATGTCAAAAAATCTTAACATTCTGGTCGTAGAAGACGATAACAGCATCGCATTTGCGGTACAGCACATCCTTGCAAAAAAATTTTCCCCCTGTGATGTCAGCGTGGCACACGATGGACGCGAGGCCTGGGGGTTGATTAAAGAAAATAGCTTTGATGTAGTGATCTCGGACTGGAACATGCCCCACAAAAGGGGTGACGAACTGCTTGAAGACCTTCGCACCCACGAGACCAAGAACGAAACGCCGTTTCTGATGTTGACCGCACGTTCAGACAAGGATAGCGTACGCTCCGCAGCAGAGGCCGAAGTAACCGACTATCTGATCAAGCCCTTTTCCATGGCCACGCTAGTAACGAAGGTTGAACAGCTTCTAGCCCCTTCCCAATAACTACATTCCATTTTTGAACTTCGACATATCGGTAACACCGCTGGTACGCACGTTCTTTAGTGCCACAGCATATTGCGTCAATATTTTAAGAGCCCAGGCGATGCGTTGCCGATAAAATCTATCTGGACTCTCGTCATTTTCACCTGCTTCGTTGAGTACATTTTCTACGTCGCGAATGATAATTTGCTCAGGAATATAACAGATGCGACTATTCTTATAGCTACTCATGCGCAATTCCGCCACGGGATAGGCACCACCCGCCCCGCTGGATACAGCGACAATTAAGGGCAGGCTTGTGGGCCAGTTCATTGGCCCCAAATATCAAAAAGAAATTTTTGAGCCCCGCGGGCACCATACCGTGCCACTCGGGGGAGATCACTATAAAGCCATCACTCGCCGCGAGTTCTTCGGCAATGGGCTTGGTGCGCCTAGTCTACTCCGGGTCACCCTCCCAGATACTCTCATCCCACAAGGGAAAGGGAAAATCCGCCAGGTTTAGAAAAAAGACCTAGTCACAAATATCCTGCCCTATTAGGGTCTTTTCAATAAACCGACCGACCTTGCTACTTTGCGAGGCCTGGCGATGGCTGCCGCAGATGATGCCAAGTTTCATAGTGTGATAAAAGTCCACGCTGTTTTTAAGAATCAAGACCCACCATAGCAAAACTCCGTTACCAGTGACACATTCGGTAAAATAATGCTTAGGGTTTGAGGTCACGATAGAAGTTCTCGTGTGGTCCGAGTGCCTCGAGATAGATCAGCCGAACGTTATCGTCACGGGTGTAACCCAGTAGATAGAGTTGATGCTGGCTGCGAAATTTGTAGACAAAGAGTTGCGATAGATCTCCCTTCTTCTGCTTGCCGATATCAGGGTCGGTCGTGATGGTCTGCACAGCCTCATCGACATCGGCAGCTACGTTATTATGGAGTTTCTTGTAGGCGCGGATAAAACGTCGGGTCTGCCGTACTTCCCAACTCATTTGCGAGAACGCGGAACGAATGAAGTGGCTTCCTCGCGTGGCTCGGCCATTGCCATTAGGCTCTCAGCGATGAAGCTTGCCGGTAAATCGGGGTTGTCTAGCGCAGCACGCCCGACTTTGGCCCAAAACTCAATTTGTCCTTGTACCGTGCGGAATTCGGCTTTGGCAGCAGCCCTCGCTTGTGTCACGAGGGCGTCTTCGATGCGAACAGATGTGCTCATTTCAATCTCCCTCATTAACTCAGGTTACCACAATTGTAGTCAAATTTACGGTCTCCTGCAATCGGGTAATGGCTCAGTTTGAAATTCTCTTCTTGTATGGGCCTCGTTTCTTGGGTGCTTCCTAATATGAATATAAATGTACTGTCGGTGTGATCAATCTCATGGTGTTCCATACAGCATTTTTCACCACCGGCACCTGCATGGACGCAGGCGGTAGAATGCTGCAAGAGCCAAAACCGAGACACAGAGTGGTAACACATCTTTTCTCTGTGACTTCCGTGCCCTTAGTGGTGAATAAACGCAATGCGAGAGAAGTGTTATATCTGTAAGCGTAATGTCGCCTGGGGCGGTCACGACGGGTGTATTGGTTGCCGAATACGGCTATGCAGGACGCCGCCATTAAACTGACATCACACGAGTACTTTACCAATTGCAGACTTATTGAGAATGGGTTTTTAACAATATTTTCACCTGCTTCGTTGAGTACATTTTCTACGTCGCGAATGATAATTTGCTCAGGAATATAACAGATGCGACTATTCTTATAGCTACTCATGCGCAATTCCGCCACGGGATAGGCACCACCCGCCCCGCTGGATACAGCGACAATTAAGGGCAGGCTTGTGGGCCAGTTCATTGGCCCCAAATATCAAAAAGAAATTTTTGAGCCCCGCGGGCACCATACCGTGCCACTCGGGGGAGATCACTATAAAGCCATCACTCGCCGCGAGTTCTTCGGCAATGGGCTTGGTGCGCCTAGTCTACTCCGGGTCACCCTCCCAGATACTCTCATCCCACAAGGGAAAGGGAAAATCCGCCAGGTTTAGAAAAAAGACCTAGTCACAAATATCCTGCCCTATTAGGGTCTTTTCAATAAACCGACCGACCTTGCTACTTTGCGAGGCCTGGCGATGGCTGCCGCAGATGATGCTGATTTTCATTGTAGAGCATAGCTCCATGCTGCTTTAGGAGTAAGGCCACCATAACAAAACTTCCCGATCTGCAACACATTTAATTTAGTATTGTTTACAATAATGCCGATAAATGGATTGTCTCTTCCATCTCACTGCATAGAAAATCCCCGTACCCACGAATCCACTATAATAAACACACTTCATTCAATGCCTCTATTGATATAAAGCCTTGGAAGTTAGTGGGTAGAATGGCTCCACATCACTATGCATAATACTATCTAACAACACATGACTGTAACTACCAACAGATGCACTTAGAAAAGCCACCAGGCAATGGTAATGGGATCATCTTTGGCGACACCCAAAATCTTAAACCCTAACTCCGATAGATATTTTATCGTGAGCGCAGATAATATTGCCAATACTGTCACGCCTATGTAGGTATGTGAAAATCCGTGTAGTTGGCCTTCATCGGTGATCATGACAATCAGCGGTTGAATGTCCATTACGATTTGGGTCCAACCAAACACCATGAGGCTAACTACTCTGTAAAATAGCCTTTACGAGTATTCCTGGCCCCATAAGAAGAGGGGTGAAATGGCATAATCTTCCTGGTGATCAGATTCAGCAGACAGAAAAACCAATTTATTGTAACGGCGGGAGTCGTTCCTGAATAAAGCCTGGGTAGAAACGCAGCACTATCTCCCTGCAAGTGTGCCAGAACGCCGATAGCAACAACAACCCAGAACCAATGGCAAAAGCAGTGAATGCAAAACTTAGGCTGACGACTCCATACTGCTCTAGCAATGCACTGAATGTGTAAAGAACATAGGCCAGCGCGGAAACCATCAACGCCCTGCGGTTAATCGATATAGAAACAAGCGCAATAACAGCGTACAGCACTGCTACAGCGACCGCCTGCCATACCCCAGACTGGGCATCAAGCACTTGTAGTGATGAGAAAATAGGGTGCACCAGAAGTGGGGCTGCAATTATGTGGAGCCAGAATGCCACATCGGATCGTCGAGTTTGGCGTTTTGTATCCGATGCATCCCAACGCATTGCCAGCACAAATACAACAACACCCGCTGTAAATGTAATGGTGCTCACCCACTGCCTTGCTCCAGGTATTGCCAAAAATAACAGCATGAAGGTACCCGCTACCAGGGCAGCGGTACCCGCTGCGACGGTAATCGGCACCTTGAAACGCCACCAATGCAACCACGCCGCCAGGGCCGCCACGCCACTCGGAATACCGATAGCCAATTCCTGATTCAAACCAAAGTTTTTCAAGAGCATAAACCCGGTCGTGAGCACACCCGCCACAAAGGTCAATAACAAGACGATGGACGGCAGGGCCATACGGCGCTTGCGGGTAAAATACTCCGCCAGAGCCCATGCAGTTCCCGCTTGTAGCAGCACGCCAAACCAAGAAGCTACCGAGGTGCCGATCCAGGAGACCGAAATAAGCAATAGCAGACACGCAATCACAACAAATATATCGTTGAACCCGGTAATCAGGCGGAAGCGTTCTTCGTCGACTACCGGGGCCTCCCTCAGACCAGCAATATGGTCACGAAAGGCCGTTGCCACCTCGTCAGTCAGAACTCCAGCGCGCACGGCTGAAGCTATATCATCATCGCTGTACATAGCTGTGATAGATCCTAATTTGGAGTAATACGCACAAAGTTTGTAAGTGCCGCACCTGGATCATGCTTTAATGATCATGGTGCGGCACCATAAATTTCCACCATATCTGGCCGTTCAGTGGTGTAAAAATGCACCCAAATGTAAATATGGTTGAACAGGGCAACTAAAAGTGCAGCCTCGGACAACAGCAACAACCCAGGCAAATAGAGGATCATAAGACCGAAAACATACATCCCGTTATTAGTATATTTAAATATCCCCCTCCTCACATAGGGCTCACTGTAGTCCTTATCGAAATGATCAATACCATACGCCCTTTCAATAGTGAAATATTTTTCGACTGAGTAAAAAAGATAAATAACAAATGGTGTGATGAGTGCAGCAACAATATACGCAACAATAGGATTTAAATGCAGAGTATCTTTGCTGCTTATTGCAAGAACACTAATAGCAATAAGCCGACCAACAAAGAGCAACGAAAAACCTGTTGCGTAAATATTAAATGACCGCTTTACACCGAATCGTTTGGAGAATGCTCTTTGATAGAGCTCAAACCTCCAGACCAACCAAACATAAACCTGGTGCATAACAGGAATGGCTATCGCCACCCAAAACCATGATTCTGTATTGACACTCCAGAATGAACCGCTTAGTAACTCAGAATGTCTGGATATGAATAATTTGACAGCATATATTAGGGTTATCAATGACAATAAATGCCATATCTGATGTTTTAGTATTTTGGTCATTTTCGTAAAATATATATCAACGCACCCATGTTCCTTGTCAAAAGCACAATCCAGGCAATAGCACTGTAATAATCTTTACTGATTGCTATGGCGCTTATAAATGTGGTGACCATCTGCTGTAAACATCAAATAAATTAATTATTCTGTTTCCAGGTTCCACCGTATACTATTCAACTTAGGCTATATATTGACATAAAGAAATAGCGGCACTATCGTCAGCCTCTAGGTATAACGAACAAGCTGTGCGACGTGAACGAAGCGTAGTGAACGTCCGAACGAGCGCCTTGTTAGGAGACCAGTTGTTCAAGTGCATTTTGAAGTATGGATAATTGTTTTGTTACTATATCTTTTCTTGGGGGTGGAGCGACCATAGCACCCCTATGTGAGCCATTACTCGAAACACGGGCAAACTTTCCCAGGTATTCAAGTTGTTCAGTTATATCCTTAAGTGACCGGCATTCACGCATAGACTGCGGGAAGCATGAGAACCAGTACTGTATTGCATCTATGCTAAGCCCACCAAGCTCTACGGAGATTGAAGAGCAATATTTATTAATCATACCTATTACAGACCTTTCTAGGCGTATGCGTGCAATAAAAGGGTGGTCAGCTTGCATATTTAACTCCGTGCCCCTGCACAAAGGAGAAGCAACCATTTTGCCAATGATCAATTCTTCTTACATATTCTCTAAGGGCGAACAAATCGATATGCATACCCTCTACCGATGCACCGCGCTCGCTGATGTGCCTACATTTCAGTAAATGCACATACTCGGATGACGATATTGGCATTTTGAGGCTTGGCTCCAAACACGCGAGTTTTTGCGGGGCGTAAGGTGAGTAATCGGTTGCCCCAAGATAATTGGTAAGAATAATACATGTATTACGTATGACTGTGCTGAGAACTCCAGCGTCAAATATTACTGTACTTTTTGATGTATCTAGTGATTCGCCTGTCTCTTTTACTAATTGCATAAGCACCTTCAAATCCTCAATATGATTATCGTACTTAGGCATTGTTGTAAATAAATCGCCTAACCAAGAGTTTGCCTCGTAAAGCGGCTTCCCCTCTTCCCTCAAGTGCCAAGCAAACAAGGAACCACGAGTCACTAATCCAGCTATCCCTTCCCGAGTGTAATGTGATAAGTCCACTCTCTTCTGTGGCATCTTCATTTCGCTCACTACGGATATGACTAAATCTGTGCAATCGGTTTCCGCAACATATAATATGTCTATATCGCTTGAGAGATCCGACTCTCCTCGAGCGTATGAGCCAAATAACCAGACTTGTTTTAATGCATACTTTTCCAACATCAATCCTTCCTTGTTGATATCTTTCTATGTAACGATGCGGCTAAAAACGCGATAAACACTAGGCCAAATAATGACTCTACTGTCATAAGTGTGCTAAGTGACAGGTAATGCTCTTGAGAGATACTCTTAGGAAGATTGCCGGCGAAAACAAGCATACTAAATTTCTCTGCCTCAAATAATGCATTCAAGATATCTGGATCAGCATTATTTATCCCAAACAATGACGGGGATTTTATTAAATAGATCGCGGCAAATATGCTGATGATAACTCCCGCAGAAATAAGAAGCGTTCCAGGTTTTTCTCCATAGCCCCAGAAAAACCGCTCAACATAGCTGCCGCCTAGCGTGAATAGCGCGCGAATCCTATCCCATAACGTATATTTTTTATAATAATCTGAATACCTGGAGATGATTTTTTTCAAATGCGAACGAGATAGCGACTCGGATTCATATAAGTAAGCCCTCGCATCATCATATTCGCCTACTGATGTGGCATTCATTCTTAAGTTGATAAGTAACTCCTGAGCAACATTTGGATAAGAAGGCAGATTTGCAAGAACTACGTCTTTCTTAATAAATGTCTCCTTCCATTTCGTGTAAAGTAACTTGCAATCGACAAATGATGCAGATCTGAAATTGCACTCATAGAATTTGCAACCAGTAAAATTACATCCACGAAACTTCGCACCCCGGAAATAGCAATTTATAAACATTGAATAGGAAAAATCACATTCCTCAATGTCTGCTTCCTTTAGTGCAAGATTGATAAATACACCCCGTCGAAGCGTCTTCTGGCTTAAACGAAGTTTATCGTGCGTCTCATTAGCAATGTAGGCATTGCTATCAGCCGCATTATAGGGCTTGATATCCCCCTTTATCTTTCCATCTGTAAGATAGTCTCTCATCGGTCTCCGAATATCACTTGCATGGTCTCCTAATAGTTGAGCATGTGAGCCGGGCACGATGATATCGGGCTCGGGTCTCTATAATACGGCGGTTGAGTGATTGAATAAACACTAAAAGGGAGGTTGAATATCAGTGTTTGCTAATCCCTCTTATTGTCTTCGGGGTGGTATATTCAGCGATACTGTACATTTAGGGATAACTTATTGATTTTAATGTCCCTCATCCTAGCCATCTCCCAGAGGGACCACCTCGGTGCCCCCTTGTATGTTTACATCTTGTAGGAACGGCATCTTGCCGCGAGATGCACACCCACAATGTGTATCGCGCCTGGAAGGCGCTCCTACGGTAATAAAGGGTTCCCTACCCTAGAAGGGGGCCAACAAGATGATTCTGGTTGATGCCCTAGGGTAAATACACCGCAAAAAACCGCAACAAGTTTCCACCCATTATTTTTCCAATCTCGCTTTCATTAAACCCCGCATTCAGCAGACCTTGGGTTAATTGGGCTAAACCCGTGACATCAAACGGCACCGGCACGGCACCATCAAAGTCCGAACCCAGCGCCACATGATTGATGCCGACAAGTTTACTCACATAGCGCAGGCTGCGGACTATGGCGGCTACACCTTTTCCACAGGTTGCCTGTGGCCAAAATCCGATGCCAATGAGGCCACCGGTGGCGGCAATACGGCGTAACTGATCGTCGGTCAAATTTCGGGGGTTGTTACACACACCGCGGGCGCCGGTATGGCTCACCACCACCGGCCGCTGGGCCATGGCCAAGACATCATCAATAAGTTTGTCAGAACTGTGGGCCAGGTCCACGAACATGCCGCGTTGCTCCATACGCTTGATGACACGCCGCCCGAATGCGGTCAGCCCGCCCTTTTTTACTCCGTGGGCAGACCCGCCTACGGCGTTATCAAAGAAATGGGCCAATCCCACCATACGTATCCCGGCGTTAAAAAATTCATCCAGGACTTCAATACGCCCCTCCAGGGCATGGGCGCCTTCTACGCTTAGTAGCCCTGCTGTGAGTGATGGATCTTTTTTCCGCTGTTGTAGAAATTCGCTGACGTCTACCCTGCTGGTCAACAGACGGAAACGATGCGCCGGATTGGCGGCGAGGCGTTGTAAGCGTTTAGCATGATAGGCCACCCGTGCCGACAGGTTGAACCAAGTGCGTGGCGGCAAACCCTGAACTATAGACAGGCGGGTAATATCGTCGCTGTCGGCGGTGTTGCGATGGATATTGAGACCGTGGGGGGTCTTACTGACGATGGAAAAGACCTCAATGGCAAGGTTACCACGGCGCATGCGGGACAGATCCAGGTGGCCGCGATTCGACGCCTCACCGAGGTCCCGCCCCCACAACAAACTGTCCCCATGCAGATCGGCAATCAACAACTCTTGGTGTAACCGCCGGGCACGGTCCGATACCGGTTGAGGGGTAGAACCGGTGAGGGTATTACGCTGTTGTTCCACCCAGACCGGGACAATACGGTGTATGGACCAGGCTATGACCAACAGGACCAGCAAAAAAAACACCCCAATTACAGTGGGTTTTGATATTTTTGTCGTTGACGACAAAACTGATCGTGCCATAATACTCCCTAAGTAGCGTTCACTGAGGCCTTAACAGGGGAAGCTTTGGTGAGTTGATCCATGCCCTGATCCTTATAGGAGGTGATCCCATGTCTGACGGATGTATCGAGGTGTTGACGGGGTAGGATCGGTTACGCGCCGATTTCCTCGGCAACCCCTTACCATCGAAGGCCCCGCCTGTACCTTGCAAGCGGGGCCTTTTATTTTGTAAAGAAATCACAGCAAGCTATGGGGATGCAAGGACGCAACCCCCAGAAATTAATCGCTTACCTCTATTTATTGTCTCCAGGGGACCCGATCCAGAACGACATGTCTCGCTCCAGGAACTCCGCCACCGGCATGTAATGGGATCCATCACAGGAAAATGTCAGGCCCAACATGCCGTTCATAATATTGATGGATGCCGAACGCAGGTAAATCGTCTCATCTGCAAAACGCAGGGCCTTAAACTGAGCGAATACCTTGCTAATCTGCTCAGGGGTGATCTTGGCCTTGTCTGGATAGGGATGCAACGGATAGGCCAAACAAAATTCCGGATCGATAATTTCATCCACCCCATGAAGGCGGTAGTCATAGGGATCCTCGAGCAACCAAAAGGAACAGCGGCCACTGGAAAAATGGATCTTGGCGTGAAACACGCCGTGTTCAATCATAAAGGTTTCGATACTGGCCAATGCCGCATCGAAGTGATCATCAAACCGACTCTGTGCCCGGCTCTGCATAAACACGGTGCCGCGTACTGCAGGATCGCCCCGAAACTGTTGCCAGTGCATTTCCGGTGCGGTGAGTTGAGTGTCGCGCAGCAAATCATTCACCGCAAAATCAGCGGCAATAAAACCCTTTAGTTCATCCTCACTGCGTATCGCTTGCAGCGCGGTAACACATGACTTGTGGGTATAGAGGCTCTTATAAACCGAGGACAACATAATACCCTTAAAAGGCAGATTATTTTTAAGGTAGGGACGGTCTGACAAATTACGATCACGCCAACTCGAGTCTATACCCTCGGCCTGAACCATAGATGAGATTGCAATCCCTTCCACGTTCCAGGAATAAAGTAAGTGGCAATTGGGGATACTGCCCATATCCGCTTGCAGTATCTCATCCAGGGCATCGGGTTGCGGCCAAACCGCAGCACAGCGCTCCGCTAACGCCCTTAACGGTTCACTGACCGCGTCGGCCAGGGCAGCCTTTTTTGCCAAAATGGTCTGTTGAATGTGGCTTTGTGCCTGCTCAGTCATAACGTAATTAAAAAAATTGGGTTAAATCGGCTAGAAGCGATACTAGCAGATGTCAATGACAACCTTATTACAACTCCACGCTTACTTCGTAACCCGTATATTTTCGGATATTGATCACGCCATTATCCAGGATCAGATATTGCCCTTTAATACCCATCAACGTGCCTTCCACCCTTGGGGTTTTATCCATATTGATAGACGCCACCTTTTCAGGGTATTGATTGACCGGGTAGTTGATACTGATCGTCTCCACATCCATTAAATGCCGGATACTGCCCTCGCCAAAGCGTTGCTCAATCGCGTCTAGCCTGGCGCTACAGGCCTGCCGTAATGCTTCAGAGACCTTTTTCAGATCCACAAGTTCCGGCGCCCCCTTTAACATCCGACGCCAGTCAGTACGGTCGGCCACGTGCTCTTTGAAAACGATCTCCACCAGACCGGACAGATAACGATCTTTAACCTGATAGACGGGCAATGCCTGTCCCGCGCCTTGGTCAATCCAGCGCGTGGGGACCTGGGTGCCCCGGGTAATGCCAACCTTGATCCCCGATGAATTGGCGAGATAGACGATATGATTCTGCAGACAATGGTCCACCGCCCAATCGGGCTCGCGGCAGGTCCCGGCGTCATAGTGGCACAACTCCGGACTGACGATACAGCGATCACAGCGGGCCAGTTTCTGCATGCAGGGAAAGCAATATCCCTGGCTAAAACTCTTATTGGTCTTTCGCCCACAAGCGATACAGTGGATTCGACCATTATAGTGGATCACGATAGACTGGCCGATGACTGCGTTAAGGGGGATGCGTGTGTCACCCACGGGCAGGCTGTACGCCACTGGGGAAGCCAGCACACTTTTCATCTTCCTGAGGTTGCCCGACACCATCATGGGGCGGCATCCTAACATGACGCACTATATCCGCATAAACACCAAAACCGGGTAAAACTGGTTAGAATAGCCCTATGAATGCACAAAAACCCCTCGACAACAATGCGCCATGGTTTGTCTACATCGTGCAGTGTCGTGGTGGCACTTACTACACCGGCATCACCACCGATCTCGAACGGCGGATACAGGAACACAATGACACTCGCAAGGCGGCACGCTACACCCGCAGCCGACGCCCGGTGAACCTGGCCTATGCGGAGGGCCATGACTCCCGCTCCGAGGCCTCAAAACGAGAGCATCAACTCAAACAACTCACTGTGGCTCAAAAAAGGTCCTTGATCCAAAGCCATCAGAATCATCAACAGCCATGAGGGCCGACGCCAGACAAGATCAAAGGACACTCTTGTTTGCGCCAATGTACCCTAATAAACATTTGTGTATAATCGCGCGCCTCGCATAACCTGGTTTTTTTGAATATTTATGAGTAATACAACTGGTGAAATCGCCCGCAGGCGGGCCTTTGCCATCATCTCCCACCCAGACGCTGGCAAGACTACCCTGACCGAGAAGCTGCTGCTGTTTGGTGGCGCCATCCAACTCGCCGGTACCGTTAAGGGCCGCAAGAGTGACCGTCATGCCACCTCCGACTGGATGGAGTTGGAAAAACAACGCGGTATCTCGGTCACCTCCTCGGTGATGCAGTTTCCCTATGAAGGTCGAGTGGTCAACCTGCTCGACACCCCAGGGCATGGGGACTTCTCCGAAGATACCTATCGCACCCTCACCGCCGTGGATTCGGCCCTGATGGTCATCGATTGCGCCAAGGGTGTTGAGGAACGTACGATTAAGCTAATGGATGTCTGTCGGCTGCGCAACACCCCCATTATGACATTCATCAACAAACTCGACCGGGAAAGTCGCGATCCCATCGAGATCCTGGACGAGATCGAAACCGTGCTCAATATACAATGCGCCCCTGTCACGTGGCCCATTGGCAGTGGAAAACGCTTTAAGGGCGTCTACCACCTTATAGATGACAACGTACACTTCTTTAGTCCAACCCACGGTGGCAAGATTCAGGAAGGCCAGGTCATTCATGGGTTGGACAACCCCAAGCTTGATGAGCTGTTGCAGGAACAGGCCAACGATTTAAGGGCCGAAGTTGAGTTGGTCAAAGGCGCCAGCCACACCTTCGATCCCGCTGCCTATCTTGAAGGCTCCCTCTCCCCGGTGTTCTTTGGCTCTGCGGTCAACAATTTTGGGGTCAAAGAACTGCTGGATCGATTCGTTGAAACTGCGCCGACGCCCCAACCACGGGAGGCCATCTCGCGGATCGTTGAACCTGATGAATCCAACTTTTCGGGATTTGTATTTAAGATCCAGGCCAACATGGACCCACAACACCGTGATCGCATCGCCTTTTTACGCATTACTTCGGGTAAGTACGAGAAGGGCATGAAGCTACGGCATGTCCGCATCAAAAAAGATGTGCAAATATCCAATGCCATCACCTTCATGGCCCGTGACCGGGGTCAGGTGGAGACGGCCTATGCCGGTGACATCATCGGCCTGCACAATCACGGCACCATCCGCATTGGCGACACCTTCTCCCAGGGCGAAGAATTAAAATTTACCGGCGTCCCCAACTTTGCCCCGGAACTGTTTCGCCGTGTGCTACTGCGTGATCCGTTGCGCATGAAGGCCCTGCAAAAGGGGCTCGACCAACTCAGCGAAGAAGGCGCCACCCAGGTATTTCGCCCTCTGGCCGGTAGCAACGACCTGATCCTGGGCGCAGTCGGTGTATTGCAATTTGATGTAGTGGCCTACCGCCTAAAGAATGAGTACAACGTAGAATGCAGTTACGAGACGGTCAACGTCAACACCGCCCGTTGGGTGGAATGCGAAAACGAGAAACGGTTAGAAGAATTCAAAACCAAAAATGCCGTCAACCTGGCCGAGGACAGCGGCGGCCTGCTCTCCTACCTAGCCCCCAGCATGGTCAACCTCAACCTCACCATGGAGCGTTGGCCTGAGGTGAAGTTTCTTGCTACTCGAGAACATTAAAGGGCACTTCTATTAATTGATAGTTCCTTCTCCCCCCGGGAGAAGGTTAGAGCCTGCCCCGGACTCGATCCGGGGATGAGGGGATAATAAAATCAGAGTCTTAGCTTTACTTGCCCCCTCACCCTAACCCTTTTATGCCCTAGGGGTGCTCCCGGAGGGGAGAGGGTATTAATAGAAGCGCCCACATATCTTTTTAAAAATCAAGACTCCATTGGCTTAGCGGCCTTGGCGCCTTGGTGGTTGAGCATATTATTCAGAAAAAAGTTTCCTGTATCTCACTCTTTATTTTCTTTGAGCCTCTGCCCCTTCGCGGCAACAACTATTACAGACAATCTAAACCGTTATGCTCACTCCAGCACGACGGGAATCCCCGGCGCCTTCGAAGCGGGCCTGTTTAAGATTCACCCGCACCGTATGGGCGCCACCGAAAAACAGATCACGCCCCTGCCACCGTTCAACATTTTTAAAATCGGCAGCTAACGCATCGGCTGTTTCCCTGGAATATCCGCCTTCAATCTGCAACTGATCGTCCTCAAAATGGATGCGGGGACTTTCCACCGCCTCTATGGGAAGCATACCGAATTCAAGCAGATTCATCAGTACCTGTAACACCGTGGTACGAATACGATTGGAACCACCGGACCCGGTAGCGATGATAGCCCCATCGGCCTGAAACGCCAGCGTGGGCGCCATCATGGAAGACATGCGCTGATTGGTGGGAATGTCCACGAACCCAAACGGGCAAATATCCTGCTCGCCCAACATGTTATTCAGCACGATGCCAGTGCCTGGAATCACATGACCACAACCCTCGCCATTGGATAAGCCCATGCTCGCCACATTACCCAGGCCATCGGCAATGCTGATCTGGGTGGTGCCGCGAGTTTGTTGCACACCCTCAAGCAACAACTGCCGATAAAGGTCCAGGTGTTCTGGCTCGAACATGGCCTCGGTATCTAAGGCGCCGCATTGGCTAGGCAGCATGCGTTGCATGCGCGCCTGATCGGTCATGGCCATGACACGGGCCAGTTTAGCCAGATAGGCAACGCAATCCAGGGCATTTGGCCCACAGATATCTGTGCCACAGGAACTTAGCAAGTCCATGGCAAAGGCCACCATAATGCCGCCACTGGCGGGGGGCGGATTAGTCAATATACGATTGTTGCGGAATCTGAATTCAAAAGGTTTGCGTTTTATAGTCCGATAGGCCTCAAGGTCATCACTACTCACCGCGCCACCGGCTCCATGCAAGGCCGCAAGCTTCTGACCAATCTCGCCCTTATAGAACAGATCGTCACCTTCTGTGAGCAGTGCCTCCAGGGTCGCGGCAAGATCCGGAAGCGTCAGCAGATCGCCCTCACCCACCAACTCATTCTTATCATCCCCACGACCAAAGATACGCCGGGACTCCGGGGTCGATAAATAGATAGCCCTGACCAGTCGAAAAAAATAACCCTGGAAACTATTGAGCCGAATACCTTGGCGTGCGGCCTGTATCGCGGGGGCCATGACCTCGGCCATGGGCAATTGGCCCAGATCACGATGAATGGCAAATAAACCTTTCACCACACCCGGGACCGCCACCGAGCCTAGACCAATGTGGAACTCCTGTTGGGCCGTGCCAAAGTTTGCGACGATGGGATAAAAGTCACGATCTGCCGCAGGGGCCTGCAACGGAGTCTGGACAAAAAAATCGTAGGCACAATTATCACCATTTTGGTGATGTCCCACAAGAAAGCCACCTCCGCCCAAGGATGCGAATACAGGCTCGACGACGCAGGCGGTAAAGCCTGCGGCGACGATGGCATCATAGGCATTGCCACCTTCGTCTAATAACTGTGCGGCAGCCTCGGCAGTGTGTTGATGGCCTGCGGCAATAACGCCCTTAACCATAACCCTGCACTCCAGGCCTAAGGATCAGTCAGCAGGTTTAATTTTGATGAGTTCTATGTCAAACACCAAGGTTGCATTGGGCCCGATCAGTGCACCGGCGCCGGTTGGGCCATAGGCCATTTCAGGCGGTATCACCACTTGCCACTTTGCACCCTCTTTCATCAGCACCAGGACCTCTTGCCAACCCCGTATCACATGGCTCACGCCAAATGTTGCTGGCTCGTTACGGCTATAGGAACTGTCAAACTCCTTGCCATCAACAAGACTACCGCGATAGTGAACCACCACCGTGTCTTCGGGTTTGGGTTTTTTGCCTTTTCCCGCAGTGATAACCTTGTACTGGACTCCGCTGGGTAAAACACTAACACCTTCTTTTTTCATATTGGTATCTCTATATGTCTTGCCGGCCTCGGCATTTTGTGCAGCCGCCGCGCCCTGCGCCTGGCCTCGTTTCTTCTGGTAGCTAAGAATCGCCCCGCGCCGGGATGTCTCGTCCAACTGTGGTGTGGTTTGAGACATGGCATCGTGTACACCGGCCGCGACCAACTTGGGGTCGACTGGCAAACTATCACGGTTGAGCCGGGTGCCCACTTGATAACCGATGGCATAACTTAATTTTTGATCTTCGCTGGTCAGATTGCCCGACACATCAAAACCGTCCGACTCTCCACCGCAGGCAGAAACCAATATTGCAGAAATGATTATAGCAAGAAAATGTTTCATGACGGCCCTACTCTCGTTTTATTAAAAGCGCATCATAATCTGGATTTCCGCGCTATACCACCAAACCTGTATTTCAAGCATATATAGGCCTTTCAAAGCCACTCAAGCAACCACTCTGGATGGTCGATAATATCTATGTAGAGGGGCCACTCATTTGTCGGAAGTGAACATGGCTTATCATTACCCAACGCATCAGGATGCTTGGCATAAAGATTCCTGCCAATCTGATACCGGAGCGGTTCTGTTCCGGCTTTCGTCACAGCCTGAAAGGCGGCCAAATCGATAAAATCGAACACCTGCGGCACTCTTTCCGCCTGGGCTATCGAATGTCGAAGTTATTTCTGCGGGAATATCGTCGCCAACAAGGCATATTGACCTTCCCAACCAAAGGCCAGTTCAGGTTTCGCGCACCATAGACCGCAGACTGGAACAGCGAAAAATACTTGCCGCTACCCCTCGGCTCTTGCGTCCTTGAGTTTGCGCTCAATCTGTTTTTCTATCCAGGATGGGTCCCACCACTCTAGGGGCAACACCGGAACCCCGCGTATATAAATACCGTAGTGCAAGTGGTCCCCACCCGCCAAGCCACTGACACCGCTACGACCCAGGCGTTGACGGGCCTTCACCGTGTCGCCCTTTTTGATTTCAATGCCCGATAGGTGGGCATAGAGCGTCAGTATACCCAGGCCATGATCGATCATGACAGTATTGCCATAAATTCCCAGCGGCCCGGCAAACACCACCACACCACTGTTGGCGGCCTCAATGGGATAACGCTGGGTGACAGCAAGATCAAAACCCAGATGATACTGATGATCCACCGCTTTGCCCTTGTACATATAGGTACGATAATCGGCAAACTGCGCCTCCACCTTGGAATTGCTCAACTGAAAAAACGGTCCTGACCATAGCCGTTGGCTTCGGCTGGTCGATGCAACCTGTTTGATGGTGGCGGCATTCTCGGCCCGCATCTTCTGGTTAACCTCCAGATAGGCACTCAGCAGGTTATCGGTTGTTCCGGCGGCAAGCAGGGGTAACACCTTGCGTTCAATAAAGCCATCACTCACGTTAATAGTACGCTTGCGATAGCGGCGGTTCTTCAAAACAAAGTACATACCAGACTGGGTTTGATTGCCGGCCCTATCTTCGGCGACCACTACCGGTCGCTGCGCCTTACTCACATCATAGGGGTAGGCAAAAAAGGCCAAGCGAACTCCGGGGTCTTTGAACTGGCCCGCCTCTCCATCAAAGAAGTAATCTCCGATCTTTACGCCACTACGCTCAACGTCATCGGACACCCTATATATGATCAATCCGCTGCCACCCCTAGTAACATTGTGGTCACGACTCAGGACTTCCACCTTGGGGGGTGTTAGATCAATAATAATGGGCCTTTTAACCACAGTACGATTGCCACTGAAAAACCACCATTTGGAGTGGTCCACCACCTCTACAATTAGACTTGCGGGGCCTTCTCTGAGACTCTTACGCTTAGTCTTCAGGCTCAGTTCCAAATCTTGTTTCAACACCCCCTCTTTAAATTTCTCATTAAACAATTCCAACTCGCCTGCAACGGTACGCAGGCCCACTCTAATCTGCTTAAGCCCCTTGCCCTGATCGTAAACATGAATAGCAAATGTCCCCAACCCCAAATACTCACCTTCAATGGCCACCTCCACTTCGGGGGCATACCATTCAAATTCCGGGGCATAGTGGCGCACCACAAAACCCATGCCAGCCAAGACAATGAGTAGCAGTATCCAACGAATAAAACGTACCGGTTGTTTTTGACTATGTCGATCGTGCTGCATGCAAAACCTCTAAGTTTGTTTCCTGGTTGTCCAGGGTAATTTGTGGCTTATTCAAGTTAAAATTGGCTCTCAAACCAGAACAGACATTATCACTAGGGCACTTCTATTAACTAATAATCCCTTCTCCCTCCGGGAGAGGGTATTAACAGAAGTGCCCACTACATCGTTTTACAGGCATAGTGCTCGTTGACATAGCGTTCAACGAGTTGCTGAAACTCCGCCGCAATACCGTCACCTTTCAGGGTCATCGCCTTTTCGCCGTCGATATAGACCGGCGCAACCGGGCGCTCCCCCGAACCGGGCAAACTGATACCGATATTGGCATGTTTACTTTCTCCAGGGCCGTTGACAACGCACCCCATCACCGCCACGGTCATGGACTCCACACCATCATACTGGATACGCCAACTCGGCATCCTGTCACGAATGAAGGATTCAATATCCTGAGCCAGTTCTTGGAAAAAGGTGCTAGTGGTGCGACCGCAACCGGGACAGGCCACCACAGCGGGGGCAAATGCCCGTAACCCCATGGTCTGTAAAATTTCTTGGGCAACCACCACTTCTTTTGTACGACTGCCACCGGGGTCCGGTGTCAGCGAAATTCGAATAGTGTCACCGATACCCTGCTGTAGCAACACACCCACTGCCACAGTGGAAGCGACAATACCTTTGCTCCCCATCCCCGCTTCAGTGAGCCCCAGGTGCAGGGCATAGTCGCAGCGTGCCGCCAAATTCTGATAGACCGCGATAAGATCTTGCACCCCGCTCATCTTGCACGACAATAAAATGTGATCCCGGGCCAGGCCCAACTCTTCGGCGCGAGCCGCACTGTCCAGGGCTGATCGAATCAGGGCCTCCTGGGTCACCTCGTGGGCCTCTCTGGGTTCGGCCAGCTTGGCGTTCTCATCCATCAGCTTCACCACCAGAGCCTGGTCAAGGCTGCCCCAATTAGCGCCGATACGCACCGCTTTGTCATAGCGACAGGCAATCTCGATCAGGGTGGCAAATTGGCTATCCTTTTTTCTACCACGACCCACATTACCGGGGTTGATTCGATATTTGTCCAGGATCTGGGCGCATTCCGTATTTTGGGATAACAGCTTGTGGCCGTTGAAATGAAAATCACCGATCAGGGGTACATCCACATTACGGGCCTGGAGGCCCTCGTGGATAGCGGGTACTGCGGCGGCGGCCTCGGCGGAATTGACGGTGATGCGCACCAATTCGGAACCGGCAGCAGCCAACTCGGCCACTTGATTTGTAGTGGCCTTCACATCGACGGTATCGGTGTTGGTCATAGACTGCACTACCACCGGGGCATCACCCCCCACCCGCACAGAGCCAATGGCCACTGCCACGCTGGAACGGCGGAATACCGAAAATTCAGGATTTGTCATGAGGTTATTTAATACGCGACTGATCTGGCGCCGGGGCATAGCACTGGGCACAGGACACCCACGCGCCGACAGCGGCGCATATTAGCCTATTTCGACATTGGTCGCTAAGCTTTTAGATCAAGGCGCAAGACTTAGCCAAGAACCCACCGTATAGTTAAACTGTTCACTGGTGATGTGCTTACCAATACTGTAATCCCACAATGCACCACAATCTAAATATAAGAGTTTGGGGGTCGTGATGCTGGCCAACTTAATGCGGGTCATAAAAGAGTGGTCGGTATTCGCATCCCCACTGGCGACAACCCAACCATTGATACCGGCTACCCGGATCGGTGTCAGGCTACTCTGCTCCTCATCATAGGGAAAGAGTTTGACGATCCGGTAACGCCCGGCGGGTACCTGCTGTGAGGTTTCGGATACCGAGGCCACCACCAAGGCGCAATAAGGGCTAAACTCATCCAGATCGTTGGCGCTAACCACTGCCCCACCCTGAAAATAGGCGGTGGCGGTATCGGCAGGTATCCTCACCGGTTGATGGAGAACAAGTTGCTTGCTAGCTGTCTGTTTGTACAACAATTGATCATCACCGGCCATCGCGCCAAAACTCAAGCCAAAACTCCATATCAGTACACCCAAGATTAACATGCGTTTCATCGTACCCTCCTCTCTCAAACAGTCACATTAGAGCCACTAACTTCTTACATAAGACCACTGTCAACCCAAAATAGTTTCTAGGATAAAAAATGAGAGAAACTCATTGCATAAATTCATCTATAACGGGCCCATGGTGCCTGAATTTCAGGTAATGCTTCTCTCGTATTGCGCTTATTCACCACAGAGGACACGGAGGTCACAGACCTTGGTGCCCTTCGTGGGGTAAAAAAGATATGTTATCACTCTGTGTCCTCGGTTCTGGCTCCTGCTTCACTCTACGACCTGCGTCCATGCAGGCGTCTGTGGTGGAGAATGTTGTACGAAGTACCTTGATATTGATCACGCCAACAGTGCATACCAGAGAAGGGTTTAACAGCACAAACGCCTTACCCCATCCTCTCTCAAGGACCTTTTGCCATAGGCTACGGAAAGCATTAGGCTCGGAAGATGACCACTGCCCGGGCAATCCTCCATGCGGACATGGACGCATTCTATGCCTCCGTGGAGCAACTCGATAACCCCCAACACCGGGGGTTACCCGTTATCGTGGGAGGTACTGGCAACCGTGGGGTGGTGTCTGCGGCCAGCTATGAGGCGCGTCAATTTGGCGTCCACTCCGCGCAGCCCACGGCCCAGGCCAAGCAGCGTTGCCCCCATGGAGTCTTCCTGCCCGTACGTATGTCCCGTTATAGGGAAGTGTCACGGCAGGTATTTGACTGTTTCTATCGCATCACCGACCAGGTGCAAGGTCTATCTCTGGATGAAGCCTTCCTGGATGTCACCGACTGCCGCAAGCTCCATGGCCAAGCCCAAACTATCGGCTGGCGATTGAAGGGCATGATCAAGGAAAGCACTGGACTTACCGCCTCAGTGGGCGTGGCCCCCAACAAGTTTCTCGCCAAACTGGCCTCGGATCTCGACAAACCCGATGGTCTGGTCATCCTCACAGAAGAAAACAAACAATCGATTCTGGACCCGTTGCCAGTATCCCGGCTTTGGGGTATCGGCAAAAAATCACAAGCGCGACTACACGATTATGGGCTAGAGACGATTCATCACATCCGCCGTGCCGATGAAGGTCTGCTAAAGGAGGTATTCGGTAAACAGTGGCAACACTATTCTAATCTGGCTCGGGGCATTGATCAGCGGGTAGTGGAACCACGAAGTGAAGACAAGTCCATCTCCAGCGAGGATACCTTCGACACCGATATCCGTGACTTTGATGTCCTATCAAAAAAGTTATTACACCATGCCGACACCGTCAGCCGACGCCTGCGGGTCGGCGGTCTCAAAGCCCATACCGTCAGCGTAAAACTCAAACAATCGGATTTTACCCTCCTCACTCGCCGTCACTCCTTCAACCCCGCTTCGGATCAGACCATGACCCTCTATCACGAAGCCCAGGGACTTTTAAAAAAATGGCTGAATGAAAACCCCCAGGTCAAGCTGCGACTCATCGGCCTGGGCACCGCCAACTTTGAAACCGCCGGACAAGCTGATCTCTTTACCGAGGTTGGTGAGGCCAAACCCGATGAACTGGATCAGGTCATGGATTCAGTCCGCAAAAAATTTGGCGCCAACGCCATGAAGCGGGGGAAATTGATTTAGGGAACCTCTGATATATCGGTTTTCACCAAGCGCCTGTAAACTATGGACCGGAATACCAAAGCACGGCCACGAAATGACACGCCGTCCCCATCACCACAAAAAGGTGCCAGACAAAATGGAAGTAGGGCCTGCGCTCAACCACAAAGAACCCCACACCGATGGTATAAGACAGTCCGCCAACAAGAAGCCATATAAGCCCCCATAGGGGCATGGCCTGCCACAGGGGCACAATGGCAATCAACACCAACCAGCCCATAACCAGATACAGACACGTGGACAGGGTTTGAAACTTCACTCCACCCACGGCCTTGAGCACCACACCAAATAAAGCAATACCCCACACCAAACCGAATAAAGTCCACCCCCAGGCACCCCGTAAAACGCCTAAGGTAAAGGGTGTGTAGGTACCGGCAATGAGTAAGAAGATGGCGGCATGATCCAGAACCTGAAATACCCGCTTGGCCTGACTTTTTGGCAGGGCATGATAGACGGTGGAGGCCAGATAAAGCAGAATCATGGTGGCGCCAAAGACACTTGCCGCTACCACCCCGGCCACATCACCTCGATTCACCGCAGCCACAACGAGTATAGGCAGGGCCGCGATCGCGCCAACAAACCCTACACCGTGGCTGATAGCGTTGGCCACCTCTTCACCGAAAGACTGGATACGTTCGTAGCACTCAGATTTTCCAGACACAATCATCACCTTGGGTGGCCGATTATGGAAACATCCAGCCGGTAGGGTTGGGGTGGGTCTGTTTGGCCTCCAAATACTTCATCCCTTTAACGCAGCGTATGATGAGCCACACCACCCAAAACAACAAAATAAACCAGCCAATCAAGACTAAGCTAAGCAGTGTACCAAAAAACAGATACAAAAAGCCTATCCAGAAAGTGCGGATCTGGTATTGGTAATGGGTCTGCACCCAATCGGGGGCATCGGCCTTGTTTACATAGGCCATCACCACACCGATGATGCCGGTCAGACCAAACACCGGCCCAATGATATAGAGGATGTAGACGATATTGGCGTTTTCTGCCCCAGGCACAATTTTTTCAGTCTCTTCAGACATTATTGATTCCTGCTGTTTTTGCTTCTACACACGACCGGTCTCAGAGCCTGCGAACACGCATGATTACAAACTATTGATCGCATAGGAGATACCCGCACGCCGCATCCTATCTTAGATTGGATAGGCTTCAAACCTTTGGGCCACAAGCCCTTTCTCGTACCAGGACGCCCGATCCGCCCAAAAGATATTGGACTGAGGTGATAGCGGTGGGTCTTCGTCCAGGGTCCCAGCCGGGATAACCAGGAACTTCCCCTTGCGTGGCGCAACCGGAACCGGCCCGCCACAGTGGGTACAAAAGGCCCTGGTAAACCGAATCGCGTTCGGCAATTCAAATCGCTTGACTAAATCTTCCCCAGCGATCCAGACGATATTTTCTGGCTGGGTGAAGATATTCGAGGCATGGGCCGAACCGGTACCCTTTCGACAGCGGCCACAGTGGCACAGATAAAAGCGCTCGAATGGACCGTTGACCGTAAACTGCACCTTGCCGCACAGACAGCTGCCTTTGATTTCTTGGGTCATACCCATCTCCTTAATATTACTACCAGAAACGCACCCTATATTAGGGCATACATCTACCGGCTCATAGCGCTATATCATTGCCCTGACGCTGTTCCAATAACACACAAAACAAAATCAGACTCTTCGGAATAATTGCTCCACACATGGCGTCATATAAATAATACCGTCCCCATGCGGGCGTAATGCCACCTGTAAGGCAAGAGGATCATGATATTTGTTGCCCGCAACCCCAGGGCCGGATTGGCCGTATGTTTCCTGTTACTGTTCAGCAGTCGCGCCGCCGCACTGGAATGGGTGGGAGGACTGGATTCCAGAGAGCAGGCTGAAACCTTACTCACACGTTATTCCCAGAATCTCGCACAACACCCCAACCAAGCGTCCGTCCACGTGCAGCGAGGCAATATCCACTTTTTAATGCACGACTTCGATAGTGCGATCTGGGATTTCTCCAAGGCCCTTGATCTGGACAGCACCATGGATCTCGCCTACTTTGGTCGTGGCATGGCACACGGGCGTAATGGCGAGATCGACGCCGGCATTAATGATCTGACGGTGTATATTAAACGCCATCCAGACAGTTCGCTGGCCTTTACCAAACGCGGTGTGCGGTATCTCTGGAAAGGCGATCGTATGCAAGCCCGTGCCGATCTGAGCAAGGCCGTGGCCCTGAATCCCCGCAATGCCGAGGCCCACGACGATCTCGGCGTGGTTTATGCCCTAGACGAAAAACCGGCCAAGGCAATACAGCACTTTCGTACCACCATCAAAATCGATCCGAGCTACCAAAAGGCCTACCACAATCTGGCCATGGCTTACTTCATCACAGGCAATGGCGCGGTGGCCCTTCCCGTGGTCGATCAGGCCCTCGCCATGCGCCCGAACGACCGCAATGCCCTGCTGCTGAAGGCGCAGGTGCTCGACAGCCTGGGCCGCGCCGGGGAGGCCAAGATGGCCCGGGATGAGGCAGAGTTCCTGCCCGAAGGCAACTGGTCCGAACGTATCTCCATCCAGTAGCCCATCACCACACCACTTCACCCGCGATTATGTCGTCGGCGGGTGGTGCACAAACTGTCGGCCACAAACAGCACATGTTTACCTTTTCGAATGGTCCAATCGTCACCGCTTATTTGCTTAAGCTCCAAACCTTTAACCGCTATTTATTGTTTACAGCGGGCAACATCGCCAGTCTCTGACTGGCAACCACGCGATTAAGTCATCGCATTTCCGCAGATTTCAAGAATGGAGCTTGACCATTGATAATCAAAATCGTTTGTTTATGCAATAATTATCGTCATCACCTATAATAGATCTTACCCGGATAACCCATGAACTTACGCGACCTGAAATACATCATTGCAATAGCGGAGACTCAACGTTTCGGCAAGGCGGCAGAGCGCTGTTTTGTCAGCCAGCCAACCTTGAGCGGGCAAATTAAAAAACTGGAAGAAGAGCTGGGTGTTACGATTTTTGAACGTAGCAACCGCTCGGTAGAGATTACCCCGGTGGGTGAGGCCATCCTAATCCACGCGCGACAGATGATGGAGCAGGCGGATGCCATCCAGCAATTGGCCCAGACCCATCAGGACCCATTGGCCGGGCCCTTGCGTATCGGCGCCATCCCCACGCTGAGCCCCTATCTGATGCCCTTGATCCTGATGCCCCTCAAAAAACAGCACCCACAGATGAAACTGGTGCTCTCGGAAGAACTGACCGATACCTTGCTGGAGCGGTTACGCAATCATGAAATTGATGCCGCCCTACTCGCCACCCCGGAGGAGGAACAGGACCGTGAAAGCCTGCCCTTGTTTGATGAGCCCTTCTGGATCGCCTATCCGCTCAATCATCCCTTTTATGCCAAGGACAAGATTACCCTGCGTGATCTGGACAACGAGAATCTACTGTTGCTGGCCGAGGGTCACTGTTTGGCCAGGCAGGCTATGGACGTCTGTCATATGAAAAAACGGCAGACACAGGGGGAAATGGCCGATCTGCGTGCTTCCAGTCTGGAAACCCTAATCCAATTGGTAGGCGCCGGTTTTGGCATCACCCTGGTCCCGGCCCTGGCCATGGGCGGTTCCTGGACCACCGGCAGCGGCGTGGTGGCCCAACGCCTGGTGATAGCTGACGCCTCGCGCCGCATATCTCTGGTATTCCGCCGCAGCTTTCCAAGACGCGCTGCCTTGCAGGCCTTTGCCGAGATCATCCTCGACAACCTACCCAACACGGTGCAACGCGTGAGTCCAGGCAAGCGCATCAAGAAAAAGCCCAGCGAGAAAAAATAGGGCTCACCCCCAATGGCACTTACTTAAGTCAAAATCACCGTCATTCCGCAGCGAAGCGGAGAGCCAGAATCCAGGGCTTCAAAATCAATAGGTTACTGGGTTCCCGCCTTCGCGGGAATGACGGCATTTACTGCATCATGGGGCTTAAGTAAGTGCCATTCGGCTCACCCCCTACTGACACTCGCCAATCTTATTATTGTTAATTCCTATTATTTAAATAGATTTAAACGATTTTACCTATCTGGCTTCAGGCCCGATAATTCTCCCCGCAGCTAGAATCCACTCTGACAGAAAGGAGATAAACCATGCTTGATAATCGCGAAGGCCAAAATGTACCCCAGGTCACTTTCCGTACCCGTCGTGACCACGAATGGGTAGACATGACCACTGATGAAGTATTCAAGAACAAAACCGTTGTGGTGTTTTCACTACCGGGGGCCTTTACCCCAACATGTTCATCCACTCACGTGCCACGTTATAACCAACTGACCCCCACATTCAAACAGCACGGTATTGATGAGGTGATTTGTATTTCCGTAAATGATGCCTTTGTCATGAATGAATGGCGCAACGAACAGAAGGCCACCAATATAACCTTCATGCCAGATGGTAACGGTGACTTCAGCCGCGGCATGGGCATGCTGGTATCAAAAGATGACCTGGGTTTTGGTGACCGTTCCTGGCGCTACTCCATGTTGGTAAAGGATGGTGTCATCGAAAAGATGTTCATCGAACCCGATGTGCCAGGCGATCCCTTTGAGGTCTCCGATGCAGACACCATGCTGACCTACGTTGCACCGAATGCCTCCAAGCCGCTAGACGTTACTATGTTCAGCCGCGAAGGTTGCTCATACTGCGTACGCGCCAAGGGCCTGCTGCGGGATGCCGGTATTCAGTTTGAAGAGTTGGTGCTAAACCGTGACTTCAGCGAATCCACTATCCGTGCAATCTCGGATATGTCCACCGTGCCACAAGTATTCATCAACGGTGATCGCATCGGTGGTTCAGAAGAACTGGAGCAATATCTGAACAAGTCGCGAGCGGCATAACCATCCCCTTTCCGCACGCATCTCCATGTCTGAGTTAGGGGATACGTTCTTGGATGATCAGCGTAACCACTTGATTCTGCCCTGGGGTGGCCGGGATGACCGGGGTGCGTAGGTCCCCGGACTGGGGTGTGGCATTGCCCGATCTGGAAATCCGGGCACCGATGTATACCCTGGCGTGATTGGAAATCCGCATGGTGGGAATAATCGCCATGGAGTCGTCCAGTGTGACCTGTAACGGCAGGTCTTTTACTTGCCGACGAATTACGGCCAGGGGCATGGGTGGCCCTTTTGCGGCGCGGGCAAAAACAAATACGGTATCAGTGGGCGCCATCTCGTCCTTAAACCTGGGATCAAGGCTTACATTTACGTTGACCAACTTGCCAGGCCCTATTTGGGGACGGGTTGCCGTTGCCGGTTTTTTCTTGCTGGCATCGATCCGCTGTTGTGCATGCGCGATCAGGCCCTGAACCTCCGCAGTGGTTTTGGGGTCGTCAACCAACAGTGGTAACAAACGATGCCAAGACTTGATCGCCTTCTTATTCTCGCCCAGCTGATAATGCGCCATACCTGAAAGCCAAAGGGCGGCGGGATTTTTGGGACGTTGCACCAATATCTTCTTGATCAGTTCGAACGGCTTGCCAGCGAGTTGGCCATTGTTTGACATCGCCAGGGCATTGGCATAGTTCAACAAAAGCTCAGGTTGATCACCCAGCAATGCATGAGCCTTTTCCAGGGCACTGGTGGCATCAACAAACCGGCGCGTTGCCAGATAGGTCCTACCCAGCATCAACCAAGCGTTCGCGTCAGTGGGTTGGGCTCGCAGGCGTTCCACCAATCGTTGGGTCATGGCTTCTACTGACGGTAACGGGGACGACGACCGGGCAGTGGAGTCCGGGCTATCAATGGCCTCGGGAACCCCCAAATACAAATAAAGCCCCACCGCCAGGACCGGCACGGCAAGACCGATCAAAACCACCGGCCATCGGCTACCCAAGGTAATACCTGTTCCAATATCACTATCGTCTTCAGCGACGTCGTTAAGCAACACGCGCTCCACCTCGGCCTGGGCTTGCTCGAATTGCACCTGGGTAATCAGGCCATGACTCAGGTCCGCTTCGAGCTCGGCGAAATGCTCGCGGGCAATGTGGACGTTCTCACGACCACGATCGAGTTCGACTATCCGCTTACGGCCAAGCAGTGTCGGCAGGACCAACAATAAGGCGGCCGCAACCATGACGGCGGCAATTATCCAAAAGATAATCATAGGCTGTCGTCGTTGCCGTCTAGCAACTGTCGAGCACGTGCGTGTTCCTGCTCGCTAAGCTCAGTGACCGCTTTGTGTCCCTGGCGACGTATAAAAATGATCAGAATCAATATCCCAAAAACCAGAATGAGGAACGGACCAATCCACAGCAACGCGGTACTCAATTTAAACGGCGGGCGGTAAAGAACGAAGTCGCCATAACGCGCAACCATATAGGCCACAACCTGTTTGTCGTCTGCCCCCTTTAGCAGCATCTCATGGATCTGCCGACGCAGATCCTTGGCCAGATCGGCATTGGAATCGGCCAGGTTCTGGTTCTGGCACACCAGACACCGCAATTCGCTAATCAGTTTTTTATAGCGTTGCTCTTGCGCGGAATTCGCAAAGGAATACACCTCCACCGCCGCCTGCACGGACAGAACCCAACAACAAAAAACAGCGAAGACCAGCCTCTTCATTCGGGTTCGCTCTTGAGCTTTCGAACCAGAGGCAGAATATTCTGTTGCAGCTTGTCAGCGGTTAAAGGACCAACATGCTTAAGACGTATGATACCTTGCTTGTCGATGACAAAGGTCTCGGGTACACCGTACACACCCCAGTCGATGCCAACGCGGCCATCCGTATCCGCCGCGATGACGGTATACGGATCGCCCAATTGCCGCAACCATGGCTTGGCATCATCGGCCTTGTCTTTGTAATTGAGTCCCAGGATATCAACCTCGCCGGTACCCGCCAGGGCCATCAATAATGGGTGCTCTTGACGACAAGCCGTACACCACGATGCCCACACGTTGAGCAACCACACCTTACCCTTGAAGTCCGTCGGGCTCACCATGGTCTGTGGGTCGTTCAGTTGTGGCAATGTGAACGCTGGCGCTGGCTTATTGATCAAGGGTGATGGCACATAACGTGGGTCCAGACTGAGGCCAATGCCGAGAAAAATAACCAGTATGATAAAGATCCCTAACGGAACCATGTAACGGTTCACGATGCAACTCCCACGGTGGCGCCACCCTTTGCCAGGTTCACCGCCTTTTGCGCACGCCGAGCCGCCAGACGGTAACGCCGGTCGGTGGCGGCAAGCAGTCCACCGAGGGCCATAAAGACCGCGCCCATCCATATCCAGCGGATAAAGGGTTTGTGATACAAACGCAGACTCCAGGCGCCGTCCTGCCCCAGGGGCTCGCCCAGGGCAACAAATAGGTCACGGGTCAGTCCGGCATCAATCGCCGCCTCGGTCATGGGCTGGCGCTGTACGCGGTAGATGCGTTTCTGCGGCGCCATGACGGCGATCTGCTCACCGTCTCGCCACACCCGAACCTTGCCCTCATCGGCACGGAAGTTAGCCCCCCGTACTTGGCGCACACCATCAAACTGAAAGCGATAGCCCCCAAGTTCATAGGACTCCCCCGGGACCAGACGCACATCTTTCTCCAAGCTATAGATGCTGGTCAGGGTAATGCCGACAATGAACACCGCCACACCCAAGTGCGCGGTGGTCATGCCGTAAAAACCACGAGGGATGGAGACCAAGGCGGCCCATTTGCGTTCCTTGTTGGCAACACGTTCATAAAGACCATACAGGGCCGAGGTCAGCACCCAAACCGCCAGCACCATGCCGGCGGCGGCCTGCCAGGCGAAATATGGCATAACAATCGCCGGATAGACAATACCGAAAACCAGGCTAACCCCCAAGGCCCAACGTAACCGGTACACGAGACCGGCCAGCCGATCCTGTTTCCAGCGGGCCAGGGCACCGAGGCCCACCAAAGCAGCCAGTGGTGCAGTAAGGGGAATAAATACACTATTAAAATAGGGCGGCCCAACCGAGATCTTGCCGACGCCCAAGGCGTCCAGCACCAGAGGATAGAGGGTGCCCAACAGAATGCTGCACGCGGCCACCACCAGGATCACATTATTCAGCAACAGTGCGGTCTCTCGGGACACCAACTCGAAATGACCCCCGCTACGGATCTGCGGTGCACGCCAAGTGTAAAGCAGCAAGGAGCCACCGATCACGACACCCAGATAGGCGAGGATGAAAATGCCACGGGTGGGATCGCTGGCAAAGGCATGTACCGAGGTCAAAACGCCGGAACGCACCAGAAACGTACCGAGTAGGCTCAATGAGAAGGCAAAGATCGCCAGCAACACGGTCCATGCCTTGAATGCGCCGCGTTTCTCCGTCACCGCCAGGGAGTGTATGAGCGCGGTGCCCACCAGCCACGGCATAAAAGACGCGTTCTCCACCGGGTCCCAGAACCACCAGCCGCCCCAACCCAGTTCATAATAGGCCCACCAACTGCCCAGTGCGATACCTGCGGTAAGAAACATCCAGGCCACATTGGTCCACGGCCGTGACCATCGTGCCCATGCCGTGTCCAACCGGCCACTGAGCATGGCCGCAATAGCAAAGGCGAAGGCCACGGAAAATCCCACATAGCCCATGTAGAGCATGGGCGGATGCAGGGCCATGCCGAGATCCTGTAGCAACGGATTCAGATCAGCGCCCTCCAGGGGCGCGGGGAACTGGCGCTCGAAAGGATTGGAGGTCAGCAACATGAATAACAGAAAGCCGACGCTCACCATGCCCATCACACCGATAATCCGCGCCACCATGGCTTCCGGCATGCCCCGGCTGAACAAGGTGACGGCCCCGGTCCAGAGCGACAGCACAAACGCCCATAGCAGCAGGGACCCTTCGTGGGAACCCCACACCCCCGAAATCCGATACAACAGGGGCAAGGCGGTGTTTGAGTTGCGCGCCACATAGGTGACCGAGAAGTCATGTGTGATAAAGGCATAGGTCAAACAGGCGTACGCAATCAGCATGAACAACAATTGGGCGCGGGCCACGGGCCGGGCCACGGCGATCCAGCCGGAAATGCCCCGTTGTGCGCCGACCACGGGCAGGATGGCCTGCATCACCGCCAGGACCAGGGCCAGAATCAGCGCAAACTGGCCCAACTCAGGGATCATTGGCCTTTCCTGGTTTGCCGTCAGCCGCCGTTTTCATCACACCGGCTACTTCCGGCGGCATATAATTCTCGTCATGTTTGGCAAGCACTTGGTCGGCAACGAACACGCCGCCCTCCCCCAGCCGACCCTTGGCCACAACCCCCTGGCCTTCGCGGAAAAGGTCCGGCAGGATGCCTGTATGCTGCACAGTCACCACTTTTACATTGTCTGTAAGCTTGAAGTGCACTGTCAGAGTGCCCTGGGTGCGCTGGACACTACCCTTGACCACCATGCCACCGAGACGAAACACATGGTTATCCGGCGCCTTACCTGCCACCACTTCACTTGGTGAAAAGAAGAACATCATGTTCTGATTAAATGCATTGAGGGCAAAACCAGCGGCCGCTGAAATACCCATGACCATCAAAATAATAAGATAGAGTCTTCGTTTCCGCACCGGGTTCATAAGTTACGCCTCTGCCGCCTGACCCTGCGGGCGATCCTGTTTAGCTGTTTGTGGTGTTGCTGCATGGGCAACAGGATGTTGATGAGCAAGACCACCAGGGTGATACCGTAGGCGGTCCAAACGTAAAAGGCGTAACCGCCCATATGGAAGAATTCGGATAGGGTCATGATTTGCCCTTCACCCTTTCAGTCACCAGTTCAGCCGCCCAGGCGCTGTTCCGCTCCCGCACCAGCAGTTCACAACGGGCGCGCAATAATACCGCGATCGCATAGTAGAGTTTGAATGCCAGCGCCATCAACAACAGTGGGACCAACATGCTGACATGGATGGACGGCGCATCAAACTTGGTCACCGTTGGCCCCTGATGCAATGTATTCCACCACTCCACCGAATAGTGGATGATAGGTATGTTGACCACCCCCACCAGCGCCAGTATCGCTGCCGCACGTGATGCATTGCGTTTGTCCTCAATAGCGCCATACAGGGCAATGACCCCAAGGTACAAAAATAGCAGTAATAATTCCGATGTGAGCCTGGCATCCCATACCCACCAGGCGCCCCACATGGGTTTGCCCCACAGTGAACCGGTGACCAGCGCGAGAAAAGCGAATGCAGCGCCGATTGGTGCACTGCTTATGGAGATGATTTCGGCGAGCTTGATATGCCATACCAAGCCGACAACACCGGCAGCGGCCATGACCATATAGATAAACAAAGACATCCATGCGCTCGGCACGTGTATATAGATGATCCGGTAGCTGTCACCTTGTTGATAATCCGTTGGCGCCATCACCAGACCGCCATACAACCCGGCCAGCAGCAGAACGATGCAAGCCGCGCTCAACCAGGGCAACAGGCTGGTGGAGAAGCTGTAGAAGCGAGGCGCTGAACCCAATTGGTGTAAGTATCGAATCATAGCCCTAGTTCATGCTGACCCGCAGTGCCGCAGCAACCGCCGGTGGCGCCAGGGTGATCGCCCCGGCCAAAAACGCGGCCAGCATGGAAAGCTGGCCCACCACCGGGATGCCGGCAGTGCTGGTCTCCACCGCACTCGTGGCGAAAATCAACACCGGTACATACAGGGGCAACACCAACAGGGAAAGGATCACCCCACCCCTGCGCAGACCGACGGTGAGCGCCACGGCGATAGCACCGATCAGGCTCAGCACCGGTGTGCCCAGGGCGAGGGTGATCATGAGCGTGGCCATCGCCCCACTCGGCAGACCCAGCAGGACACCGAGCAGTGGCGCCACCAACAACAGGGGCACCCCCGTTATCAACCAGTGCGCCGCAACCTTGGATAGCACTAAAATGGCAAGCGGATGCTCGGTAATCAGAAATTGCTCGAGAGACCCATCCTCAAAATCCGAGCGGAAGATGCTGTCGAGGGACAACACTGCCGCCAATAGCGCCGCCACCCAAATTACCCCGGGGGCCATTGACTTCAACAATTGGGATTCCGCGCCCAAACCCAAAGCAAACAGAGTAATAACCAGGACAAAAAATAACGGCGGATTGGCCGCCTCGGCACGATGACGAAACGCCAGCAGCAGGTCGCGCCGAAACAACTGGTAAAACGCGTTGGATAAGGATGTCTGGTTCATGTGGACAGGTGAATATATTGCAATTCTGGACCCTCAAATACCACATCTTGGTGGGATGTAAACGCGACCATACCCCCTGACGCAGTATGCTTTTCTATCATGGTCTTGAAGATATCTACTCCATCCTTATCCAAAGCGGTGAACGGTTCATCGACTATCCATAGACGATGGCGGGTAACCAATAGACGGGCTAGGGCGATGCGGCGGCGCTGACCTGCTGACAGGCTCTGGGCAAAAACATCCTCAAAACCACCCAGACCCACCTGTTCCAGGGCCTCCTCCGGTCCAATATCGTTTGCTGTACCCAGCGCCTTGGCAATGGCCAGGTTCTCCATCGCGGTCAAATCCCTTTTTACACCGTCCATATGGCCAATGTAGGCCAAATGGCGAAAATACTGGCCCCCCAACTTGTCGATTGGATCACCACACCAATGAATTGTTCCCTCATCCTGCATTCGAATACCGCAAAGAATACGCAGCAGGGATGTTTTGCCACTGCCATTGCGGCCTTCTATCACCAGCACTTGATGGGGCCGAAGATCAAATTCCAGTTCACTGAAGAGTATACGATCATCCCGAATACACGACAGGCCATGGGCCTCTAGGGAGATATCTTGTTCCAATCCCATGCGATATTGCCATTACTAACTATGTGTGAATTTGCACTTACAGGGCACTTCTATTGATTGGTAACGCCTTTTACACCACAAGAAGACACCGAGGCCCCTCCAGGAGAAGGTTGGGATGAGGGGATAATAGAAATCAGTGCCTTAGCTTTGTTTGCTCCCCTCACCCTAGCCCTCTCCCGGAGGGAGAGGGGATTAAATGTTCCTTAAAATATATAGCATACCGGTAGATGCGCATTCATTCGCACAAAGAAATTGACGAGCAATTTAGAATCCAAGCTCCTCTACCAGTGCCACCAGATCGGCAAAACTGGCTGATTCCAGTTTGTTGATCAGTGCTTCTCTGTCCGTGTCCTCAATCTCAAAATCGGCATCACGCACCTCGTCAGCCAGTTCATGAATTTCAAGGGTCGACATATAACCCATCTGGCATATCCAGATCAGACAATCCCGCTCCGCACCAATCAATTTAATGTGGCTATGCTGTTTTATGATCTCCATGTAGCGTTCTGCGACACGATTTATTTTGCCGCTGATTGCCAGGGTGTTTTTTTCGTTCTCGGTAAGAACAGCGAGCGGTGGACCAAAATAGATCTTGGTTTTTTTGTTCATGTACAGACGACTTCTAGACCCAATTTGGGGATACTAGCACCCCTGTTATTATCCATCCAGGCATCCTTAGCCACATGCCTGCCGTTTAATCCTGAGTAAAATATACGGGATTAGTTTTGTTTTCACCTATTTTGAGTCTTATTGACCAGGGTCAATTACTCATTGTATCGTTATGCCTAGTATCCGTGCGTCAATAGGACTATGGAATTGCCTGAATATATAGGCCTTTTCAACACCAACGTTAACGTGTATTACCCGAATATTAGGGAGTGAACCGTGACCGATAAGAAAATACCCGTCAAACAACCTGCCAATCAACAGGCCTGTTCCGGTAACCCGGGGTCATCGCAGGCATGCCATGCTCCTGATGACAATATCTCGGCATCGCGCCGGGGATTTGTCAAGAATATGGGTGGCCTGACTGCGACATCGCTCATGGGAACAGCAGCGTTACTGACCAACTCCGATGACGCACAGGCCAATACTGAATGGGCCGAGTGGTTTCAGGGCAACTATCGCCTCATGACCGATGGAGAAAAGGCCAAGGCCGTGGCCCGTCTCGAACGGCGTTATTCCAGCGAATACAGTAAAAAGGTGACTGTGGATTCAGCGCCGGCGAAGGATGGCGTCTTGTTCGGTTATGCCTTGAATATTCAAAAATGTATCGGTTGTCGGCGTTGCGTCAAGGCATGCGTTAAGGAAAACAACCAGTCACAGAGCGACAAGCAAGAGACCGAATGGATCCGGGTCCTGAAGATGGAGAAGGGCGAGTTCACTGTTGATAAAATGAATGATGGCTACCCAGGTGGTTATGGTGTTCAGGTAGGTGGCAACGCCTACAGCGCCTCAGGTGTGGTCCTGGAGGGTGAGCACTATTACGAACCAAAAAAGGTTCCGGAGGAAGACGCCTTCTACATGCCCATCGCCTGTATGCAATGCGAAAAGCCACCTTGCGTCAAGGTGTGCCCGGTCAGAGCCACCTATCGAGAACCCGATGGTATCGTGGTGATCGATTATAACTGGTGTATCGGCTGCCGCATGTGCATCGCTGCCTGCCCCTATTGGGCCAGAAGGTTCAACTGGGGAAAACCCGCACTCCCCAAAAAGGATATGAACCCCAAGACCCACTACCTGGGCAACCGGCCACGCATGAAAGGGGTGACAGAGAAATGCACATTCTGCATCCAGCGAGTACGAAAAGGCAGGTATCCCGCCTGTGTTGAAGTGTGCCCTGTGGGCGCCAGGAAATTTGGCAATCTGCTGGACCCGGAAAGTGAAGTGAGAAGGATATTGGCGAAGAAACGTGTCTTCAGGTTAAAGGTTGAGGCCAATACCTACCCCAAATTCTTCTACTATATTGATTGAGGCGCCGCGCAATGAAAAAGATAACTAAATTTACTACGGACTATCTCGTATACGTGGCCAAAGGCAGCCCTAAGTTCTATGGCTGGCTCGCATTTCTCGGGGCCTTTGTTTTGTTCTGGGCCTATGGTAACTACCGGCAGCTAACCGAAGGCATGATCATCACTGGCCTGACCGACCAGGTGAGTTGGGGATTGTACCTAGCAAACTTTGTGTTCCTGGTGGGGGTCGCGGCCGGGGCCGTGACCATTATTTTTCCGGCTTACGTCTATAAACACAAGGCCCTGCATGAAGTTGCGGTGTTGGGCGAGATGTTAGCCATCGCTGCAGTCGTGATGTGTCTGTTGTTTGTCGTTAATCATATGGGACGGCCGGATCGACTATGGCACATGATCCCCTATCTCGGCATATTCAACTGGCCCAACTCCATGCTGGACTGGGACGTACTTGTGCTTACTGGTTATCTCATTCTAAACATAGTGGGTGGCTTCTATTTTCTCTACAAGAAATACAATGACGAGGCGCTGAACAAAAAATTCTATCTACCGCTTATCTATATTGCCATCGTATGGGCCCTGAGCATCCATACGGTAACGGCATTTTTGATCAACACCATGCCCGCCCGCCCCATGTGGCATACCGGCATGATGCCTATCCGGTTTATTATCACCGCCTTCGCCGCAGGCCCGTCGTTGATCATCATTGTTTTCCTGACGATCAGGAAAAATACCAAACTCTGGATCCAGGACGAAGCTATCGACATGCTATCGACGATCGTGGTCTGGTGTCTGGGCATCGCCCTGTTCCTGACCATGTCTGAGGTTGTCACGGAACTGTACCATCCAACAGAACATTCAGCGGGTCTGTCGTACCTGATGTTTGGTTATCACGGTTTAACTAAGCTTGTGCCATGGTTCTGGGGGTCGCTCGTTGCCATGATTGCCGCCTTCGTCATGCTCCTGATACCCAGCGTCAGAAAAGACTATGGAAAGCTCCAGATCGCCGCTGTGCTGGCATTTCTCGGTATTTGGGTCGAGAAAGGAATGGGACTAATGATCCCCGGATCCATTCCCTCACCGATTGGCGAGTTCACCGAGTACTCTCCGACCTTAATTGAGATATTCAATAGTTTTGGAAACTGGGCAATCGGTTTCATCGTGCTCACCGTATTGCTAAAAGGAGCGATAGGGGTTCTTCTTGGTGATATCAAATATGCAAATGATTGAGCGAGAAATAATGATGTCGGCCAAGCATGGTTTCAGATGTTCAGGAATTTCAGGTGAGAAAACAATCATGAAAAAAATTCAACGCATAACGATTTTATTTACCTTGTTGGCCATGCCGCCGATTGTCTTTGCCGAAACCCCAGCTGCGCCGGTGGCGGCTGCACCGGCCAAGCCGACCGTCTGCTTTGAAAGCCGCAAGGGAAGCTCCGAAGTGACTCAACGTGAAATTGGAGAAGACCTGCCTAATGTCAAGTGTTCTCCTACCACAGGTGCAGTCTTGTGGTGGGGCGATCCCTACGATGACACCGTACCTATGGGCGATATGCCTATAGAGGCGGACTACACTAAGGGTGAGGCTGTGGTAAAATCGCGTTCGAAGAGAATGACGCTATTACCCATTTGTGGGGTTGCCTGCCACAACGGCACCTATCCACCGTGGCCAAAAGACAAGAACCCACGTAAACTGACCATGCATACGGATCTTGTGCCTGATTCGCTCAATCTTCAACATGGCCGGGGCGCAATCTGGTGTCTCGATTGTCATAATGCCAAAAAACGCAATAAATTTATTGATAACTTCGGTGGCGAGATCAGTTTTGATCAACCACAAAAGTTATGTGGTAAATGCCATGGCCCCGTCTATCGGGACTGGCGCGAGGGTATTCACGGCAAACGCATCGGAGAATGGGCCAGAAATGGCAAAAAGCGCTGGTTCGTTTGTACCGAATGTCATAATCCACACGATGTGCAGCATGGCGCCAGAAATAGCGGTTTCAAAAAGCTTGCGCCCGAGCCCGCCCCGATATTACCCAAGGGCCTGAAAAACGCGAATCATGAACGGCATAAATCAGAAGCTAGTCACTAGTTTCTCATGGGCACTTCTATTAATCCCCTCCGGCGAGGGTGAGGGGATAAAAAAGATAAGCTATTGATTTTAATATCCCCCCATCTTAATCTCCTCCCTGAGGGACTTCGGTGTGCCCCTTGTTGGGTAGAAGGAATTAATAAAAGCCCTTATCTCAAAGACAAAACAAATGTAGGTGTACGCAATGGAACATGTAAGTGAATTAGATAAATTCTCGGGACGGGAAATTGCCCGTGAACAGGCCTTCTCAGAAATTTGGTCAAAAGAGATCAATAATGTATTTGCTGACGTAGCTTATTATTATGATCGCGTCAATCGTGCGGCCAGTCTTGGTATGATCGACTGGTTCAGAAGAAGTTTTGTTTCCACTATTGATTTAAAACCCAAGCAGAGGGTGCTAGACGTTTGTGCGGGCACTAATGCCGTTGGAATCGCGCTCCTGAAAAAACAACCGGATCTGGAGGTCTACGCTGTAGACAGGAGCGCTGAGATGCAAAGCGTAGGGCAGGAAAATGCGAAGGCTCGCGGGTTTCATATCGACAGCACAATCACAGATGTGCATACACTGCCTTTTCCAGACAACTATTTCGATGTTGTTACAATACAATTTGCATCACGGCATTTAAGACTCATAGAAGTCATTAGAGAAATAAAGCGGGTCTTAAAGCCAGGCGGCCACTTTTATCATAGCGATATGCTGCGGCCTAGCAACAAGATAGTGGCAAAGGCCTATTTTGCCTATCTGACAGCATGTGTATCAGTCGTGGCCTGGATGTTTAAGAGCAACCAATATGCCCTGGGTTGTAAAAAATATTTCGTAGATGCACTGAAGATGTTTTACTCCCCGGAAGAAATGAGCCAACTGTTATTTGACCAGGGATTCACAACAGTCACCAGCAAGTCGCTGCTTGGCGGTGTGGTTGGCTCGCATAAGGCACTGAGTGCGGCATAGGGTCTTTGTTGCCTTTCGCCGCAGAGTGCTCATAAAAAAAGACGGGCGTTAGTGCGACCGCTAAAAATAGATACTTCTTTAGCACCTTGTTCCCACGCTCCCGCGTGGGAATGCATATGTTTGGCTCGGTAGGGTATGGGTTCCCACGCGGGAGCGTGGGAACCAGAGAACTCTTGAGTGCGCCCGCCAAAATAGATACTTCTTTGTGATGCGGTTTTAGAGGTTGTAACCGGTCTCATCGTGAAGCACCAGATCCAGACCTTCGGTCTCTTGATCTTCGTTGACCCGTAGACCGATAAGTGCATCGATAAGCTTGAAGATAGCGAAACTCATCACCCCACACCAGACCACAGTAACCACCACACCAATAAACTGGACCATGACCTGACTGCCCATGTCCATACCGTCGGCATAACCCACGCCACCCAGGCTAGCAGCAATAAACACCCCGGCAAGCAGGGTGCCCAAAATACCGCCTACACCATGGACAGGAAAGACATCCAGAGAGTCATCAATCTTGAGGCTACGTTTCATAAAGTTGGTGGCATTGAAGCACAACACACCGGCTGCAATCCCGATGAACAAAGCCCCCATGGGGCCCACAAATCCAGAGGCCGGGGTGATGGTGCCCAGACCAGCCACCATACCGGTGACAATACCTAGTACGCTGGGTTTGCCGTAACGGACCCACTCACTCACCATCCACGCCAAAGAGCCTGCGGCAGCGCCTATGTGCGTCACCAACATGGCCATACCCGCAGAACCACCCGCAGTAAGGGCACTACCGGCGTTAAACCCGAACCAGCCCACCCACAACATGGCTGCACCTGCGACCACCATGCTCATATTATGGGGCGGCATGGCCATGCTCGGGAACCCCTTACGCCGCCCCATAACCAAAGCCGCCATCAAGGCGGCTACGCCCGCATTGATATGGACTACGGTGCCGCCGGCGAAATCCAGCAGCCCCATTTCGCTTAGCCAACCACCACCCCATACCCAATGAGCAACGGGAAAGTAGACCAGGGTCGCCCACAACACGGTAAACCAAAGCATGGCGGAAAACTTCATGCGTTCGGCAAAGCCTCCCACCACCAAGGCGGGGGTAATAATGGCAAAGGTCATCTGGAACATGGAAAATACAGATTCAGGCACTGTGGGTGCTGCAGCACTAATGGAGTCCACTGTGACACCGGACATGAATAGTTTTTCCAAGCCTCCAATCACACTTTGAAAATCTCCGCCGTTCCCAAAGGCCAAACCATAACCATAGATGATCCATAACATGGTCATCACACAGGTGATGGTAAAAATTTGCATCAACACCGACAGCACGTTCTTGCTACGCACCAATCCGGCGTAAAAGAAGGCCAGCCCTGGAATAGTCATGAACAGAACCAGGACAGTTGAGGTCAATAGCCAAGCGGTATCGCCACTATCCAGTTTAGCGTCCTGCGCCCATCCCCACTCCGGCAACAGACCTACGACCACCCCCAATAGAAACACCGATAGCCATTTGCTATTCGTTTTATTCATTGTCTCCTCCTAACACTCGTAGTGTGCGCTACAGCGCATCTTTGCCGGATTCACCTGTACGGATGCGTACGACCTGTGATAGCTCATAGACAAAAATCTTGCCGTCACCGATCTTGCCGGTCTTGGCCGCACCGACAATAGCCTCAATCACTTGATCTACCCTGTCGGCATCAACAGCCAATTCGAGCTTGATCTTGGGCAAGAAGTCCACCACATACTCCGCCCCGCGGTATAGCTCCGTGTGTCCCTTTTGGCGGCCAAATCCCTTTACTTCAGTCACAGTCATGCCTTGTATACCGATGTCGGCCAGCGCGTCGCGCACATCATCAAGCCGAAACGGTTTTATTATTGCGGTCACTAGTTTCATTATTTCCTCCTAAGGATTTTTTTATTCACCCGCCACATCGCTCTACGGCACGATGTTGGAGTCGCCTTGGCCGAAGTACAATACCGTATACCGGCGCCCAGAACCAAGCGCCCAAGTGGGGAAAATAGGAATTTGGGAAGAGAACCCCTGAATCAGGGGCTGACATGCCACTCCCAGCTCAATAGCCAAGAAGGCTGGGGTTTATTAGGTGATATTTTAACCCGCCGAGCGCCGAACCCAGGGCGTGTCGGACCAGGACACCCGCGGATGAACCGCATCCCGGGTAATAACGATGTTCATTCCCAAAAGGCTGGCAAGGTCATCAACGCTACCATTTTGCTCCAGGGTATTGCGCAAACGATTCAGATGCTCGTCGCTAATATAGAGCAAGTTAGGCATATGCCCGTGACGTCTCTCAAAATCACCCACAACGGAGTAGATATAACTCAACATAGCTATCTCCTGTAGCCTGGACAACCGTATGGGCATCACCCTAGGTTTGATCGTGACCCAAAACAGCCGCCCTCACTGTATCTATCGGCATTTTCATACCAAAGCTTAAGGGTCAACGTGAGTCCTTACCCCTATACCTATTGAGGCTGCGCAAAAAACAGGCCCATTCATACAGCGAAACGTTCAAAACTCGCCAGTACGATGACTGCCGGGGTATCTGCTATAATCCCGCCACATCATTAAACTGATAGATCATTAGGGGCGGTAGCTCAGCTGGGAGAGCATCGCGTTCGCAATGCGAAGGTCGGGAGTTCGATCCTCCTCCGCTCCACCATTTCGGCATCCAGCAACATCCCATACGGTCCAAAAACTTCCATAAACACCTGATTATTCAACCTTTCTCGTCCACCTAGGTCTCATGCCTCCTCTTGCAATCCGCAACGCAAAGCCGGGCGCAAAACCAGTCAAACTCTACGATGAGAAGGGCCTCTTCTTGTTGATCAACACAAAGGGTGGGAAATGGTGGCGATTCAAGTACCGTTTTGAAGGCAAAGAAAAGCTTATTTCCTTGGGGGTTTACCCTGATACAGGGCTGAAAGAGGCCCGCGATAATCGAGATGAAGCGCGCAAACTGGTTGCCAAGGGTATTGATCCAGGAGAACAACGCAAAACCAACAAGCACCTACGTGCCGAAGCCAATGCCAACAGCTTCGAGGTGGTGGCTAGGGAATGGTTCTCCCAACAGACCCCTAACTGGGCGCTTAGTCATTCAACCAAAATCATTAAACGCCTCGAACGAGACATATTCCCCACACTGGGCAACAAACCCATAGCTGAGATAACCGCTCCAGACTTGCTTCGTGTTCTACGACGCATTGAGCAAAGGGGTGTCCTTGAGACCACTCACAGAGCCAAGCAAAACTGCGGCCAGATATTCCGTTATGCCATAGTAACCGGGACGGGCTGTACACGACCCATCGGCAGACCTGCGAGGCGCACTTGCCCCCTGGAAGCCCAAGCACTACGCCACCTTGACCAACTCAAGAGACGTTGGTGCGCTCCTGCGCGCAATAGATGGCTATAACGGCACGCCCGTTACTCGATACGCGTTGCAACTCGCCTCGCTAGTGTTTGTACGCCCCGGCGAGCTAAGACAGGCCGAATGGGCGGAACTGGATCTTGACCAAGCGGTATGGAGTTTACCTGCCGAGAAGATGAAGGCGAGAAAACCCCATATTGTGCCGCTATCTACCCAAGCCATCAAAATATTGCGTGAGATTCACCCGTTAACCGGCACAGGCCAGTATGTCTTCCCCGGTGCCCGCACAAACAAGAAACCGATGTGTGAAAATGCGATCAACGCCGCACTAAGGGGTATGGGTTACGATAGAGACACCTTTGCTGGGCATGGTTTTCGCAGCATGGCTTCCACCCTCCTCCACGAAAAGGGCTGGCCATCAGATGTTATTGAACGCCAACTGGCCCACGCGGAACGAAACAATGTCAAAGCAGCATACAACCGAGCGGAACACCTTCCCAAACGGCAGAAGATGATGCAAGGTTGGGCAGATTACCTCGACACGCTAAAGGCTGGGGCGGGCATCATTCCGATACGGGCGAACGGGTAAAGTGACCACCATGACCAAAAAGGGCGTAACAGACACCGGCAAACCTCCACACGTTTCATAACGTGACAGATGCAGACCGGATGTTTCCGTCAGAATATTCCTCCACGATTTGACCTTCTTTCTGAACTACCACACCAATACCAAACTTCATTGCTGTTTCGCGAGCTTTCAGGGAAGCGCGTTTCATAGCAGCTTCGGCCTTGATAAAATCGGGGTCTCGTTGTCTTGTGGTTGCGGATAAATGATTGCCCTTTGTGCTCATAGATTCACTCCTTCTTTGATAAGTATAGGCACACTCGCTGAATTATCATAGAGCGCCCACTCGTCTACCAGCGATTTATAGAGATTTTCGAAGTTCTGAAAACCTGCCAAAAAACGCCGACGGATCACCGGCTCCGGTATGTTGTGACCACCCTCTTTGACACGTTGCTGAACCCGGGCAATCGCCAACTCTGAAGAGGCCAGTTTCAGAAAAAATAGTTTGACGCTATAGCCAGCAGATTGCCATTGTGGAATTAGCTGGGCATAGTGGCGACCGCTCAGGGTGGTTTCAAAAGCAAAACTCTCGTCCTGACGTACATGATTACGTATTTCCGAAATCATCAACCGCCCTGCTCTGAATGCAGCATTTCCCGGCGCAAAAGGTGCAAGCCCGGCAGCAATCAGATCAGCATTAACAAAGTTGGGGCAAGCCGCCTCATTGGGTAAGAATTCGACAGCAAAAGTTGTTTTCCCCGCCCCGTTGGGTCCAGCGATAATAATGATCTTTTTTTTTATTTTTTCAGTCATGATTTCGATACCTCGCCAATCATTCTGGCTACCCCGCAGAATAACCGGAGCAGTTCAATGCGCCAACACGACGAAGACAGGGGACACGCTGTTCATGCTTCAAATCAACATGATGCAGAGGTGTCTTTGATTTCTTTCCCAAAATATCCCGCACTTCCTTGAGGTAAGAAACCATTTGCAAGTCATTTTTTTGCCGGATTACAGCCGCCGACAGAACAAACCAACGAGAGCTGCCACTACCGTCCTCATTGAAGACAAAGCCCTCATCTCCCGACTCATCGATATAGACAACAAAGCTTGGTTTCATTTATACCGACACCGTGTTTTTACAATTAATTATTAAACACCAAATCGCACCCAACACCATGGCTTTTTCTGACCATGCTCCAAGTGGCAGGGTTCATCACAACAAACATTAAATATCTCTCTCATAGCAACAATTCCTTAAAGACTTTGTTTTTTCGATGGCCTTCAGTGTTTTCAGGCTGCACGTTTAAATCAATGTCCCTGCTTACAGCTTCAGTCGGTGGAAGTAGTAACGGCAAGCGACTTGATCAGATCCCGCAAATCCTCTGGCGGTAGAAACGGCGATTGAACTCGCTCGATACCTTTACCTCGGTCGCATAACAGGTCACCCCTTCCCATCAAAGCTTCACCGCCTGGTTCGTCGAGGATGATCTGAGAGTTCGCCGAGCTGGTGACTTTGAGGCAGACCTTTAGCGGTAAGTTCGCCTTGATTGGGCCGGTAACAATGCTCCGGTCTGGGCGTTGGGTCGCCAACACAAGATGAATACCGGCGGCACGTCCTTTGGCTGCCAGTCGAGTGACTAGGTTTTCGAACAACTTTTTTTCCTTTTTTCCAGCTAATACCAGATCAGCGAACTCGTCGAAGACGATCATGTGAAAGGGCAGGTCCGTGTTGCCAGCATTAATTCGCTCGCCCAGATTGATAAATCCTTCCCGACTGAGCTGTCGGTAGCGATTACCCATGTCCACCACCGCATGTTCGAGGCAGCTCACCGCACCATCCAGATTACTAACGATGGGTCCGGTCAAGTGGGAACATGCCTGTAGGCCACTAAAGGTCAACACCTTTGGGTCAATCAGGGTCAGACGCAGCGAGTCCGGTCCATTGCGTTCGACCAATGAAGCGACCATGGATTTCAAGAACTCACTTTTGCCGCTACCGGAGCTACCCGCGACCAGGACATGACAGGTATTTGGATTTGATAAATCAGCCAGCAGAAGTTTACCCTCCACGCCCAGTCCGATGGGAAAAGCCATTCGGCTGGGGTGATCTTTAAAGTCCGGGTCCGACTGAATGTCCCGCCACAGTACGGTGTCCGGCTCCTGTTTGGGCACATCGATGCTGACATAGCCCGGACCCGGCTCGATGCGTGGCGGTGCAGACAAGGCTAAACTCACCTGTAAGTCCTTGGCGCGATTGGCCAGGGAGACCACCTTGACACCGGCCGCTGGCTGTACACGGTAGCGCACCAGTTGCGGGGCCGTGATCCGACCGATGACTTGCACATTAAGGTTGAAGGCAGCGAAAGTCTCAGTGATCCGGCCAGAAAGATCGGGCTCGACTGATCCGGCGGGCTCCGGGGACGAAGGTGCGGGGGTTACTTTGCCCCGGTCGCATTGGGCCACCAGCTCAGCGATCACCGGCAGCACCGTGCTTTTGAATAGATCTCGCAGTTCACCCCGGCTAACCTCCAATGGGGTAAACTCTGGCTCGTAGTACTCCAACAGGCCGGTGAAGGCCAGGCCCGGTTTGCACACCTCCAGCAGGTGGGCGTAGATGGCGAGTTGCACTAAATCATGCTTCACCTCAGCACCGCGCGAGAGCTTGTAATCGACCACCACGATGCCATGCTGAGGGTCCTTGCGTACTGCGTCCACCCGGCCGGAGACGCGCAGGCCAGTATCGCCAATGGTTATGCCATCGATCGGAAGTTCCTGGCCCAGGAATAGATCCTGCCAGTCAGTGAAACCCGAGACCGCTTGGCGCAGATCGCTTAAATGCGCGCAATATTCTTGCAGACATTGGCTTAAATGATGCGCGGACTCGACCTGACCATCCCTTGCGCGCCTGGTATTCTTCGCAAGCTTGGCGAGACTCATCTCAGCAAAGCGGTCATAGAACTCGTGCCAAAGTTGTTGTGGCGTGGCCAAATCCCGAGCCGTCTTTTTCCCACGACCATGGCAGAGCCACTGGGTAAAATCTTCGACCAGCTTGTGAAATAGCTTGCCTTGGACCGGAGGGCCACTGCCCGACGGCGCAAATTGCATGGTGGGGGGATTCTCTCCAGACAACCATCGCTGGCGCCACTGTGGGTCCACCACGGCGTACTTCAACTCGGTGACGCTCAGCTTTAGTGCCGCCATTGCACCACTGTCATATTGGGGTGCGTATGCACCGTGATGCGCGTCGCCTCGCCGCAAATCCCCAGCACCGTCTCCCGGTCGAGCTTACCGGGAAGCCGATTGATCAGTTCCTCCAGGCTTAGAAATCTGCTCTCGCTCACCACCTTGACGATTGCGTGGTGCAACTCCTCCGATGGTGCTTGTTTTTGCGTATCGCTGGGCGGTTCACTCGGCCCGTTCTCCGGCCAATCCAGAATAGACTGCCAGAAATCTGCCAGTTCCTTGCGCAGGAATTCGGCGACCTCCTCGGCCTTCCAGTCGATATCACCTTGCAGGGCATCGGCATACAACTCCTGCGCGGCGTACAGGTGCACCAACTGGTGCTGATCCAATACCAGGATCAACAGGCACGAGCACTTGGCCTGTTCAATATCTGGTTTGGCGACTCTCCAAGTATCTTTGGGAATCTTCGGCAGCTCCGGCGTGCGCAGATAGACCCGAATACGGCCGTTTTGTTCATTTTCGGTCAAGGCCGAACGGGCGATGTTGTGCCAACGCTTCCAGTGGTTGCCAGACTCGAAACCAAACACGAACTGCTTGTCGCCATTGCGCCAGCAGGGCAGGTGTTCTCTTGATTCCGACGTCGCCTTGTCGACCGTGATACCTTCGACACCGACCGCCAGCTCGTTGACCAGCCAATAAAAAGTATCGCGGTCATAGACTAGGTGCCTGGGTTTGGCGCTGATGTCATCGACGTAGCGCTTGAAAAGCATCGGCAGAGGCGTTCTCGGTTCGCTCAACTCGGGTTGGGCGACATCTTCACCGCCATCGGTCCAACGCCGCGAGCAGGCGTGTAGAAACATTCGCACGTTCAATTCCGAGCCAACATTCTGGAACAGACGTTCGAACCACTGCCGATCACCCCAGAAGCATTCGATCCGCGCTTGGTCCACATGCAATATATTCAACCGATGGTCGGCTAACTCAATCCCTTGTTTCGGATTGATTCCTTCGAGTATCAACGGCTTGTCGAGCCTGTCAAGGCCCGCATCTTCCCAATGCTCTTTAATTCGCTTATCCCACGGATCAACATTGGCGGTAATCAGGGTGAGCTGATTTTTTGCGTAATCGGCCAACGAGGCGACCACGGTGCCCAAGGTGCGCGCAAGCTCGGCAGACTCGCCGTAGAACTCAGTGTTGTCGAAGCAGATCAGGAAAGGGCGAAAAAAGCCGGCAAGGTAACAAAGGTCCAGCACTCTATATCTTGCCAGAGCATTGCTTGCTATGGCGGTCTGATCAAAACGGATCCAGTCCTTCTCCTGGATACCGATCTCCTCTGCCGCCTCGTTGTCGATGGCGTCACCCTGCATCCAGTCCAGACAGGATTGTCGCAGATTCCAGTCATCCTGGTAGACGTAGGCATAGCCGTACAGGACCTTGAGCCAACTCTCCAGGGCAGCATTCAGAAGGAATCCTCTGCGGTCAAGCCGTTGCTGTACCTGTCCGATCCACCCACCATTCTCAATATGTTCATTGAGGTAGGCCCGCCAATTCTGATTTCCCGGCAACCACGTAAGTTGATCCAGAGGTAGGCGCAGTCTCCTGATAGTTTCCTTTTTGCCGTTATGAGCGTCTAAATGGTCAGCGACAGCCTGGCTTAGAACGCCGTGAGCAAAGAACTCCAATTGCGTGGCATTATTAGCTTCACCATCAGCCACTGCATGACGGTCCGGTAAGCCCAACTCATGTACGACGCGCATCAGGATGGATTTCCAACAAGTCTCCGGGTCCGCGAACGGCTGTATGTATACAAGCGTTGCCCGGCCGCTCAGCCTTTTGAAAAGTGTACCGATGAGATGCGATTTGCCGGATCCGGCTCGCGGGGACATGACCATCAAAGCCTTCTTGGGTGAACGTGCGGTAATTCTGGGGCGTTCGGGTAGACACAAGTGATCAATGCCAGCAATTACCGTGTCCGCTACACTCTCATTAAGGTTGGGCACCGAGTACTCGACACGCCACGGGTCATCGACTATGTCATCAACAAAAGGATCAATATTTGGGTTCGCCACGTCCGGTCACTCCTTGAATCGAATGCGTAGATACGGTTGCCCGTCGATGTGCAGGGCCGCATTACGTTCCTCGGCCGAGGACAAGGACCAGTCACCGACACTGGGCACGGCATCACCTGAACGACAGGCCTCCAACAGGGCCTGTTGAAAGGGTTCGAGCTCACCGCCCAGTCGCAGAAATACTTCATGGATAAGCACCGCCGGAAAGTTGAATGCGTTCACCGTCTCCCGGTAGGCGCGCCGAATGGCATCGGCATCCGGCGTTTTGCTCTCGCGGGTTACCGGCTTGGCGGGAGAGTGTGATATCTTCACTGAGGCTGTCTGCGGCAGGGCGGACACATGTAGGTACACTGGGTTGCCAGCCCACTTTAAGCGAATCAACAAGCCCTCGGCCACCAACAACTTCAGGGCTTCGTCGAATTTTTTTTTCGCCGCACCACTCAACCCTGTGAGCAATGCGCATTTCGACCCCAGGCGCACGCCAGCCTCGCGCGCGCAGTTTTCAATGTGCTCATAGGCGATCTCAAGAGGATTAAAGTGCTCGCGGGTCACATAGCACGGTCTTTTTGGAGTACCCAGGTTACCGACCTCGCCGTCCTTGAGCAGTCGATTTAGCACCTTCCGGCAAGCCTTGCCCCGTTCGGATGTCTTACCCGACAAGCGCAAACCACCCTTGTTCAGCCCTTTGGGACCAGCATCCGCCAGACGCTTCAGAATTTCCCGCTCGCATTGAGAGAATAAATTGTTTTCCATAGGTTTTGCTACTCGGGTTACAGCCTATGGGCAAGAGGCCATACCCCCAAAGACGACTGGCAACAATCTACAATGTACTGCAAAGCCCTATATATTCCAAGGGATTGACCCATTGCTCAGCACAAAATAGAGATGAGAAATCAATTAAGGGCACTTCTGTTAATCCCCTCTCCCTCCGGGAGAGGGCTAGGGTGAGGGGAGCAAATAAAGCTATATCCCCTCATCCCAACCTTCTCCCGGAGGGAGAAGGGGTTATCAATTAACAGAAGTGCCCTTAAGTAAATAAATCCACCAAGAACCTTTTCTTCAAAGTAATAGAGCCCAGCGTCGCCGGAACCCATTCTTAATCATTCTGCCCGACTGCATTATTGGTGCTGGAAGTAATTTGAGTGATCTTTTTTTCAACAAGAAGCCGGGCAATTTCACGTGCTTTCACCTCATAACGAGACACGTAGCACCTGTGACTTACGTCGCTGGATATGAATTTTACTCTTAGTTCTTTTCCCTCATACCAAGCCGCGCTTGGTAGCTCTCTTAAAACGTGATCTACGACCTTTTCATCATGGCAAATTTGATGTGAAACAAAGTTTCGAGTCCATCTGATTTTATTTATCAATTCTTGGCTTGCGTTAGCATCATCAATTTCGTTCTTGAACTCTGGCCATAGCTCTTCAATGATTAAATACTCTCGCTTCAAATGTTCTTCGACATAATCTCCAAATCGATGAGCCTCTGCCAAGGTAAGGACCCATCTTTCACATTCCAGGGGCAAAGCAGGTATTTCTTTCGGCGGCATGGAAGGCGCTACGCTGGAGACAGCTTCGTCCTTAACTGATACAACTTCTATAAGCTCTATCGTGCCATCTTCAGCGGTTATAGCCGGTCTTTTTTCGTGTAATACTCTGTATTGTAGCGGGCATGACAACGCAAATTCCATGGCCAGAATAAACGATTTTACTTTTCGCTCTAATCTGGTTTTTGCCTGTTGTAATTGATCCTTGTTGTATATTTTGTCTTCCCAAACGCGAAGCACAGCCCTGTTTTCTTCCTCCATTGAAAACTCGCAATTCTCCCATGAAGGTTTCTGGCTGTATAAAATACGATCAAAGCCTGTTATCTCGTAAGTGATTTCAAGTTTGCCTGCTGCGAAAGAATCGAGTTGGCGATCTTTCATCACAGAGAACATCAATGCTGGCAATCTAGCCAATCCCAATATCCAAGAGATGTTTAGTTTTTTTACCCATTGAAGATATCTTAGCTTTGACAATTTACGTAATCCGTTACTTGAATATGATCGCATCTGTGAAAGGAAATAGATTTATTTTTGAAAGCACAAACACTGCTATTTTGAAGAGGCCATCGACTCATACAGCAAACAACCCTTTCAGATCGGGCACGGACTCGCCATGCTCAAGTCTTTCGGCTAACCAGCAACCACCGTCTTCCCGTCCCGTTTCTACTTTTAACATTGCGTTGTCTCCTGGATGTCTTTTCCGCTATTTCCCAGGTAGTTGTTTTTGTGACATCTCAACCATCGTTTCAAGCCGCACTACGCGCTTGTCTATTTCGATCGTTCGGTCACTCAACTTCTCTGTCAATTCATTGAGGCGTTTAACTTCATCGGTCAGTTTGATCATATCCATCAGGATATCCTTCCAACCTGCCATTAGGCCCTTACCTCATTGAGTTTGGTGAGTGCTTTGGCGACTTTACGATTCGCTTTCTGAGTCGCAACGATTGCCTCTTTAAGCTTCTTGGCCACCAACTCCATCATCTCTGGGGCCTCTAGATCCTGGGTGTCATTGGGATCATAGGCATCAATGGCCAGCCTGACTATGTCTGAAGCGGAAGTACTTCGAGATTTAGCAATCTTAGTAGCTTTCGCCACATTTTCTGTTGAAACCATGTACTGCTTTCTGACTAAATTATCTTGCGCTCGCATAGTGCCCTCGCAGATTGCTGACTATTTACCATAGTATACACATACACACCTATATACACAACTTATGCCGGGCACAAGCCCACATTTGTTTGGTGGAATTGAGTCCTGGTTCACCAAGCTGTCGGCCACCCCCATCTATAGTAATGGGCCAAAAGCTGCCCACGCCGAATGTATGGACACAGTTGAGTAGAATGCCGTACCTTGCACTCTATCTCTGAATTTCTAACCGCCTGCTGTCGTTGCAACCCAGCCGAGTTTCCAGATGTCCGAGACGTGCATAATCCAGAACATGGCTGAATCTGCTGCTGGTAATCAAAGCTAAACGGACAGGTGCGGGGGTAACTTTAGGGGTAACAGCCAAGCCAATAACTGGGAATGTATTGGCTTAACAATCAGTTATGGCTATTTTACTATCCTCCTCCGCCCACCAATTCAACATCCAGTACGATCCAAAAAGGCCTGGAAATACAATATTTTTCAAGCTTTTTTATCCATTTGGTCCAATGCCTCCTCTTGCAATCAGGGGGTAACTGGGGGGACATCCAAGTAATTCGAAAGCATGTCTTCTGCCCAGACAGGCAACACTTCCACCTGTTTTTGAAGCTGCCCTTTGTTCAATAAGGCGACGGATAAAAACGGCTGGTTTTGTGATGAGTTGTCATAGAACTTTGCCTTATCCACCAAAGGCAAAGCATCGCTAACATACCGCATGGTCCTCGGAATACGGGCAATAATCTTGTCGGTTGGCACATTATGCCCGCCCTGCATCACACGTTGAGCCACTCGCGCCTGATTCAGCCCATCAGTTTGCAGATGGATATAAACCAAAATTATTTCATAGCCGAACGTTTTAGCGACGGCCAGAAAATCAATTTTAGAGGGATGCGAAAAGACGGTTTCAAAACAAAAACTGGCACCTGACCGCAATAGATTCATGCGTAGCTTTTCAGCCAGTTTAGCCGCCTTATAACTGACGTCCTCGGTGTTTTGGGCATCCAGTTGTCTGGCCAGAATATCCGCATTGATAAACAACAGTCCGGTTGGTGCCAAAAACTGTTGATAAAAAGTAGACTTGCCTGCCCCATTGCCCCCGGCTAATACCCAAAGCTGCCTGGTGGCTCTCATCCAACGTTGAACACGCCATGACTAAAATTCCCGGTTTTGCGACTACCATCCGGCATAACCTGGTCCAGCAACCCTGGTTGGCTTTTGCTTGCTTCGTAATACAAACTACCCTGGGTAATCTGTCGACCTAACTTTCCGGATATGCCTGCTTTGTCCACCGCTGCAAATATCGCCTCCGGGTTAATCGGTTGTGATTCGGGGATTTCCACCCGTACATCGGCAATACCCTGCATCAAGGCCAGCATATCTGCCGGGGTAACTGCATGGGCAACCCGTTTACCCAACTCAGCCCAAAACTCGACCTGTTTGGCCGTCGAGCGATTCATTAATGAACCCTCGGCTTCAGCTTCGTGGAAAAGACGATCATTAACTCTTAATGGGGAAGACATAGATTGCACCTTGTTACATTGATGTACTTATTGTAGCAATTTGCTACATATTTTCAATATATTCAAGGGCAATTTGAGAGTGTCTATGTCATGGGAGAAATACGCAACTCGAAAGTGGAAGTGAAGGTTTAGCAAACACACAGAGTTTCCCAACAACTCAGATGTGTATAATAAGGAATTGGACTGAATACTAAATCCTGTGATGCTGCCCCCTGCCATGGGGGGAAATTGCCCAGCGGCAAAATTGGCACGGCCCTGTCAGGCCCCGGTAGCTCAGCTGGATAGAGCAGCCGCCTCCTAAGCGGCAGGTCGGACGTTCGAATCGTCTCCGGGGCACCACATATACTTAATCATTACAATAACTTATAATACACCCTGCTTCACACAGAAATCTCAAAAACTCCCATTTGGGACACAAATTGGACACTAACAAAGTGATATGTACGTGAAAAGGAGTGACATAAAGTTATGGCGACTTATACAAAACGCGGCGACAATCAGTGGCAAGCGAAGATAAGAAAAAAGGGTTATCCAACCCAAACCAAAACATTCAAGAACAAAGCTCGCGCTAAAAAGTGGGCAATACAAATTGAAGCTCAAATGGATACTCGAGTGTTCATCTCTACTGCACTCGCTGAAAGCACCACTTTTCAGCGACTCTGTGACCGATATATTGCAGAGGTCGTGCCCACCAAAAAATCAGCTCGAACCATGGAGTCGATGATCCGAACTATCTGCAAACAACTAGGCAATTACACCGTAGCAGCCATAACCCCTGAAGTCCTCGCAACTTTCCGTGATAACCGGATGAAAACCGTAAAAGGCCATACTGTCAGAAAAGACCTGCTCAGAATCCGAAGAATCCTCACGGTCGCTTCAAAGGAATGGGGCATATATCTACCCCATGGCAACCCGATAGATATGATTACAGTGCCAACGCAACCAAAACAGGGTAGAGACAGGCGGCTAGAAAGCGGCGAGGAAGAAAGACTCCTCAAAGCCGCAAAGTTGTACGGTGGTGAAATTCACACGATTATTCAGTTCGCTATTGAAACTGCCATGCGCCGTGGAGAAATACACAACCTGCTATGGGAAAACATCGATCGTAGAAAGAAAACCGCGAAACTCATCGACACTAAAAATGGTGAGGACCGGAGTGTTCCTTTAACACCAAAAGCATTGAAGCTGTTGAACGCCCTTCCCCGCAATTTCAACGGTAGAGTTTTTTCAATGCAGACTGATTCTATTACTCAAGCATTTGAGCGTTGCTGTAAGCGGGCAATAATAGAAAACCTACGACTGCATGACTTGCGCCATGAGGCGACAAGTCGGTTTTTCGAAATGGGCTTTAATATTATGGAAGTCTCAGCTATCACCGGCCACAAAGATCTGGCTATGCTAAAGCGGTACACACATTTGAGGGCTGAAGATCTGGCTGAACGGCTATAGGTATAATTTAAAGCTAGATCAGACAAGGCCTGACCTCACAACACTCGCTGGATTAAAAGCCCTGCCTGGCCAATTTTTCTTCCATCGCCTCATAGTTACCTAAATGTGCACGCATTAAACATTTCCAAAGTTTTCCATGGTTCGGCACAAAGAAATGAAGCAGCTCATGGACGATCACGTAGTCCCAAAGCGTTTCATCAAAGCCAGGTAAATCGGCATTAAAATTCAGGTGGCCATTGGTGGAACATGAAGCCCACTTTTTCCGCATCGGACGAACACCCAGCCAGACAATCTTCACGTCCAGTTTCTCAGCCCATTGGCGTACCCGTGTCTTGAATACTTGTTTCTGTGCTTCATTCTGACTCACGTCTGGTCCGCTGCCCCTCATAGCCTGTTTGCTTTATCGAGCAGTGTAAACAACTCGTCAACCAGCGTTGTGACATGATCCAGATCATCGGTTTCGGCAAAGATGGCAAAAGTCACCTTCTGTCGTAACTCACGCAACGAGCTCTCGCTTCGTTTCCAGTTGGGGAACTCTACGAAAGCCGCTTTTATTTTACGGCTGACTTCTTCGGCATTGTCGATTTCTGAGTCGAGCAGTGTTCGATAAACAAAATAGGTCAGCCCGTCAAAACCCTTTCCGGCCTGTTCCTTTTTCCGTGCCTCGTTCTTTTCCACTTCCTTCAGTAACGCTGCCAGCGCTTCGGCTGTACTGGTCTGGCGATCTTCGAAACTCTCCTGTACCGCCTGTGCTCGCTCGGCCATCGCGATCAGGTAAGGGTCATCGCTTTCGTCTTCTGCTTTTTTCTCGATACTCTTCACCAGGTTGATAACCTTGCTGCCATCCCCATTCTTCTTCGAGGCAATATACGCAGCAGTGTCCTGATTGATCTCAAACACCTCGCTAACAGGCTGGATATAGTCCGTACCCACATGTTGCTGCACAAGTTCATTAGTCTTTTGCTGGAAAGCTCGATCGACCTGAATACGTTTCGCATAGGCTTTGCGTACCACATCGTAAATCGCCGACAGCGTACTATAGAGTCTCTTGCAAAATTCGTGAGCGGCGATCTGCTTCCCCACTTCGACCCATTTCCGAGTTGAAATTTCGCTCCATGGAACCACCATACAACTCATTCAATCCCAAAATTGGACTCAAAGCGGGATTGAATATCATCCACCCTGGGTTTTGCAAGAGGCTCTATAGTCATCAATAAACGGCCGCAGGAAGGCGTCCGGAGAGATGATCTCGTAAAGCATCTCGATTTCTTTGTACTCCTTGAAAAACGTCTTGCGCCGTTCCGGGTCACGGAAATGCTCAATCAATGAGTCGACATCCTTATCATCAAAGTTGCGTTCAATCAGACTCAGGTACTCCGGGGCCTGCTGCTCCATTTTGCTCTGGAAAAGTACTTTCAGAAGTTTAAGATCTTTAACAATGGCATTCACTTCCTCGCTGTCGAAGGCAAGCGCCTTTTCGAGCTTGTCGAAGATACCGACAAAACCATGCGGCTTCACCATTTCCATCTGCTCGTTTTCATACGGCCGGTTTACCCGAGCGATGGCCTGCAACAAGGTATGGTCACGCATCGGCTTGTCGAGATACATCGCGTAGAGTACGGGGGCATCAAAGCCGGTCAACAATTTCTCGGTAACGATTAGGATCTTCGGTAACTGATCTAGCTTATTGAAGCTCTTGCGGATGGCCCGCTCATGCTTCGAATCAAGGTGAAACTCTTTTAACAACGCCGAATCATTATTGTTGCCTGTGTAGACAACTTCGGAATACTCGGGTGGCAGAAATTCATCCAGTGCGTGCTTGTATTGCGCACAGGCCTCACGGTCTACGCCAACCAGAAACGCCTTGTAACCAAGTGGTTCTACATTTTGCCGATAGTGCTCGGCAACATACTGCGCTACCTTTTTGATGCGATCTTTTCCCTTGAGAAAATTTTTCAGGTTCACTGCCCGTTCGAGAATCTTGTTCAGTTCTTCGATATCGGCTACACCTTCTGCCTCCGCCAACGATAAGAACTCCTTGTCCAGTGTTTCGTGCGGCACCAGCATCTCGTTCGGTGCGAGATTGTAGTACAACGGCAAAGTCGTCCCATCTTCGATACTGTCGGCAATCGAATACTTGTGCAGGTAGCCTCTGTCATCCTCACAGCCGAAGGTCTTAAATGTCCCACGTCCGTAAACCGTCTTGTCTACCGGTGTACCAGTAAAACCTATATAACTGGCATTCGGCAAACCAGCCATCAGAAAGTTACCCAGATCTCCACCGGTGGTGCGGTGAGCCTCGTCGATCAGCACATAGATGTTTGAGCGAGTATTCAGATTCGCCGGCATGTCACGGAATTTGTGAATCATGGTCACGACAATCCCGCGATAGTCGTCTTTCAACAACTTGTTGAGCTGTCGAATGCTGCTGGCATGTTCTAGGTTACCCAGTCCAAGAGCTGCCAGGTTCTTCAACATCTGGTCTTCCAGCTCATTGCGGTCGATCATCAACAGTTCTTTTGCCGATGTGATCGGCGAATCGGAACTGGCTGCCCTTGATTTGGCAGCCAAATACAGCGAGCTGTCGGCTGCGTTGCGCGGCAAGGTCGTCGAGCGCATCGATGACGAATACGGCCTGGATATTCCACAGTTGTTCATCGTGAACATCTCGTTGCCGGCTGAGGTTGAAAAGGCGTTGGATACCAAGACGAGCATGAACGTCATCGGGGATCTTGCCCGCTTCCAACAATTTCAGATGGGCAATG
>ENA-ORDP01000064-ORDP01000064.1-marine-sediment-metagenome-genome-assembly--contig:-NODE-64-length-61792-cov-3.988678_pt1 | contig 61792 bp, 57 predicted proteins | sample MGYA00248627_ERZ508539 | MGnify/ENA primary metagenome ERZ508539 (study PRJEB26208, sample SAMN05571518) | marine sediment metagenome | biome: deep sea; feature: Hydrothermal vent; material...
TGATATCATTTTCTTCTGGGTAGCACGTATGATCATGATGGGTATCAAGTTCATGGGTGACGTGCCCTTCCACGAGGTATACATCCACGGACTGGTACGGGACGGTGAAGGACAAAAGATGTCCAAGTCCAAAGGCAATGTGCTGGATCCGATAGATGTGATCGACGGCATCGAACTGGATGAACTACTCGAAAAACGCTGTTCTGCACTGATGCAGCCTAAAATGGCCAAACGCATTGAAAAACTCACACGCAAGAACTTCCCCGAGGGTATATCTGCGTTCGGTACCGATGCATTACGTTTTACCTTCGCCGCACTGGCTACTACCGGACGTGACGTCACTCTTACCAATGAACGCATAGAGGGTTATCGCAACTTCTGTAACAAGCTATGGAATGCATCACTCTATGTCCTGATGAACACCGAGGAACATGACTGCGGCCAAAACGGCGGAGAGATTGAGCTTAACTCCGCCGACCGCTGGATTAAATCACGTCTGCAGCGCACAGAAAAAGCCGTCATCCAGGCATTTGAGCAATACCGTTTTGACCTGGCCGCACAGGCCTGCTACGACTTTATCTGGAACGAGTACTGCAGCTGGTATCTCGAACTATCCAAATCCGTACTCTATAACGATGACAGTAGCGAGGCACAGCTACGCGGTACACGCTTCACCCTGGTACGTGTACTGGAAACCATCTTACGTCTGGTTCACCCGCTTATACCTTTTATCAGCGAAGAGATATGGCAGCGCATCGCGCCACTGGCAGGCAAGCAGGGTGAAACCATTATGCTGCAACCCTACCCGGAGGCGAGCGAAGCACTAATAGATACCGCAGCCGAAACCGACATGGACTGGCTGATGCAGTTTGTACTCGGCATACGACGCATTCGTAGCGGGATGAATATCGAACCCAGAAAACTGTTACCCGTGCTGCTGCAAAATGCCAGCGAGTCTGACCAGAACAAACTCACCGCATACCGGAACATGTTATCCAGTATCGCCCGCATTGAATCCATACAGGTACTGAGCAACGATGAGCCCGCCCCGGAATCTGCCACCGCATTAGTAGGCGAAATGAAAATACTGATCCCGATGGCTGGCCTGATCGATAAGGATGCCGAACTGAAACGACTGGATAAGGAGATAGGTAAACTGGAATCTGAACATAGCAATGGCATAGCCAAGCTGGGAAATGAAAATTTCGTATCACGCGCACCCGAACAGGTAGTCAACAAGCATCGGCAACACGTAGAAGAACTGGCGCTCGCACTGAAAAAACTGAAAGAACAGCGCGCTAAAATAGCGGCAATCTAGTCAGACATTCTACTCATCAAATAAGGGCCCGTGACAGGGAATTGACTGGCAAGTTCATTAGACACCGGTGAAATGCAACACCAGTTTAACCACACCTACCAGGGTGAGAATAAACATGGCGGTAAACAACAGGCCCACCACAACATAATGGATCGGCTTGCCTTTGGTAAAATCCCGCTCACGGTTTTTGCTGCTTTGCACACCAAACATGCCAGATAAAACACTCTTTACCACCTGCATGAAACCAACATCCTGATTTTCTTCTACCATCAAACGAAACCTTCAGTAATTGCTGGTATAAGTGTAACACTATTCAGGACGAATAGTGCATGAGGTAAAAACGGCCAGGGCCAAAAAGGCAGTCAGCTGTTTTGGGCTGTACAATAAGCCAATCCTGCAATGATGATAAAAATCACCCAGCTTAGATGCTTTCCCCTGGTGAAGTAAAATGCAAACACACCACTTATAAACGATACGGCAACAATCGTGTAAAGGACTGTTTGAGAGATACCCTCTTCGCCCGCTGATATTTGCCATAAGAGATAAGCAAATCCCCACCATGCAAAAGTAGTGACGTGCCATGCAAAGCGTAATGTTCCTTTTGTAAAAGAATCACTGCCAAACAAGCGAGGAATGTTCTCCCTACGGAACAACCGGATTAAGATATAGCGTTCACCCAGAATTGAATGTACAGCTCCGAGTAGAAAGATTAAAATTGCAGCGACTTTTAGCATTGTTTTCCTCTGCACTGGTAACACATAGCAGGATATTTCATTACCAGGAGGTGTTGCCTTGTGCGAGATTCATGCTAAGCCCTGGCATCTGCACGATTTAACCTTATGCTATATCCGAGTTCCGCTGATGAAACTCAATAACATTAAAGTCCTGGTCACGAATAAACACGCGGATTTTAGTCATGAGTGCGCCACATTGACATAGTTGGGCCAGTGAGTATTTAAAGAACTTAATTCTCTGGATTCAGCTAAAGTTACAAGGAACAACATGCTTAATAACAAGATTAATTTTAATTTGTACATATTTACTCCGATTTAGATTATGAGCCATGGTTCTTCCCCCCGCTCTGCTCACATACATTGCATGTTGTTGTTTCATTAACCCCTTTTGTACTTAAAAGTTACTAGAGGGCCACAAATAACCAGGTAATTTAAATAACCTGGACACCCGTCATCATGATTTTTGATTCGATTTAATGTTATAGAACTCACTATATAATATAGCGATCACTTTTGGATGGATAATTCTGATTGTTTTTAAATATTATCAGATATTATTCTCTGCCCCGGTTACTGGCGCGCAAGCTTTAAAACCTGCATGATTAACATAAGAGGTTCCTTTTACATACAAATAATTCATTTCGATATACCCGCAGAACAGTATCAATAGCCCTTGAAACGTTATTTAGGCATCCCTATTAGTTCTATTATAGGCTATTGACTCATTTCCTGAAATCAGCATCATGGTAATATCATCAAACAAATACCCGGTATGTTCACGCTTCCAGCGCGTAACATATTCTACAATGGTAGTTAAACGATCAGACGGAATAACCTCTGAAAACCTGTTGATCATATCGATCACGCCATCATTACCCAGCAACTCCTCTCGCTTAAACCAGCACTCAGTCAGACCGTCTGTAAATATATACAGTTCGCTGTCATCAAGTTGAAGACGATATTCCTCGTACTCGACATCAGGCATTACCCCTAATGGGGCCATAGCAATTTCCTGCAAAATTACCTGACCATCTTTCGTTCTTAAAAGTGGGGGCTGATGTCCGGCATTAACCATGAGTAAACTTTTGTTTTCAGGGTCATAGATCCCGGCGACCATCGTGACGAACATACCATGTGTTGAATTCTCATAGATTTCACTGTTAAGTACGGTTAATAACTCTGAAGGAGACACGATACGTTTCCCAAGGCATCTGAAGATCGATATGGTTTTCGCCATTAATAGCGAGGCATTGATACCTTTTCCAGATACATCTCCCAGACCAAAGCATATACGACCATCGTCAAGCTTAAAATGATCGTAAAAATCGCCCGATACCATCCTGGCAGGAACATTGTAACCATAGACTGGATAGTCAGCGCTATTACCAGGCAGCAGAGCTGCCTGAATATCACGCGCCAGTGCAAGTTCTCGCTTCGTGCGATCCTGGAATAAAAGATCCTCCGCCATGCGTGCATTATGTATTGCCATCGCAACCGTATTAGCCAGAATACTTAACAGATTTCGATCCTGCTCTTCAAAAAGACCGTTTTCAGAATTTTTATTGATAGCTTCCAGCGCACCAAAACAATTCCCCTTGAACACCAGGGGTGCGCACAGAATTGACCGCGTCTTAACACCACTACTGACGTCTATTTTATTATAAAAATCGGGATCTTGAGCCACATTACGTACGATTTGTGTCTTGTTCTCACGTAGCGCACGACCTATAATGCCTTCATCTGATCGCAGTCTGACACCGGTTATATCCACTGAGTTCGTTACACATACCCGGCATACCAACTCGCTATCATCACTTTCAAGCAGAAACAGTGTTACGCCTTCAGCTTGCAGATACCGCCTAACCAAATGCGTGGCATGCGACAGTGTTTTATCGATATCGAGGGTAGTAGAAAATTCCTGTAAAACGTCTATTAATAATTTTAACTGTTCGTAAGATTTATCACTATCGGGTGTAAGTTCTTTAATGTTCATAGAGATATCCGATTGATATGTGGCCTTTTCCCCGGACAGAGTAAGCACCCCTCTTCAGCACTCTGACAATAGTGCTTTATAGAGGCAGGACAATTACCACATTATAATTATTTTTATACAGCCTACTACTAATCGCACTAGTTTACTAATTGAATATGTCGACCAAAATCCCATTCTAGCCAGGATGGCTAATACACCAGAGGCCTTAGATCACACCAGCATCAAACAAAGGATTAGTGAGGCCCTACCCTTTCGACAAACAGATTATCTGGGACTGGTGGACTGGTCTGGCAGAGATCTTACGTAAAGATAAGCGGCGTGCTATAGCAGATCAGACCCTACCGTTCCTGCAACGGCTTAATGTTGAACCGAAAAATTGACTTTATTTAGCGAAGCATTTCGAATCACCCTTTTAGGGCATGGTGGGTTCTGTTTTTAAACACAAGCAAACTTGCATTGCACTGGGATATGATCGTACGCCAGAATTATGGGCTTGTAAGCAGTTTTTACGTAACGCATAATTTTTCTTACTATCATTGTGACTCCCGTCAACTGTGTGTTGATGGGTTGGTTTGTTTTGAATTCGTATTTTGTTGTAAATACGAATTCAGGTCATATTTTTATCAAATTATGTGATTTTTGACTATTAAAAGTTTAGGTTAATATCTTGATTATATTTTAATATAACTATGGATGTCTCTGTTTTTGTTGACAAATCAGGGCGTCCAGATATATCCATAAAATCGACTTTATCCGCAACCTATGATATATTCGCAATCCTTTGACAGCAACAGCAAACGACTAATGTCGGAAAGAAATGCGACGCTAAGGACTGATGCGGGTAATTTCAGTGTAGAGTAAATGGACTTTTGATTCATATCCGGGCCGTAGCCCTTATCGCTCACCCTCCGGTTTTACGAGCGGTTGTTGGTGCGATCTAAGATATTGAAATAACACTGGCATCTATTGCTAATTTAAACAGTGAATCTACATGAGAATTCCGATGGAGCAAAGTAAATTAATTAGTAAATTGCACAAAGCAAGAAAGAAGCAAATATCCACTATTTTTGGCAAAGTGCCTCAGAAATATTTTAGTATGGGACTAGAACTGGCGTCTGGTGATGGTTTTCAAAGTGAGTTGTTACTAGATTATATCAAGAACTTCACTAGCTCTGAATATAATGAAGAAGACCTCAACAATACAAACGCTGAAATAACATACGTCGGTATAGATGCTGAAAAATTGGATACTTCTTTCGATGCCCAGCACTTTGAACTCATTTTTTCATCAAATTTACTGGAACATCTTCCTGACAGTCACTCCTGTATAAGTGCGATGCACACAGTATTGAAAGACTCCGGGATCTGCGTTCAAGTAATGCCCAATCCTAGCTGGAAAATAGGAAAATTGCTGTTATTTTACCCCAACCTAATTATTAGCCTACCTCGTAGGCTTTTTCGGAAACTGTTCTCTACAAAACAAGCTCAAATTAAGCCAGAAAAAACCAGAATAAACAACCCAAAACTAATCGATAGCAAACTGGGTAGATTAAGAAGACTGTTTATTCCAGGGGTGCATGGCGTCAGCAGGGGAAATATGATTGAGATTGCAGATTTTAGGAAACAACGGTGGATCAATGAATTCGAACAGAACGGCTTTAAAATTATCCATATTCTCAAGGGGCCTTTCTTTATAGGTGAGTTAAGTCATCGTGCGAATGAGATTTTAGAAAAAATGGGCTTTACTACCGAATACATCTACATAGCAGTAAAAGAAGGCCAAGCTCCAGATGTAACAGAGAGATACAAATCGATGTTTAGGTAGCAAGTGATAGGGCAATCAGGCAGAAGACCTTCTTACGAGGACACCCATCTTAACAATTGACAACTATACTCAGCCAATACTATTCACCAACATGGATATAACTGATCCTGGTGTCTTTTCTTTGGATATATGCGCTTATGCCATTATGTCTAATCATTACCACGTCGTACTGTATATTGATAAAGAGCATGTCGATAACTGGAATATATATGAGGTTATAGAGCGTTGACATCATCTGTTATTCAGGTAATTTACTCTCACAACGCTTTGCCTGCGGTGAAATACTGGGCAAAATCAAAATCACTTGATCAAACGGTTACGATCTGACGTGAGCGCCCGATGAACATCAGCTGGTTCATGCGTGTGTCAAATGAAACCATCGCACATGATGCCAATGCAGAAGACAGCTGTACAGGACGTTTCTGGGAAGGGCGCCTAAAAACCCGGGCCTTGATGGATGAAGCGGCACTGGCCGCCTGTATGACCTATGTGATTCTTAATCCGATACGAGCGAAGAAAGGCATGGTGGGTTCTGTGTTTAAGCTCAAGCAGACTTGCGTGGCGCTGGGTTATGAACCTACACCAGGGCTACGGGCTAATATGGAGTTCTTTCCGTAACGTATAAATTCTCTTTCTATCATTGTGGCTCCCGTCAACTGTGTGTTGATGGGTGTATCAATTGGTTGACTCTATATCATTGAGTGATAGATTATGTCTGTTCCGGCTTCTGTTATAACCGCTGAATATTCAGTTTAAAATAATCTGATCAAGGAGATGATCAATTCCATGACACCATAATACTTAAGCTTCGTTATCTTTTCACGAAAATAACATTGCATAACTGGTTGTGGCCGGGTACAGATCTCCATGGCCTAAGAAATATATGCGGCATATTGTTTTTCATTGGATTTTAGGAAAAGAGTAGTTTATTCTCCGTATGAATGATGTATCTTGTGATGCGCACATTATATAGATTGTCAATTTTATTATGGCTGCCCTGTTAAATAATATTAACCTGATTTAATCTGTCGACTGGTTAGTTGACAATATCCTGCTTATTTACCAGGCTTAAAGAGTATTTATCTGTTTATAGTTTTATGGAGAATAATTGTGTGTGGTTTTGCCGGGATTATAAATTTCTCAAAAATAAATGCATGTAGTGAAGCCACACTGAAAAAAATGGGTTCCACACTAAGGTATAGAGGTCCGGATGAAGAGTCTATATACCAGGATGATATTCTGTCATTCGTATTCAGACGTTTATCAATTGTGGATGTCAAAGGTGGCTCGCAACCAATATGGAATGAAGATGGTTCCATGTTTGTTGCTGTTAATGGTGAAATATACAATCATGTTGAACTCAGGGCATCATTAAAAACAAAACACACATTCAAGACTAAATCTGATTCAGAGATATTGCTCCATTTGTATGAAGATTATGGCTATGAAGCATTCAATATGCTTAATGGGATGTTTGCTGCCGTGATCTGGGATAAAAAGCAGAACAAATTGGTTCTTGTACGTGACCGCATGGGCATTAAGCCGCTCTATTACACAGAAACCAGGAATGGCTTGCTTTTTGGTTCCGAATTAAAAGCTATATTAACACACCCTGACTGCCCAAAGGCATTAAACTGGGGAGACATGGAACCCCTGGGCCCACAGGAAAGACCAAAAGTTTCTACATATGTTAATGATGTACATCACTTACCCGCAGGTAGTTATGGTGTATTAAATCACAAGGCATTTGAAGTAAGAAAATACTGGGATATTTCGAATAGTTTTAATAATACGAAAAATAACAATCTTGATGCTAAACAAATTGAGGAGTCATATTTCAATTTATTACAGGATTCTGTAAAAAAACGATTGATGTCTGACGTGCCTGTTGGGCTTTTTCTAAGTGGTGGTATTGATTCGTCTACAATTGCCGCATTATTAGCAAAAGAAACAATAAATTTGCATTGTTTTACTGTTGTAGAGCGAACAACATATAGGTCGGGTGATGTGGAGCAGGCTCGTAAAGTTTGCAAATCACTCGGTCTTCCTTTCTACCCGATCTATTTTGATACTGAAGAAATTGCCGCTAATTTCAGGCTGGAAGATATGGAAAGTTTAATATGTCTTATTGAATCGCCAAGATTCGATCCTGAATGGCTGTTTAAAAGTGAGTTGCACAGGGCCGCCAAAAAACTGGTGCCAGATTTAAAAGTGATCCTGCTAGGACAGGGGGCAGATGAATTTTGTGGCGGGTATTCTAAATATCTGGGTGTCAACTGGTTAAATTGGGAAGATTATATTAGTCATGAAGTGTCCCCTTCAATTGTAAGTCAGGCTGATACCGCTAACAATATTCCAGAAAGATTCAAACAATATCTCAATCATAAACATATTTTAGAAAAAGACAAGTCTGGAATTTATAATAAAAAAATGAAGATGCTAACTTATCAACTGCAGCATTTTAATTTGTGGCATGAAGATAGAACGAGCTCATATCATGGCATAGAATCCAGAGTGCCATTTCTTGACCATAGGCTGGTAGAGTTACTGGCCGGCATACCCGAAAAATATCATGCAGAATTATTCTGGAACAAAAAAATATTAAGGAATGCCTCAAAAAAAGTCTTGCCTGACTACCCAGCTAATCATCTAAAAGTCCCCTTTTTCGTTAGCGATGATGTGGCATCAATCGATGAATTTGCTATTTCAATTTGTAAGAATATCTATGTTGATTTTAAAACTAAATATCTGGATAATTCTTATTCACCGTTTGACGTGGAAGATATGGATGAAATATATAAACGGGTAAATGAAGCTGGCTCTGCTAGATATTTTCATGCCTGGCAGCTATTGGAGCATATTACGATATGTATTTTTGAGCAATTTTGCAAGCACACAGAAAAATATCTCAATGAATATTATTTCATAAAAAAACCGGCTTTTCGACTTATTCACGAAGATGAATGGGCAGATATCAAAGCCAGATTTGACCGGGAAGTCAGACCTGTAACCACTATACAATGGAGGCTTGATAGTAAAGTAAATATTCCTCAAGATTGCGAGATTCTCAACCCTTTGACCGAGCGTGAGGGTGCGACAGCCCTGGTGCTTTTAGATAAAGGACAAGAAAAATTTCGTATCAATATAGATGATGATAATGACTGGATAGTCATGTTGCTTGATGAGATGGGTCGACATACCGGAGAGCCAAAAGATGTTGAATTTTGGACGAAAAAGACAAAAATACCTGGTCAGCAACTTGTCGGTGTGCTGGATAATCTTGTCCAGGGTGGATTTCTAACGCAAGTAAAGTAATCTAGTTCTATATCACTGCAATACCGTTAACTTTGAAACGTATGAACAGAATACATTTCTACAACATGTATTTACGTTAACAGGTCTGAAGTGTTTTATCTATAGTAATTACAAGGTGGCCACGTGAGTATCATAAAGGATTTTAGGCGTAAGAACGAAATAGATATAAAAGCATCATCGCTAGTAAATGAATGTTTTACAGATTTAGTGCTAAAAAAGATTGAAAAGCTGGATGAAAAAAAAGCACGTAAAAAAACCGAATCCAAAGTAAAAGAATTAAAATTTATAGCCGATAAATATGTTGTTGATAAAAAGCTGGGTATCTATGGTAAAGCCAGACTGATAAGAGAAATACAAAATCAGTTACAACATCTTCATTTTGAAAAGGATTTTATCGATGCTATATCAGGTGATTTTCTTACCGAACCTCTAAAAAAATGACATATATATCTAAACACTCTGGTAGTGTGTGTATCTGTAATTGAGGCATCATCTTGTACTGTAAATTAAGATATCTGACGTTATCTACTGGAAGCCCTTAACGTTAATGAAAATCTAGTAAAATGAGCAGCATAGAATTGTATGTATCTCATCGAAGGTCTGCTACTAAAGATTGGGAATGGTCAATCCCTAACGCCACTGTGCTAGAATTCACTGACTTAAAATATCACCCACAGGCCACTATGAACTCCGTATCAAGCACTAACCCAAAACATGTATTCGACGGCACCGAAGAGACCTTTCAGCAGCTCGTACTTGATAATTCCTTTAAGGGGCTGGTGCTGGTTAACTACTGGACCGCCAAGGCCGGGCCTTGCCTGATGTTATGGCGGGTACTGGAACCACTTGTCGGCGCATACCAGGGTCGCTTTCTTCTGGTTAACATCAATACCGATAAGCAGAAAGCCCTTGCACGTCGCAATGGTATTACCAGTGTCCCTACCATCAAGGTTTACAGTAAAGGAGAGGTGGTTGAGGCTATTCATGGTGCAGAGTCCGAATCGTCTATACGTGCTGCCATTGACCGATATTTACCGCCTGCAAAAAGCTCTGCACTGGCCAGGGGTATTGCTGCCTACCAGTCCGGGCATATTGACGATGCGTTGAAAATTCTGAACGATGCGTTGGCTACATCACCTGATGACATCTCTTTGCTCACGACATTACTCAAGATTCTGTTTCGTCAGAAACGCTATGTTGATCTAGAGGATTATGTTAATCAACGGGCTGATGCGTACAGGGATAATGAGGAAGTCAGTACAATCCGAACCCATGCCCGACTGATGCATCTGGCTGAGCAGGCGGCTCAGTTAACTGAGCTGGATGATGCGATAGCCGATGATGCAAATAATATTGATTTGCGCCTGAGCCGGGCGGCGCTTGCTACGGTTCAGAATGAGTTTGGTGTGGCGCTGGATATGCTGCTGGCCGCCTTAAGCAAGGATCGTCATTATCAGGATGCGTTTGCGCGTAAGGCAATGATAGTGATTTTTTCGATTTTGGGGTCGGAGCATGAGTTGACGCGGGAATATCGCAAGAAGATGCGTGATGGTCTGGAGCGGTAGGTTGCCGGCCATAGAGATTGCTCCATGCATTGCTCTACCTCCTCCATCCCTGGAGTCGTCTCCCTGAGGGAGAGGGGGTTTTTAGGGAGAGGGAGGTCGTTAATCGGTCAGGCCGAGGCCGTGCTCTCGGGTGGCGTGGAATGTTATTTCGGGCCAGCGCTCTATGGTCAGGTCGAGGTTGACCTGGCTGGTGGCGATATAGGTCAGGCTGCCGCCGCTGTCGATTGCGAGGTTATCGGCCTGTTTGCGTCGGAACTCTTCCATTTTTTTATCGTCTGAACTGCTGACCCAGCGTGCGGTTTTGACGTTGACGCTTTCAAAGCTGCATTCTACGTTGTATTCCTGCTTTAAGCGGAAGGCCACGACGTCAAACTGCAATACGCCGACTGCGCCAACGATCAGATCGTTGTTGCGTAGCGGTTTGAATAGTTGTGAGGCGCCCTCTTCGCACAGTTGCTCCAGCCCTTTCTGTAGTGCCTTGGTGCGCAACGGGTCACGCAATACAACGCGCCGAAACAATTCCGGTGCAAAATTGGGTATGCCGGTGAACTGGAGTTCTTCACCTAGTGTAAAGGTGTCGCCAATCTGGATGGTGCCATGATTATGCAAGCCAATGATGTCTCCGGCCCAGGCTTCTGTTACCTGCTCTCTTTCCTTGGCCATGAAGGTTATCGCATTAGCGATTTTTACATCACGCGCTATTCTGACGTGGCGTAATTTCATGCCATTGGTGAAAGACCCGGAGCATATACGCATAAAAGCAATACGATCACGGTGTTGCGGGTCCATATTGGCCTGTATCTTGAACACAAAGCCGCTGAAATTCTCTTCTCCCGGCTTGACCTCACGGTTACGGGTGGCGCGCGGCTGAGGGGGGGGTGCGTGTTCGACGAAGGTATCGAGTAGTTCGGATATACCAAAGTTATTGATCGCGGAGCCAAAGAATACCGGTGACAGATCACCCGCCAGATAGGCGTCCTGATCAAATTCATAACTGGCACCACGAACCAGTTCAATCTCTTCACGCAGTTCAGCGGCTATATCACCCAACACTTCGTCGAGGCGTGGATTATCCAGCCCCTGGATTACTTCACCTTCCTGCATTTTACCGCCATGTGTCGGGCTGTATAGATGCACGCTGTCGTTGTAGAGGTGAAACACGCCCTTGAAGCGTTTACCCATGCCGATGGGCCAGGTGACCGGGGCGCACTGGATATTCAGTATAGATTCAACTTCGTCCAGTAGTTCTATCGGGTCCCTGCCCTCACGATCGAGTTTGTTAATAAAGGTCATGATCGGTGTGGTGCGTAAGCGGCAGACCTCCATCAGTTTGATGGTGCGTTTCTCGACCCCTTTGGCACAATCGATCACCATTAGCGCTGAATCGACAGCGGTTAAGGTACGGTAGGTGTCTTCGGAGAAGTCTTCATGCCCCGGTGTATCCAGCAGGTTTACCGTGCGGCCTTTGTAGGGAAACTGCATCACTGATGAGGTGACCGATATACCACGTTCTTTTTCCAGCTCCATCCAGTCGGAAGTGGCATGACGATCGGCCTTGCGGCCCTTGACGGTGCCGGCCTGCAGGATGGCATGCCCGAACAACAGTAACTTTTCGGTTAAGGTTGTTTTGCCTGCATCGGGATGTGAAATAATCGCAAAGGTACGGCGTTTATCGATTTCGTCGGTATTCATTAGCTATACGGTTCTGCTTCGGGCATATAATTCGGTTAGTGGAGCGGTATTATAGCGTAACAGGCGTAAGTGTGGGCATTTGACTCTATAGTAAAAACAGCTATGGGCAAGGTAACTGAATCTTATCCCCTCACCCCAACCCTCTCCCTGAAGGAGAGGGAGTCAACAGGGCAAAACTGAGTAAACGTAACCGACAGGGTTACAACGTTTTGGCCAGTATCAGGGCATCTTCCCTGCCTTCGCCATCCGGGTAGTAGTTGTTGCGACTGCCTACTGTGTTAAAACCGGTTTTGTCATACAGGCGTATGGCTGCGGTGTTGGAGGGTCTGACTTCCAGCAGTAACATCTCGGAGTGCATACGTTTGGCGGCCTCTATCAGGTAGTCCAGCATCAGCCGTCCCAGCCCCTGGCCCTGCATGCCCGGATCGATACACAGGTTAAGCAGGTGTGATTCACCCACCCCTTTGGACATAATGGCATAACCGACGATCAGACCATCCATTTCCATGACCTGACAACAGTAACCAACGCGCAGGCAGTCTCCGAATATGCCGCGCGACCAGTAGTATGGATAGGCCTTTTGCTCTATCGGCATAATCTGATCCAGATCCGATTCGCACATGGTGCGAATGATCGCCATGTTGTCTAATACTGCACTCATATTTCACCCAGAAAGGTTTTAACTTTTATCAGGTCCTGCCATGCCTTCGCCTTGTCTTTTGGCGTACGCAGCAGATAGGCAGGATGATAACTTACCATTAATGGAACACTGGTTTCTGCGTAACAATACGATTTTCCACGTAACCTGGCCAGGTTGTCTGTGCGCTGTAGCAGATTTTGCGCAGCTATCCGCCCCAGTACCAGTATTAATTTCGGCTGAATTAGCTCAATCTGGCGGCGCAGAAAGTGCTCACAGGTCTGTATTTCAGCCTTTTTGGGGTCCCTATTATCGGGCGGCCGGCATTTGAGCATATTGGCTATATAGACCTGCTCGCGCTGCAGGCCTATGGCGTGCAGCATTTCGCTGAGTAACTGCCCTGCCGCGCCAACAAACGGCAGGCCCTGCCGGTCTTCTTCGGCGCCCGGTGCTTCACCGATGATCATCAGACGGGCGTGCGCATCACCGTTACCAAACACGGTCTGGCTACGGCTGGTTGCCAGCTCACATGCCTGGCAGGCTGCCACCTGGTTCTGCAAACCTGGCAGGTTATCGACTTCGGGTCTGGCCGGAACCGACTCATTCTGCGGTGAAGATTGTGATGCCTCTGACAGATGTTCCGGAATATGCTCGGGCACGTACTCGGACAGCGGTGGTTGCTCTGCTTCCATTTCTGGCACAGCAGCTACCGGCGCATCCGGTTCCGGCCTGATTTTCCAGACCGGAATCTCCATTGCATCCAGTGCCATTTTTTGTCGCCGACTGAGCATATCCTGTCCGTCCTGATCAGACGTCTGCGGACTGCGGGTGCTCCCGATCAACCGGGTACAGCATCTTGTTCAGGCCATTGATGTAGGCCTTGAGTGATGCCAGCACAATATCGGTATCGGAGCCCTGACCATTAACGATGCGACCAGCCCTTTCCAGCCGTACGGTCACTTCACCTTGCGAGTCTGTGCCGCTGGTGATGTTGTTGACCGAATAAAGCTGCAGGTCGACACCACTATCAATCATCTCGTTGACAGCCTGGTACGTAGCGTCCACCACCCCGCCACCGTTTGCGCACGCCTGTTTTTCTTCGCCGTCCACACTGAGGATGACGGTAGCCTCTGGTGTTTCGCCTGTTTCGCTGCACACCTTCAGTGACACCAGTTTGATACGATCATTTTCTGCTTCTACACTGGATTCGGTCAGCAATGCCTGCAAATCTTCATCAAAAATCTCGTGTTTTTTATCCGCCAGTTCCTTGAAACTGGCAAAGGCGCTGTTGAGATCCTCTTCAGATGAAAAATCGACGCCCAGTTCTTCAAGCCTTGTACGAAATGCATTTCGACCCGAGTGTTTGCCCAGTACCATGCGATTGGCGATCCAGCCTACGTCCTGGGCACGCATGATTTCATAGGTCTCACGGTTTTTAAGCACGCCATCCTGGTGGATACCGGATTCATGTGCAAAGGCATTGATGCCCACTATGGCCTTGTTTGGCTGAACCGGAAAACCGGTAATGTTGGATACCAGTCGTGAACAAGTGACTATCTGGCTGGTATCCAGACGGGTGTCGCAGGTAAACACGTCACGCCGGGTACGCACCCCCATGACCACCTCTTCCAGTGCGGCATTGCCTGCCCGTTCACCCAGACCATTGATGGTGCATTCTACCTGGCGCGCGCCGTGCACCACGGCAGCCAGTGAATTGGCCACGGCCAGACCGAGATCATTATGGCAATGCACTGAAAACACCGCTTTATCTGAATTAGGTATACGTTCAAGTAAGTCACGAATCAGCAGGCCAAATTGTTCCGGTACATTATAACCGACCGTATCCGGGATGTTGATGGTTGTCGCACCGGCATCAATTACCGCTTCAATCACACGGCAAAGAAAATCCGGCTCGGAACGACCCGCATCCTCTGGTGAAAATTCAATATTGTCGGTGTATTTACCCGCTCGTTTGACGGCATGCACGGCCTGCTCCAGTACCTGGTCGGCCGACATACGCAGCTTCTTTTCCATGTGTATTGGCGAGGTGGCAATGAAGGTATGAATACGTGCTGAATTCGCATCCTTGAGTGCCTCACCCACACCGTCTATGTCTTTGTCCAGCGCCCGGGCAAGGCCGCATACGGTGCTGTCTTTAATGGTGCGCGCAACGGCCTGTACCGCTTCAAAGTCACCTTTGCTGGCGATAGGGAAACCGGCCTCAATGATATCCACACGCATACGTTCAAGTGCCTTGGCGATACGGACTTTTTCGTCTCGCGTCATCGAGGCACCCGGGCTTTGCTCGCCGTCACGCAAGGTGGTGTCAAAAATGATTAATTGGTCGCTGTTACTCATGATATTCTGCTCTCTTATACCTGTTTCAAGGCATCACTGTGTCGAGGCTCTGCCTCGATTATATCGATGATTATGACGTTAGATAAGCCCTCGTCAGGGCATGTAGGATAATTATCTGCCTTACGGCAGTAGTCGCAGTGATAGCGGCAGGCGATCATTCAGGTGGGCAGCACCAGCAAGCGCAAGAACGGATTCTTTCGCTGGCCGGTTGTATATGGATGTGCTGTTCTGTTTCATATTTTTAATATTGCTGTATAGACTTTCAATATAGCCTGTCTGCCGGCGCTTGCCAAGCCGAAATTTTCACTTCTGGCTGTGCTGCCCACACTGGGAATTTATTCCTGATCTGATGAATCCATTCCACCGCCTGTCGGTGAAGTGGCCTGCGGCTGTTCGCGGCGCCGCTTTTGCCGGATTCTCCTGACCAGCCACTGCACCGGTCCGGACAGGGCGTAACCCACAAAGACTATAAAAAAGACCTTGGGCGGATCAATCGCGACCAGCACAAACATCAGCACCACAACGCTGATGCCCAGAAAAGGGATACGATCGCGTTCCGATCCACCGACACCCTTGAAGCTGGTATACAGCACAGGCAACACCATGAGTATGGCTGCCAGTATGGTCAGCACAAACGAAGGCAACCATAACATGTTGTCGTTGCCCTTGAGCCCCATATCATCGAATACCCAGACAAATGAAACCATCAGGGTTGCTGCGGAAGGGCTGGCCAGTCCAAGAAAATAACGTTTGTCGATTACGCCGGTCTGTATATTGAAGCGAGCCAGCCGCATGGCCGCCATCGCGGTATAGAAGAAAGCGGCCAGCCAGCCAAATCGCGCCCATTGCCAGCCCAGATCAACCATGCTGGCCAGTGACCATTCGTACATAATCAATGCCGGTGCCAGCCCGAAAGACAGCAGGTCTGCGAGGCTGTCGTACTGCGCACCAAACTCACTCTGGGTATTGGTCATGCGCGCCACCCGGCCATCTATACCGTCCAGAAACATGGCGATGATGACGGCTATGGCAGCGGCGGTAAAGCGGCCGTTAATGGCCAGAATGATCGCATAGAAGCCCGCAAACAGGCCGGCCGTGGTAAACAGGTTAGGCAGCAAATAAACGGCTTTGCGGGGTTTACGCTGTGTTTGACTGTCTTGATTATTTTGCATAAATATAAGCTGTACGATACCGGTTATGTACCGATCGCATCACTGTTCAGGGAACGCGCACCGGCCTTGCTTAGTATAGCAATGATATCACTGCCGCACAGCAGGCTGTCGCCCGGCTTACACTTGACGCGTACGTCGGTTGGTAAAAATATATTGACCATTGAGCCAAAACGATAATAGCCACAACGACGACCCTGGCCTACGCGCTCGCCCGACTGGATATAACAATGCAGCGGTTTCCAGTTACCCTCTTTCTGCAGCAGCATGACGATATCATCGCCTTCGTCTGTTCTTATCCATGTGCTGGCATACGTGGCATTATGCTGCATACCCCCTGCGCTGCTTTCCCCTTCAAAAAACAATATTTTCTGCTGCATTTTCCCTTCAATAGGGCTGCGAATCGAGTAACTACCCAGCAGGTTCATGCGCATGCTGATACGCAAGGCCTGACGATCCATATACGGATCATGATCTTCGGCAATGGAAGTAATCACCCCATCGACCGGGCAGATAATCGCCAGCGGGATCGAGGGGATTTCCCTGTCCGGGTCGCGGTAGATAAACCCGATAACAACTATAAGCAGCCACAGCGGAATGGCCGTGTAGATATGTACAAATGTCGCCAGCGCGATCGATATGGCCAGTAACAACAGAATGACCCGGTATCCCTCCCGGGATATTTTCATTTCGTTACGTGTCACCGTTCAGGACTCAGCCGAAGCAGACAAGCCTGATGACGTGCTGTGTTTCCGATAACATGGCTTGATTCGACTCCATTCCGTGCGGCCTGTTTCCGTTTATTGCCTAGTTTTTGGTCTGGTCAACAATGCGGTTGGCCTTGATCCAGGGCATCATGTCACGCAGGCGCGCACCCACTTCCTCGATCTGGTGCTCACGACCCAGACGACGTTTGGCCTTGAGTGTGGCCGCACCTGCCTGATTTTCCAGAATGAATTCACGTGCAAATTCGCCATTCTGAATTTCATCCAGTATGCGTCGCATTTCTTTCTTGGTTTCAGCGGTCACGATACGTGGACCACGGGTCAGGTCACCGTATTCTGCGGTATTGGATATTGAGTAACGCATGTTGGCAATACCACCTTCATACATCAGGTCGACGATCAGCTTGAGCTCGTGTAAACATTCGAAATAGGCCATTTCCGGTGCATAACCGGCTTCGACCAGTGTTTCAAACCCGGCCTGAACCAGCGCCGTGGCGCCGCCACACAATACCGCCTATTCGCCGAACAGGTCGGTTTCGGTTTCTTCCTGGAAGTTGGTTTCGATGACACCGGCACGACCACCCCCATTGGCTGATGCATAGGACAAGGCGATATCTTTGGCTTTGGTGCTGGCATCCTGGTGTACCGCGATCAGTGTCGGTACGCCACCGTTCTGTGTATAGGTAGAGCGTACCAGATGACCCGGACCCTTGGGTGCAATCATGATGACATCAAGGTCTTCGCGTGGTTCGATCTGGCCGTAGTGGATGTTAAACCCATGTGCAAACGCCAGTACCGCGCCCGGTTTGATGTTCGGTGCAATGCTGTCACGATAAAGCTTTGCCTGATGCTCATCCGGTGCCAGTATCATCACCAGATCAGCGATCTTGACTGCCGCATCGATTTCCATAACCGTAAGACCGGCACCTTCCGCCTTGACGGCAGAAGCTGAACCGGCACGCAAGCCAACCACCACGTCAACACCGGAATCTTTCAGATTATTGGCATGTGCATGGCCCTGTGAACCGTACCCGATGATGGCTACTTTTTTGCCCTTGATGATCGAAAGATCGGCGTCGTTGTCGTAATAAATGTTCATTAAATTTTACCCTGATAATTTAAACCAAAAAATACACACATGGCACGTAAGCTAACGCACCACACTATTTCGTTACAGACTGAGTGACACATCTCCGCGAGTAATGCCGATCACACCTGATCGGACTACCTCCAGAATCGGTGCCGGCATTGCCTTGATAAAGGCATCGATCTTTTCACCGGAGCCGGTAAGCTCCACTGTGTAGACACTGTCGGTCACATCGATAATATTACCCCGGAAGATGTCGGACAAACGCTTCACTTCCTCACGTTCCTTGCCGTCACCCACACGCACCTTGACCATCATCATTTCACGCTCAATGTGCGCGCCTTCTGTCATGTCCTGCAGCTTTACCACATCAATCAGTTTATTCAGCTGCTTGGTGATCTGCTCGATGATTTCTTCTGTACCGCGGGTCACCAGTGTCATGCGTGACAGTGACGGATCATCTGTCGGTGCAACGGTAAGCGACTCGATATTATAACCGCGTGCAGTAAACAGGCCCGCCACGCGCGACAGCGCACCGGCTTCATTTTCCATTAATATAGAAATAATATGTCGCATGTTCACACCAGTATCATTTCATTCTGGCCTGCACCGGCCGGAATCATCGGGTAGACATTCTCTTCCGGATCAGTCAGAAAATCCAGAAATACAGCACGATCACGAATTTTCATGGCTTCGCGCAAGGCACCCTCAATATCAGCCGGGTCCTTGATCTGTATACCCACATGGCCATAGCTTTCTGCCAGTTTAACGAAATCAGGCAAGGACTCCATATATGACATCGCATAACGTTTATCATAAAAGAACTCCTGCCACTGCCGCACCATGCCCAGATAACCATTATTCAGGCAGATGACCTTAATCGGTAATCCATACTGGCGTATGGTAGACAACTCCTGGATACACATCTGAATACTGCCTTCGCCAGTGATACAGGCCACTGTGGCATCCGGGTGCGCGAGCTGTACACCCATCGCAGCCGGCAGGCCGAAGCCCATGGTACCCAGACCGCCGGAGTTGATCCAGCGACGAGGCTGATCAAAACCGTAATACTGCGCGGCCCACATCTGGTGCTGGCCCACGTCAGAGGTGATATAGGCATCACCACCTGTCACTTCATAAAGGGACTGGACCACTGCCTGCGGCTTGATAAAGTCACCATCTGTCTTGAATTTCAGACAATCCAGCGCGCGCCATTCCTCGACCTGTTTCCACCACTCGGCCAGTGCTTCCTGATCCGGGCTGCGCTTGTCGGCCTTCAGTAACTTAAGCATTTCTTTTAATACATGCCCTACCGCGCCGACGATGGGTATATCCACCTTGACGTTTTTTGATATCGAGGCCGGGTCGACATCAATATGGATAATCTTTGCATTGGGACAGAACTTGTCGACATTGCCGGTAACCCGGTCATCAAATCGTGCACCGATCGCAATCAATACGTCACAGCTGTGCATACCCAGATTGGCTTCATAGGTCCCGTGCATGCCAAGCATGCCCACAAACTGCCGGTCTGAGGCCGGATAAGCACCCAGCCCCATCAGGGTTTGGGTAATCGGGAAGTTCAACAGGCGTGTAAATTCAGTCAGCTCTGCTGAGGCGTTATCCAGTACCACGCCACCGCCGCTGTAGATCATCGGTCTTTTGGCTGCCAGCAGCATATCCACGGCTCGTTTTACCTGGCCGGTATGACCCTTGACCACCGGGTTATAGGAGCGCATGTTCACTTCACGTGGGTAATGATATTCGGCCTTCAGTGCCGTGACGTCCTTCGGAATATCAACAACGACGGGGCCGGGACGGCCTGTTGTGGCAACATAAAAGGCTTTTTTCATGGTCTCGGCCAGGTCTTTCACGTCCTTGACCAGGAAGTTATGCTTCACGCACGGACGCGTGATGCCAACAGAATCAACTTCCTGAAAGGCATCATTACCGATCAGACTGGTAGGTACCTGCCCGGTGATCACGATCAGGGGTATGGAATCCATATATGCCGTTGCAATGCCGGTAACCGCATTGGTCGCACCTGGACCAGAGGTCACCAGTACCACACCCGGCTTGCCAGTCGAACGGGCATAACCATCTGCCGCATGAGTGGCCGCCTGTTCATGCCGCACCATGATGTGCTTAACATTTTTCTGGCGATACAAAGCATCATAGATGTGCAATACCGCCCCACCCGGATAACCAAATAAATACTCGACACCCTCGTCCTTAAGACACTGGACAAAAATATCAGCACCGGTCAATTCCACAGCCATACTCCATAATTCAGTTAATTCCCCAGTTTTGCTGGCTGGCTGCGTGGGCGAAATACGTACGAAATACCGCTATCTGCCTGCCAAGGGAGTTAAAATGCAAACATTAGAAAATACTGTTATTCAAGCCCAAGGTCAAGAGATTTCAATGAATTTATCTATCTTCTACTACCTCTAACCAGTTCGAATCTGATCTGGCTATGCGCAATGTGCGCGAAACCCCGATTTTGACAATTCCATCAGTAAAACAAGCTAATTTACCGCGTGTTGGACTATAATCACAGTCAGTGCCAGAATAAGGCTACAAACTATTTTCTGTAAACTATATTTGAATCAAATTAGTGGATAAGATAACAATGCCTATGGAAACCATCACGTTAAAAAAAGGCCTGCTCGGTCTTGGCTTTTTACTCACTATATTTTCAGGCTTCGCGCATATATCTGCCCTGGCGGAGGAAGAACAGTACATGTATCGCTGGATAGATGATAATGGGACTGTCACCTACTCACAGACCTCACCAACAGATGGTCGTGAGGTAACCAAGGTGAATAAAGCCTCTGTACCGAAATACGAAAATACACAGTTCGGTGACAAAAAAGACTGGTCTGAGCAGGAAAAGGCCATGCAGCGGCGCCTGAAAGCCGAAAAAGACAAGAAAGACAATGCCGCTGATGATAAACGTGTCAAGGAACACAATAAAAAAGTTTGTGATCAAATGCGTAAGAACATGGCGGTTCTGGAAACGCGAAATCAGGTCAGACGCGTCGTGGATGGCAAACGCGTGATGATGACTGAGGAAGAGCGACAGGCAATGATCGTCCAGGTCAAAAAAACCCTGCAGGAATGTGACGCCAAGTAGCATGCCCTACTTGCTGATACAGACCAATAAGCGCATCGATACTGATCAGCAAGCCGATATTCTGACTGAGGCATCACACTGTGTAGCTGAGCAATTGGGTAAACCGGAAAGCTATGTGATGGTCAGCCTAAAGCACAGCGAGCCAATGATGTTTGCCAGTAGCGATGCGCCGCTGGCTTACCTTGAGCTGAAAAGCATTAGCCTGCCTGAAAACAGTACTGCACAGATTTCAAAAGCACTCTGCCAGCTGATACACGACAGACTCAGTATTGACACAAGCCGGATTTATATCGAGTTTTCCAGTGCCGAGCGCCATATGTGGGGCTGGAATGAGGCAACTTTCTAGCACCAAACGCGCATCCATCCTTGCAGATCAATGACAAAACGAAGCCCTGATCATTTCAGGCTTTTTATCATTTATGTCCCGAAAGCCCTTTTGACATCACTATAAATTTCTCCTGATATTGTTTGTTAATATAGAAATGACGAGCACCTTCATTTTCTGCTGCAACGCGTAATGCGACATTCGTGGCCCCCATCACACGTGCCTGCTCCTCAAGCTTACTGGCCAACAGTGAGCCTACTCCCTGATGGCGGCATTCCGGAATCACAAACAAATCCGACATGAAAGCATACGCACTTTCACTTGCGTTATCTGCTGTATTCTTATCAGGCCTTAACAGGCTGACAAAACCTGTCAGCCGGCTTTCTCGCTCAGCGAGCAGAATAATACCTTTGCCACTCTCCTGTGTTTGAATGATATGTGTCAGGTAATCCTGAATCGCAGGATCATCCGGGTCAGCCGACCTGATATCCTGAAATTGTTCGATATAGTTCTGAACAGCAATATCACGAAATTGCCTTTCGTCTTGAGGTCCGTACAACCGAACGGTGGTCATTCACACATACCTTAGATTAGCAAACAGGAGATCCCCATTAATAATCCATCACCCGCGCCAGGAATGCCAGCACCTCTTTCCAGGCCTGACGCGCCGCGTCACTGTTATAACGACCACCCGAAGGGTTGGCAAAGGCATGCCGGGCATCGTAACTGTGTACTTCCAGCGTTTTGCCAGCCGCACGCATCGCTTGCTGGAAACTTTTCACCACATCCGGCGTTATCCAGCCATCCTGTTTCGCATACAGGCCCAGCACCGGCCCCTGTATCGTCCTGAGCCGATCCACATCCAGCACCGGCTGGCCGTAGTAAATTATCGTGCCCGCTATTTCGCCCGGGGCCTGCAGCGTTGCCCGTAGCGACTGCCCACCACCAAAACACCATCCCAGTGTCACCAGTCGCCGGCCCGGCGCCCGTAGCCAGTCAATAGCTGCTTTCAGTTTGCGGTTGGCCTGCGTCTGATCAACTGTTTTCATCAGTCTGCCTGCCTCGACCTTATCCCGCGTAATCCTGCCACCATACAGGTCAATCGCAACGGCACGATAACCCATCGCAGCAAAGCGGTCTGCCCAGCTACGAATATGGTCGTTCAGCCCCCACCACTCATGGATCAGTAATATGCCTTTTCTGGCGTCCTCCGGGCCGGTCACATAAACATTAAACGACTTCTGGTCAACCGTTTTCAGCATTTGATCCCGACCTTTAAACTGGCCAGAAATAACCGGGTTGAACTCGTGGTCGGCCGGATCTGGCATATCCCCCGCCTGAGCAGCTGAATGGATCATTAAAACGGTAAAAAGATAAAGTATCCCATGCATAGTGCGCATTGTTATGCTCCTGATGGCCTGACCGGTTTACTATCCGCGTTAGAAACGGTTTACTATATAATCTGCAACTGAATGAATCACGTCAATCAGGGAAAACCCTAACATGAAGGCATTGATATTGTTAATATTTTTAATCGCAGCAGCGGCGGCGGCTATGTATGTGCTCAAGCCGGGCATGATCGACCGTATGTCAGGCTCCAGTATGCAGACCGAAACGGTGTACAAATGGACCGATGCAAAGGGCCTGGTGCACATAACCAGCCAGCCCCCAACCGATGGCTCGCCCTATGAAACACAGGAATACCTGCCCGATACCAACGTGATACCTGCGCTGAAAACTGAACAACAATAAGCAATCATTGGATCAGCAACTCAAAGCATGCAACAATTTGTACTGATGCGGGCTGGTGGTTCAGCCCGGTTACCCTGACGTTTATCCTGACTATGAGCCGTAAAAAAACATGCGTGTATCACAATTTCCCCTGTTTACCCTGAAAGAAACCCCCTCTGATGCCGAAGTAATCAGTCATCAATTGATGTTACGCAGCGGCATGATTCGCAAACTGGCGGCCGGCATCTACACCTGGCTGCCGCTTGGACTCAAGGTCTTGCGCAAGGTGGAAAATATCGTACGCGAAGAGATGAACCGGGTGGGTGCGCTGGAGGTATTAATGCCAGCGGTACAACCCGCCGAACTGTGGCAGGAATCAGGCCGCTGGGAACAGTATGGCCCGGAACTGCTGCGTATGCACGACCGTCACCAGCGCGAATTCTGCCTGGGCCCGACGCATGAAGAAGTTATTACCGATCTGGCGCGTAACGAGATAAAAAGTTACAAGCAGCTGCCGCTGAACTTCTACCAGATACAGAGTAAATTTCGTGACGAGATCAGACCCCGGTTTGGTATCATGCGTGGCCGCGAATTCCTGATGAAAGATGCCTATTCCTTCCATTTGAACCATGCGTCATTACAGGACACCTATAACGATATGTTCGAGGCCTATACCAATATTTTTACTCGCGTAGGTGTTGATTTTCGCCCGGTGGAAGCCGATACCGGCAGCATCGGTGGCAACACCTCGCATGAGTTTCACGTGCTGGCCGAATCCGGAGAAGATGCCATTGCGTTTTCAGACCAGGGTGATTATGCCGCCAATGTTGAGCTGGCGCCTGCCCTGCCTCCCGTCGAACAACGCGCACCGGCCAGCCAGGAACTTAAAAAAGTCGCTACACCGGACCAGCACAGTATCGAAGCGGTTTGTGAAACACTCAAGGTCAATGCAAACCAGACAATCAAGACCCTGATTGTTACAGGAGCCGAAAGCGGACTGGTAGCACTGGTGCTACGCGGTGACCACATACTGAACCCGCTCAAGGCTGAAAAAATACCTGCAGTCGCAGAGCCTTTATGTTTTGCCACAGAAGATGAAATCAAACAACAACTGCCATGCGGCACGGGATCACTGGGCCCGGTTGGCCTGGACATCCCGCTGCTGGTCGACCATAGTGCTGCCGCTCTGTCTGACTTTGTCTGCGGCGCCAATCTGGATGGCTATCATTTAACCGGCTGTAACTGGGTGCGTGATTTACCCGAACCCGATACCTTTGACCTGCGCAATGCGGAGGCCGGCGACCCCAGCCCGGACGGTGTCGGCCACCTGTCTATTCGCCGAGGCATCGAGGTTGGCCATATCTTCCAGCTGGGTGAGAAATACAGCCAGGCACTGAACGCCGTTGTGCTGGATGAAAATGGGAAAACGACCACCATGACCATGGGCTGTTATGGTATTGGCGTATCGCGTATCGTAGCGGCTGCAATCGAGCAGCACCATGATGATAAAGGTATCATCTGGCCGGACAGTATTGCGCCATACCAGATCGCACTGCTGCCACTGAATATGAAAAAATCAGACGAGGTACGACAGGCCACCGAAGCGCTCTACACATCACTCACCCAGGCCGGCTACGAAGTATTACTGGATGATCGTGAAGTACGCGCCGGTGTGATGTTTGCCGATATGGAACTGATCGGTATCCCTCACCGAATCGTAATCGGCGCTCGCAGTCTTAAACAGGGTGAGGTTGAATACAAGGGTCGTTGCGACAGCGACAGCACTCAGATTAAACTCGACAGTGTGACCGCTTTTATTGATGAAAAACTGCATGCATGAAACGGCTTCAAGGTACCAATCTGTTACTGTTACTGATACTGGCCATGCTGGTGGTCCCGACCCTGGTCTCTGGCCAGAATTCCGGCCAGAATTCCAGCCATGGCACGGCCCAGGCCAACCAGGCTGACCCGGCATTACGCCAGGCGCTGATCAAGGCAGTAAACGACAGTAAAAGTTTTAAGGATCGCTTTCACGCCGAAGTCTGGCTGACGGATATGTCCAATCGCATGCGCAAGCGCCTGCCCGATACCCAACAACGTCTTGAGCTGCTACGCACCGTACACCATGAAGCAAAGCGTGCCAGACTACACCCGGAGCTGGTATTGGCAGTGATTGATGTTGAAAGCAACTTTGACCGCTACGCGATATCCTATGTCGGCGCGCGCGGCCTGATGCAGATCATGCCATTCTGGCTGGATGAAATCGGCCGACCGAATGACGACCTGTTCGACATGCAAACCAACCTGCGCTTCGGTTGTACGATTCTGCGTCATTACATGGACAGAGAGTCCGATAATATCCGTCGCGCCCTGGCACGCTACAATGGCAGCGTGGGCAAGCGTAAATACCCGGACAAGGTGTTTCGGGTTTTAGGCAGTCGCTGGTACAAGCAGTAATCAGGCGGTCTCATCACTGACAACGGATACTCCTGGTTGACCTGTACAACTTTTCTTTTTGAAAGTCACTAACGGTATTTTTATATCAAACCATCTGATTGCAAACAGCGTCAGTAATATCGCCGCATAGATGAGTGGCTCAAGCAAATCAGCCTTGACCAGCCAGAGATAGTGCACCACACCCAGGATACCAATCAGGTAGACCAGTTTGTGCAGCTTTTTCCAGTTACGTCCCATGCGCCGCATCATGCCTTTGGTTGAGGTAAGTGCCAGTGGTATCAGTAATACCAGCGCTGTAAAACCAATAGTGATGTAAGGACGCTTGATGATATCTTCAATTACGAATGAAAAGTCCATGCCCAGGTCAAGCAGGAAATAAACCAGAAAATGTGAGCTGGCATAAAAAAATGCAAACAGGCCCAGCATACGTCTGAAACGTAACAACGTAGTCCAGCCGGTTAGTTTACGTAGCGGGGACACCGCCAGCACGATTAGTACAAAACGCAGTGCCCAGCCACCACTCTGATACAATAATTCCTCGACCGGATTGCTACCCAGCAACTGATTCATTGCCTGCCAGACCATCCAGGTGAACGGTAACAGACAGATACTGAAAACAGTCACTTTGGTAAAATGCATCAGAAGTTTTTCCGCAAATTCATGCCCGCATACAGATGCGCCACTTCATCGCCATAGCCATTGTACATCAGTGTTCTTTGTTTGGATGAGAATAATGTCGATTGTCCGATAAGGCGTTCGCGCGCCTGGCTCCAGCGCGGGTGATCGACCTGTGGATTCACATTGGCATAAAAACCGTATTCACGCGGCGCCAGTACCGCCCAGGTGTTATGTGGTTTTTTATCGGTAAAGCGAATTTTGACGATCGATTTAATGTTTTTAAATCCGTATTTCCACGGCACGATCAAACGTAACGGCGCGCCATTCTGGTTAGGCAGCTCACGACCATACAGGCCAACCACCATCATCGACAGCGGATGTATGGCTTCATCGATACGCAGGCCTTCGACGTAGGGCCAGTCCAGCACGCTGCGGCGCTGTCCGGGCATCTGTTTCTTGTCGACCAGGGTATAAAACTCAACGTATTTGGCATTGGACCTGGGCTCAAAGCGTTTGAGCATGTCGGCCAGCGAAAAGCCCACCCAGGGTACGACCATTGACCAGGCCTCCACACAACGGAAACGATAGATACGCTCTTCGAGTGAATTCCACTTCATGATGTCTTCCATCTGATAGACACCCGGCTTGTTGACCTCGCCTTCGACCGTGACCGACCAGGGCTTTGGCCTGAGTGTGTGTGCATTTTTAGAAGGATCGCGTTTACCGGTACCAAACTCATAGAAATTATTATAGGTGGTAATGTCTTCCCAGCTATTGGGATCGTCGAGCTGATATTTGTCACTCTGGCTCACGCCGGGCAGTCTGGCAGTCAGGGAACTGGCCGCCGCATTCGCTATTCCCGGCAGCAATGCCGCACCGGTCAGGGCCAGCCCGGCCTGGATAAATTCACGCCGCCTTTTGTACAGCGGGTAATCGGTGACATCTGCTTCGCGCAGTGACTGGTATTTTTTAATCAGCATTATGTGCCTCGGTTGACTCTGATACGCATATACACACTAAGCATAGACCAAACCGGACCGGAAGAGTTCACGAAAATAATTATTTTTTTATTTGTTTTCAGTAACTTAAAAATAAAATGTTATAGAATTGTGATGAATTCGGGGTATTATTACTGATCAAAAGGATGTGGTGAAGAATGAACCGCATCATTACTCCCTGCCACATGCGATGCGGTTCATGCTTCACCACATCTTGCGCTACTAGCTTAACCAGACCCGCGCATTGCGGAACATCCGCATCCACGGGCTGTCTTCGCCCCAGTCATCCGGATGCCAGGAATGCTGTACCGTGCGGAATACCCGTTCCGGGTGAGGCATCATGATGGTGAAACGGCCATCTGTGTTACACAGGCCGGTGATCCCTTCCGGTGAGCCATTTGGGTTGTTTGGATAAATCTCAGTCGGCTGACCCTGAAAATCAACATAACGCATGACGACGCCGGAGGAGGCCTGAAGCTGACCCAGCGTTTCCGCGCTGACAAATTCCGCCCGGCCTTCGCCATGTGCAATCGCTATGGGTATACGGGAACCCGTCATACCCTGCAAAAATAATGAAGGCGAGTCCATGATCTCAACCCGGGTAAAACGCGCCTCAAACTGGTCGGAGCGGTTACGCACAAAATGCGGCCAGTTTTCTGTTCCGGGTATGATCTCGTGCAGGTTAGACATCATCTGGCAACCATTACACACGCCCAGCGCGAAACTATCGTCGCGTGCAAAAAAATCACTAAAGCTGTCACGTGTTTGCGGGTTGAACAATATCGACTTGGCCCAGCCTTCTCCGGCACCCAATACGTCACCATAAGAGAAGCCACCACAGGCAACCAGCCCCTGGAAATCTTTCAGGTTCACGCTGCCGTTATGGATATCGCTCATGTGAACATCAATGCTGTCAAAACCGGCACGATCAAACGCCGCAGCCATTTCGATCTGGCCATTGACACCCTGCTCTCGCAGTATTGCCATACGCGGGCGTACACCACTGGCGATAAAAGGTACCGAGATTTTATCGTCCGCGTCAAAACTTAATTCAGCCGACAGACCCGGTGAGGTGCTGTCTGCTATCGCATCAAATTCCTGTTGTGCGCATAGCGGGTTATCACGCAGGGACTGCATATGATATGTTGTTTCAGACCAGGCTTGCTGCAATGCCACTCGTGTTTCGTTAATTAACATCTTGTCTGGCTGACTCCCGCAACTGAACTCAATCCGGTCATTATCATTGAGGCAGCCGATCACATGGCTGTAATGCCCCAGTCCATTATCATGTAGCAGTTTTAATACCTCATCGGTATCGGAGTGGCGTACCTGTATCACAGCACCCAGCTCTTCACTGTAAAGTGATGCCAGCGGGTCATCACCGAGGTCGTCCAGTTTCACACTCACACCACAGTGACCGGCAAAGGCCATCTCGCAGACCGTTGCAAACAACCCGCCATCGGAGCGATCATGGTAGGCCAGTAACAGCTTGCGCTGATTGAGTTCCTGCACGCTTTCAAAGAAATGTCGCCTCGCCAGAGGACCGTCCAGGTCCGGTGCATGGTGACCCATTTGCTGGTAGACCTGCGCCAGTGCCGAACCACCAAGCCGATTATGGCCCTTGCCCAGGTCGATCAGGATTAGATCGGTATCACCGTGGTCGCAACGTAATTGTGGTGTGAGGGTATGACGAATGTCCTGCACGGTAGCAAAGGCGGTGATAATCAGTGACAACGGCGCGGTGACGGATTTTTCTTCTCCCTGATCCTGCCACACGGTTTTCATGGACATGGAATCCTTGCCTACCGGTATATTGATACCCAGTGCCGGACATAGCTCCATGCCCACTGCCCGCACCGCATCATACAGACCCGCATCTTCACCCGGGTGTCCGGCCGGTACCATCCAGTTGGCCGACAACGCGATATCTGCCAGTGTGTCTATCTGTGCCGCTGCGATATTGGTCAGTGCCTCACCCACCGCCAGGCGTACCGATGCCTGATGATGAATCAGCGCAACCGGGGTGCGTTCGCCCAGGGCCATCGCCTCACCCTTATAGCCCTGGTAGTCGGTTGCCGTAACCGCCACGTCGGCTACCGGCACCTGCCAGGGACCCACCATCTGGTCACGTGCCACCAGTCCGGTAACACTGCGGTCACCAATACTGATCAGAAAGGTTTTATTGGCAATAGTCGGCAAGCGCAGAATACGAAAGGCGGCCTCGCTCGGGTCGATGTCAGTGGTATTTAATTCCGGTTTGCTAAACGGGTGATGGCTAACCTTTCTGAGCATGCGTGGTGGTTTGCCCAACAGGACTTCCAGCGGCATATCGATAGGCTCGTTATCAAAACAGGCGTCACCCAGTCCCAGTTGTCTTTCCTCGGTCGCTTCACCGATAACGGCATAAGGGCATCGTTCACGTTCGCAGATCGCTTCAAAACGTGGCAGGTCCTGTTGCGAGATGGCCATCACGTAACGTTCTTGTGATTCATTGCACCATATTTCAAGAGGTGACATGCCCGGCTCATCGTTGCCCTGGCCCTGACGCCAGCATGCATCAATCACTTCCTGACAACGGCGCTCCATCTCCGGGTTGCCGCGTTGCACAGAGGCAAAATCCAGGTCTTCATGGCTGTCACCGCTGGCCATTGATGAGGCGGCACCCCCGCCCAGCCCGATCAGCATACCCGGGCCACCAAGCACCACCAGCTGCGCGCCGGGTGGAATCCTGTTTTTGTGAATCTGATCGTTACGGATCGTACCCAACCCGCCGGCCAGCATAATTGGTTTGTGATAGCCGCGTATTTCCATACCGGTAGGCCCGGGTACACGCTGTTCATAGGTGCGAAAATAACCACAAATATTCGGGCGGCCGAATTCGTTATTGAAGGCGGCGGCACCCAGCGGGCCTTCAAGCATGATATCCAGTGCCGACGCAATACGCTCCGGCTTGCCGTGATCGGTTTCCCAGGGCTGCGGCGCATCCGGCAGTTTCAGGTTGGACACCGAGAAACCACACAGGCCGGCCTTGGGCTTTGAACCGCGACCGGTAGCCCCTTCGTCACGTATCTCGCCACCGGACCCGGTAGCCGCGCCCGGGAAAGGGGAAATGGCAGTTGGGTGGTTGTGTGTCTCGACCTTCATCAGGATGTCGACATCCTCGGCTGAGGTTCGGTAACAGTTATCCTGAACATCAGGAACAAAGCGTGTCGCGCTATGCCCACGCATTACCGATGCATTGTCCTCGTACGCAGACAGAATGCCATTGGGATGTTTTTTGTGGGTATTGCGGATCATTGCGAACAGGGACAAGTCACACTCCTGCCCGTCGATGATCCAGTCGGCGTTGAATATCTTGTGACGACAATGCTCGGAATTGGCCTGGGCAAACATCATTAGCTCGATGTCGTTCGGGTTACGACCGATCGTCGTAAAATTATCGACCAGATAATCGATTTCATCTTCCGCCAGTGCCAGACCAAACTCACGATTGGCCCTTACCAGCGCATCACGGCCTCCACCGGTCACATCCACAGTACGCAGCGGAGCAGGCTCGGCGTTACTGAATAGTGACCCGGCGTCGTCATTGTTAAACAACACCGCCTCGGTCATGCGGTCGTACAGCAGGGGTAAAATCGCGTGTAGCTGTTGTTCAGTCAAGGCCTCGCCATGCAGCCAGTAACTTATGCCACGTTCCATCCGGACGATGCTGTCCAGCCCACAATGATGGGCGATATCCGTCGCTTTACTGGACCACGGCGAGATGGTGCCCGGACGCGGTACCACCCGGATCAGCTGCCCCTCAGGCTCGGCTACCGGCAATGCGGGCCCGTAATCAAGCAGGCGCTCAAGCACCTGTCTCTCGGTATCGGTCAGTTGATTTTGCAGATGGACAAAATGAGTGTATTCGGCGTAAAGCCCGCTGATCCCGGGTATCCGGTTTTGCAGCATATTATCCAGCTTGTTAAGTCGAAAATCCGAAAGTGCCGGGCTGCCTCTCAGTAGTAACATGCTGTTATCTCGACGCCAGAAAAACAAGCCGTCATGATACTTGAACTGTGCCCCAGTAGCGAGCCGCTCACAATTGACACCAGTCCAGGCCGGCTTGCTGATCGGCCATCAATAGCTGGCAGTCCAGCGGCGCATCAAACTCATTCAGTAACTGATTGATTAATTCCGTGGAATTATTTTTCTCGCTGATATGGGCTGCAATCAGAAAACGCAGCTGACCGGTATCCAGAGACTGCAATAGCGCCAGCGACTGGTGATTGGCCAGGTGGCCGTAATCACTGCCGACCCGTCGTTTCAATGATTCCGGGTAGCTGCTCTCGGCCAGCATATGCTGATCGTGATTCCACTCCAGTATCAACGCATCCACCCCGTGCAGGGCATCAAGAATATGGGGAGTGGTGCTACCGGTATCTGTCAGGATGCCGAGGCGTTGCTGACCCTCGGTGATAACGAACTGGGTCGGCTCCCGGGCATCATGTGGTACGGGCACTGGCTGGACATGCAAGCACCCCAGTGTAAAAGATTGATGAGGGTTGAATTCCGTCACCCTGACAGACGGTTCGAACTTGCAGGCGGCACGGGTGCCAGCTGTCATCCACACCGGGATATCGTATTTACGTGACAGCACCGATACGCCACGCACATGGTCACCATGTTCATGGGTAACCAGAATCGCATTGATCTGTTCTGGAACCAGGCCCAGCCGATCCAGTCTGTGTACGGTTTCCTGACAGGAAAAACCACAGTCGATCAGAATACAATCGGCGGCATGCGTTACGACCGTTGCGTTGCCTTTACTGCCACTACCCAACAGGGCAAAGCGCATATTTGCTCCCGTTCAGCCTGTGACCATACCTGCTACAGATTTACTTTAACTGTTCATGCAACAGGGTAAGGATACGTGTTGCCGTTTTGCTGCGATCACGATTGCCATCCTTATCCTGTACAACCACCTGGCTCTTGACGCCATCACTGCGCACATTGATCATAAACAGACGCGATCCCGGCTTTTCCTCATCACTTTTCCAGAATGCAAGGCTGGAGAGAAAGCCCCCTTCCTTCTTGCCTTCAGTCGGATCGTTATAACGCACCGTATAGATACCACGGCTACGGTCCCGGTCTTCTACACTGAAGCCAACGCGATCCAGAGCCAGACCCACATAGCGCCACGCACGGTTGAAACTATCGTCCACAATCAGGCGATTATTGCCATCACCATCCTTGGCCATCCTCGCCTTGGGTGGCAATTGCTCAGGTTGTGCCAGCAGGCGGCGAGCACGTACATTCTCGATACCGATAAACACCATCATCTGGCGCAGCATTTCGGCTTCCAGGCCAGGGTCAGAAGGCCTGGCTTCCCAGTAGGTCCCTTCCTGCTCAATACCCGTGCCTTCACGCTTTTCTTCAAGACCACGGTGGGTGATGTAGAGTTCAGTCGTACCCGGGGCTTCGCCCTTCTCCAGCCGAATTCGATATTTATCCATGGTGCTGGATGAATAGATCCCGTCAGAAATTTTACTTAACATGCCCTGTATGAAGTCCTTGGGAATATCTGCCCGGTTAACCATCCAGTCAGTTTCCATAATGCCGGTAGACGGGTTATCAATCTTTAACAGGAAGCCGTTTTTCAGCCAGAATTCACGTATTTTATCCCACACCTGTTCTACATTGCCCTGTAAAACCAGCCACGCCATGCCACCATTGCGGATATAGCGGATACCTGGTTGTTCCGGTAGCACACGATTATTGGCCTGAATTACCTGTGTTGCCTGATTTGTCTGTAAAGACTGGCCACCATAACTCGAGCGCACCGCGGTCGATACCTGCTCATCCGGGATCGCCAGTACATTATCTTTTGAGGGCGCACTCAAATCAGGGGGGACGGACAGATCCGTTTCAACACGAGACGACTTGTAATCCACATCACGCTGATCCGGAAACGCCTCTTCAAATTCAGCCGATATACTACAGGCAGATAGTATTGCCAAACTGGCTATTACAGACAATCGCATCCAGATAACATTAAATTTCATACCGATTTTACCATTCATTTCAATACAATACCTGCGCTTTGCATAGCCTTGCGCAAGAGATTCCGGTACATTTCTGCCAGCGGTGTTAGTGGCAGGCGTATACCCGTTTCAATTAAACCCATCTCGTATAAAGCCCATTTCACCGGAATCGGGTTGGCTTCGAGAAAAAGTGCCTCATGCAGGGCGCTGATACCCTGGTCAATATCGTGAGCCCGCTGTGCATCACCTGCCAGTGCCGCAGCATAGGCATGGTGCACCTCGGCCGGGGCAATATTGGCGGTAACTGATATCCCACCTCTGGCACCCGCCAGAATACAGTCCACTGCTGTGGCATCATCACCGGAATAAAGTTCCATGCTATCACCACAACGCGCCAGAATATCCTTCGCCCGCTCAATATCACCCGTTGCTTCCTTGATACCGATAATATTAGGCACCTGCGCTAAACGCTCAACCGTCTCAGGCAACATGTCGCAGGCCGTGCGGCCAGGTACATTATACAGGATCTGTGGTACCGCAACCGCTTCAGCAACAGCCTTGTGGTGCAGGTACAGTCCTTCCTGACTGGGTTTGTTATAATAAGGTGTCACCAGCAGGCAGGCATCCACCCCGGTCTGCATCGCACAACGAGTCAGGCTGATGGCCTCGGATGTTGAATTGGCGCCGGTTCCGGCGATCACCGCTGTACGTCCGGCAACCTGATCGACCACTCGACGGATAACCTCGCAGTGCTGCAGCTCATCCAGGGTGGCGGATTCCCCGGTGGTACCCATTGCGACTATCGCATCGCTACCCTTTTCTACGTGGAATTCCACCAGGCGGGCCAGCCCTTCCCAATCCAGACCACCATCAGCCTGCATCGGAGTAACCAGCGCTACCATACTGCCATGAAACATGTTGCTACCCCGCATAAAAAGTGCTGCCAATATTACTGGTCTGGGCTATAGATGACAAGCAAACCCGCTGATGATAAGCCCCTGCTATATCGTCATTGAGAGATTCAGGTCTGTAAGCCCGCTGTTTCGACTACTCTTTCATGTAAATTTGCCTGAACCAGCCTTACAATTACCCCGAACCACCTGCTAATGTGTATTGACATGGCTGATGCACAGCTTAAAAACCGACCCTGAAAGCGAGCCCCAGATGCCTGACAAGAACGAATCCTTGCGTGAAATCCGTATCAACCCGATTGTGCCCAGCGAATCGGTTCTGGTGGCTACTGCGCGTAATATGCGCCCGCGCAAGCAGGAAGACCCTGCTCCGCGTGATACCCGTAAACACGTCGAGCAGTGTCCATTTTGCAAGGGCAACGAAGACGAAACACCACCAACCATCAACGCGTGGCCAGATGATGAAAACTGGGAAATTCGTATTGTTGAGAATCTGTATCCGATACTGGGAGAAGACCAGCAAAGCGATGGCCTGACTTTCGGACTACAACAGGCAATCGAGGGTTACGGTCGGCACGAGGTAGTGATCGACCATGGTGAGCACGGTATCGCTCTGCAGGATATGACACCCGTACATATTCAACAAATGTTCATAACCTACCAGGAACGTATGCAGATTCTGTATGACAGTGATAAACGCATACATTATGTGCTCGCCTTTAAAAATTTTGGCCCGGCAGCGGGCGCCAGTATTGCGCATACGCATAGCCAGATTATCGCGATGCCCGTGATCCCGGAAAATGTCTATAACGAAGTACAGAACAGCCGCGAGTATTACAACAAACACCATCGTTGTGTATTCTGCTCCCTGATCGACGAAGCGCTCACCTACGAAGCCACCATATACGACCGGGATTCCGGTCAGGTACAGCGCAAGATCAATGTCGGGCAATACGTAATAGAACGCAGTGAACATTTTATTGCGATCAAGCCATTTGCCAGCCGTTATGAATGGGAAATCCATATCATGCCACTCGATCATCAGGCCGATTTTCTTGAAGCCTCGACGGATCATCTGGCTGACTTTGCCGGGTTGCTCAAACGCACCATGCAGCGTCTGGATACCGTTATCGGCGGTGCCCAGTACAACTATTTCATTCATGCTATCCCGCACGGGGAAGACTATGAAGACAGTCACAGCAGTTATCACTGGCACCTTGAGATCTGTCCACGCACCAGCATCCCGAACGGCTTCGAGCTGGGATCAGGCTTGTTTGTTAACACCGTCAGCCCGGAAGTCGCGGCAGAGAAATTACGCGCGGTAAAACTGGACGAAGCGTCAGGCACAGCATAAGATTAAACTTTAGAACAGATAAATCGGGAGTTACATGAGTAAGCACCTCGTCATCACCGCGCTGGGTAAAGACCGGCCCGGCATCGTCAACGACCTGACACAGGCCATCCTTGACTGCGAATGCAATATCGCGGACAGCAGCATGATGGTACTCGGCGGCGAGTTCAGTGTTATGTTGCTGGTTACAGGCAAATGGAACACCATCGCCCGGCTGGAAGAGACCCTGCCTAATTTACAGGAAAAACTGGAACTAACCCTCCACTGCAAACGTACCGAAAATCGCGAATTTGGTGAGAGTCTGCTGCCATACGCTGTTGATGTTATTTCAATTGATCACCCGGGTATTGTGCACCATCTGGCCAATTTCTTTTCTACCCGAAAAATAAATATCGAAGAATTAACCACCAGCAGTTACAGCGCAGCACATACGGGTACGCAGATGTTCTCGGCCCACCTGGAAGTCGGCATACCGTCTGATTCGTCTATCGCTGAACTGCGCGACGAGTTTATGGAGTTTTGCGACAGCATGAATCTTGATGCCGTCATAGAACCATTAAAAAACTAGGTCTTCAAGGAATAAACGACCATGTCTGAAGTAAGCATTGGTAAAAAGGTAAAAGATTTTGAATTGCCGGCTACAGGTGACCAGACCTTTAAACTGTCTGACTACAAGGGTAATAATGTTGTCCTTTATTTTTACCCCAAAGACAGTACCTCTGGCTGCACACAGGAAGGTCAGGATGTACGTGACAACCATCTCAAATTCAAGCGTCGCAATACCCTTGTACTGGGTATTTCGCGAGACAGCATAAAATCACATGAAAACTTCAGAACCAAACAGAGCTTCAAATTTGACTTGCTGTCAGATGAGGATGAAAAGGCCTGTAAAATGTTTGATGTCATAAAAATGAAAAATATGTACGGTAAAAAGGTCAGAGGCATAGAGCGCAGTACCTTTCTGATAGATGACAAGGGTGTACTGCGCAGGGAATGGCGCAAGGTAAAGGTAGACGGACATATTGAAGAACTGTTACAGGCCATCAAAGATCTGGACTAATCCGGTTGAACCCAGAGTTGCAGCAATAACTTCGGTGTAAAATAATTATGTCACCACATAGCGGTATTACCAATAGCAAACGCCTGTTCATCCTCGACACCAACGTACTGATGCATGATCCGACAGCACTGTTCCGGTTTATGGAGCATGATGTTTTTCTTCCTATTATGGTGCTGGAAGAACTGGACGATGCCAAAAAAGGGGTATCGGAAGTGGCACGCAATGCGCGCCAGGCCAGTCGCTTCCTGGACGCCCTGATTAGCGGGGCCGGCGAAGAAAAAATCAATCAGGGCCTGCCACTACTGCCCCCTCACTACGCCGAAGAAGAACTGGAACGTCCAGCCGGACGGCTGTTTTTCCAGACTGGCAAACTCAGTGGACAACTACCCCCATCATTGCCGCGCGGCAAGGCAGATAATGATATTCTGTCGGTCGCGATCGCGTTACTGGATGAGTTTCCTGAAACCCGGGTCACCATCGTCTCCAAAGACATCAACCTGCGTATCAAAGCCGCCATACTGGGTATCCATGCCGAAGACTATACCAATGACAAGGTACTGGATGACGTAGACCTGTTATACAACGGCATCACCAGACTTCCTGATGATTTCTGGGGACAACAGGGCGACAAACTTGAATCATGGAAAAGCAACGGTAAAACCTACTATAAAGTGAGTGGCGAGCTGACCCGAAACTGGCATCCGAATGAATTCCTGTACCTGGATGGCGACAAAACTTTTGAGGCTCAGGTCTGTGATATCAGCAAGGACCAGGCAACGATTAGCCTGTTACATGATTACAGTCAGGCACATCACCCGGTCTGGGGCATTATGGCGCGCAACCGTGAACAGAATTACGCCCTGAACATGCTCATGGACCCGGAAATTGAATTTGTCAGTCTGGTTGGCATGGCTGGCACTGGCAAGACGCTGCTTACACTCGCTGCTGGTCTCGAACAAACCCTGGAACAAGGACTGTACCGCGAAATTATCATGACCCGTGTTACCGTACCGGTGGGTGAAGACATCGGTTTTTTACCGGGTACAGAAGAAGAAAAAATGGCCCCGTGGATGGGGGCACTACTGGACAATCTTGAGGTGCTGACCGGCAGTGAAACCAATGGTGACTGGGAACGCGCTGCAACCCAGGACCTGATTCAGAAGCGCATCAAGATCCGCTCCCTGAATTTTATGCGCGGTCGTACTTTTTTGAACCGGTATATTATCCTGGATGAAGCCCAGAATCTGACCGCCAAGCAAATGAAAACCCTGATTACACGCGCCGGACCCGGCACCAAGATTGTCTGCCTGGGTAATATTGCGCAAATCGATACACCCTACCTGACCGAAACCAGCTCAGGCCTGACCTATGTAGTGGATCGTTTCAAAAACTGGCCACACAGTGGCCATATCACCCTAACCCGCGGAGAACGCTCACGCCTGGCCGATTATGCTTCGGATGTGTTGTGATTTACTATAAAAGCTACTTACCCAACATGCTGTTTACAGACCTGTAGGGCGCAATAATCGCAGTGCATTGCGCCGGATATGGAATCGGTATAACCTACTAAAGACGCGCTATTCGCCATCCTTGGCCGCTCGACTGCCGCGTCCGTGCGGCAGACGGTCTTTAGTAGGTTATACCAATCCCACATCCTACTTTTGTATACATTTCAAAGTTAACGGGACACCAGTGTCATCAAATGGCGGTTAGTGTTCTAGCCGTTGTACCGAGTGTTGAATTGGAAATGGGCCAAACATTTCATGCGGCGCAATGCCCTGCGCATTATTGCGCCCTACGTGCTTGAAATGCGAAGCACCTCACTTTGCATCCGCTCCGCATTGAGCGCACGTGTCAGCGGCCCCAGCCGTGACTTTAATTTGCCACATAATTCTTTCGGTGGTAATCGTATTGTCCCATGCTGATGTCGCCTGCTTTATAAGCCTCGTAGTTTTGAACCATTTCGGTCAGTAAGGGCGCATTGGCAATGAACGTTCGTTTGACCATCGTTAGTCCTGCTGCACCTGCGCCGAGCATGACCGGGGTTAAGGCGGAGAGCAGGCTTTTCTGTTGCGGTGTCGCGCTCTGCCATACCTTCTGGAGCGGCTTGATGATCTGCTTGTTGAGACTAAGCGTAGGGGTTGCCTCTGGATTAGCCGACGTGGAACCATATTGTGAAGGAATACTTATTTGTAACATTTGGCCGATGAAAATGCTGTTTGGGTTGGTTACGGCTGGATTGTCGGCCAGGATCGATCTGGCTGATAAGAGCGTTTCGCTGTTGTGTGGTCACCGAGCCATGGTAATGTTGAATAACCCGGCTCAGGCTGTCGCCTGCGCGAACGCGGTACAAAATGGTGTCGTAACTAGTGGGGTTTTTAGTTTTCACTCTAACTTAACTCCTTGTTTAAAAAGCCAAACTTTGATGGTTAGGCTTGATTCCTGAATAACGCTACCCCATGCTAACACATTTAACCAGCGGGAGGCTTGTACCTGTTGTTGTCGGGTATGCATTCCCACGCAGAGCGTGGGAACGAGGGCAGCGTAGGATGTGGTGAAGAATGAACCGCATCGCTGTGGCTCGGGAATATTGATGCGGTTCGTCCCTCACCGCATCCTACGGGTTGCATATATCAATAAAAACATTGATCAGGCGGCATGCTTTTCCATGACCGTTGGCGGCATGGACGCCGCCATCGAGCGTACAGGGATGTATTAACAGCGCGTCATGGAAAAGCATGCCGCCTGATCAATGTACTCATTAGTCCTGATCGCTATCTGCTGCCGCCTTATCCCATACAGCAATCGAATTGGCGTAGTACCTGACTACCGGCATGGATTCAGCACTGGCCCGGTATAAGCCGTTATCTTCTTCTACTAACCCGCGAGCAATCAACATATCCAGTGCTGAGTTCAACACGCCCTCATAGGCATTCGCGGTGATTGATATGGGTGCCTGTGCACTGCGTAATTTATCAATTTCCTCAGAAGCCAGTTTTTTCAGCTCCAGCTCACCTAGCCATTTATCTTCATACTGAAGTAACACCCTGCACATTAACGGAACTGGAAGTACCGGGATCACGCTTTCGATCGTACCCATCAGCTGATTAACCAGTTTTTCCACCTCTACAAAGCGTTCATCATGATCCAGCTGTGAAAAAACCATCTCACTTTTTTTACAATATTGTTTTGCTGATACTGACTCGCCAAAATTAACACTGGCATAGCCAAAACGACGCCATCGATTTCGTTGTGACAACAGCAAATGCTTGAAAATAAAACCTGCGCTGGTGCGGATAACAAACCACAGGCTGCGCTTTTCAGCAGACTCATCAAGCTTTCTGGTCAAGGTGCGATCTTCAACCACCCTGTCATAATTGATTCCAACAGGTACAAACACGATATCCCGGTCATTATCAGGTTGGTAACTTCTCAGCATGTAGTCAATAAAACCCAGCCGAGGTGGTCGTGTTGCACCATCCTTGCTTAAACCACCCTCCAGAAACACCGCCTGACACACGCCGGCATGAGTTGCCATGTGCACATAACGCTCCAGCACGGTGCGGTACAGAGGATTGCCAGAATTGCGACGCACAAAAAAGGCGCCCATAGAACGAATAAGTGTTTGCAGTGGCCACACCCGGGCCCATTCGCCCACGGCATAGGACAGGGCTGTTTTTTCGGCTACCAGAAAGGAAACCAGAATATAGTCCATGTTACTTCGATGGTTCATCACAAATACCACCGTATCATCCGGACTGATGTTTCCCAGGCTATCGTGATCAAAATAACCTACACGAATCCGGTACAGCAGACGCGCTATCCCTCTGGACAGCCAGTAACCAAAACGAAAATAGATATAGGCATTAAAGGAAGGCACAATCTCACGGGCATACCTGTAGGCGTAGCTCTGTGCCACCTCGCGTGGCATATCATGCTCTTTCGCATAATCAATAACGGCCTGGTGCACCTTCTCATCAAACACCAGTTTATCAATCTGCACCTGTCGTTTGGTTAGTTGAAATGGGCGAACCTCGATATCCAGGCGTTTGTTGACTTCATTAATAACCCGGTTAACCTTTCGCCTGAAATACCAGCGCACACCCGGTAATAAAATACGATCAATCAACAGTCCCAGTGAGAGCACCGTAAGCAACACAAACAGCCAGGTAGAAATCGTGATTTCATTATCCATAGTACATCACTATACTGCTTACCCTCTCTCCGCTATCGCTCTTGCTTCCAGTCTTGGCCATGCAACCAGTATTGCCTGCACCAGCGTCGCCAGCGGGATCGCAAAAAACACCCCCCAGAATCCCCACAGACCTCCAAATACCAGAACAGAGACAATAATAGCGATTGGATGCAGGTTGACGACTTCCGAAAACAGTAACGGCACGACAATGTTCCCGTCAATAGCCTGTATCACGCCATAGGCCACCATTAAATAAACAAACTCACTGGATACGCCCCACTGATAATAAGCAATCAGGGTAACGGGGATTGTCACAACCACAGCACCGATGTACGGCACCAGAACAGACAGGCCCACCATCATTGACAGCAGCAATGCAAATTGTAACCCCATCAGGACAAAGGCAATATAGGTTGCCACCCAGACCAGTAAAATCTCTATCATCTTGCCACGGATATAATTTCCGATCTGACGATCAACATCCTGCCAGATCTGTCGCACCAGCCCAAGGTCCGGAGGCAGATAGCTGCTCATCCAGCCCAGTATCTTGTCCTTGTCTTTCAGAAAGAAAAACACCAGCATCGGCATTAGCACCAGGTATACCAGCAGGGTAATTAACCCAACTACTGATGTAACGGATAACGACAGAGCATGCTGCCCGAGGCTGGCCAGCTCTGCACGGATACCATTAATCAACTCATCAACCTGATCACCCGAGAAGAATTGCGGATATTTTTCCGGCAGACGCAATAATAATTCCTGACCCTTACCCATCATGCTGGGTAACTCCTGCACGAACTGCGCTATCTGATTCGATAACAGCGGTAACAGACCGAGTATGACAAAGATCAGTGCTGTGAAAAAAAGAACGACCACTACCGCCACTACCGGCAGTCGCGGCAACTTGAACTTTTGCGTGTGTCTGACCAGGCCTTCCAGCAAATAAGCGATAACCAGACTGGCCAAAACCGGCATCAGCATATCACCCAGCAACAGGATGACAGCAAACGCACTGACCAGCAGGCCGGTGAGTATCACGACCTGAGGATCTGAAAAGTGCCGATCAAACCAGTCGCGAATCAATCCCATATCAGGACTCTTTTATTTTTGTATAGTGGCGTAAAAAAACGGCTTCCAGCTCATCTATGACCCCGGCAGCCTCGCGCCCCTGTAGCATATGTTCACCCATTAATGCCGAGGCTTCATTGAACAGGTGCTGTTTATCCAGCATTGGATAGGTACGACTGAGTCGCTTCATAGCCCCCACTACGGATTCTTCTTCAGGCCGCTCGATCTTGCCCGGTTCTGAAATTATTATTTCTTGTTGAGGGTGGCGCTCTACCAGGAAACGGGCAAATTCCAGCAGTTGTTGCTGCCGGTCTTCATCCAGTTTCCCGAACAGTAATGTCAGTTCCTTGTTGCGTTTATCCATGTGTAATATGTATGACTATGTGGCTTCAGGCGCTTTCTCATCAATGCTGCTGTTAGCAAGATTCAGATAGTCCGGCTGCTGGTGTTCCTTGCAATAATTGCGCGCAAATTCCAGCAACTCATCCATTACACGATGGCGGAATTTCTGCTTTTGATAAACAAAGGAGAAGGGTCGCTCCAGTAATGGCTCCAGCGGAACGGCCAGCAGGGTACCCAGTTTCAGTTCTTTCATGATGGTTGCGCGTGAGGTGATAGATATACCCATACCGGCTTCAACCGCACCCTTGACGGCTTCCGGACTGCCCAGCTCCATACAGATTTTCAGGTCACAGGCATTGATACCGGCGTGTTCGAGATGTTCGGATATCACTTCACGTGTACCCGACCCTTCTTCTCTGCAGATAAACGGATATTCAAGCAGCTTGTCGGCTGTGGTGACTTCCTCGTCTCCCAGAGGATGACCGGGTGGGACAATGACCACCAGCTGGTCGTTGCGGCAACGTTCTACTACCAGGTTTTTATTGGCCACCTGCGCCTCAACGACACCCAGGTCGATATCATTGTTTTCGACCATGTGCACGATACCATCTGTGTTCGATACTTTCAGATGCACGGTCACATCCGGGTAATGCTTTTTGAAATCACCCAGCAAGGCAGGCAGCATGTACTCGGCTATCGTGGTACTGGCACCGATAACCAGTGCACCGCTGACATCGCCGGTGACTTCACGTACCGCATTGGTCATCTCGGCGTACAGTTCAAAAATCTGCTCTGCAAAATGATATACCCGATGACCGGCTTCGGTGAGGCTGATACGGTTATGTGTTCGATCGAACAGGCGGGTATTAAACTGCTCTTCCAGCTGTCTGACCTGGAAGGTTACTGCGGGCTGGGTCATATGCAATGTTTCAGCAGCCTTGGTGAAACTCAGCATTTTTGCCACGGTATGAAATACCTGTAATCGTCGATCTGCCATACCTGCCCCGTTATCTGTTTACTGAAAGGTGAATATTAACAAAATTAACTATAAATTAATATTATAGGTGGGTAATTATTACTATTCTACTGCCCCGACAGGCCTGAAATGCTTGCCTGACCGGCCCTGAACAGGGCCAGCCAGCTATGCTTATTCGGGTATATTTGTCTGCCGTCCACGCATCAGTGCATAGTACATCACCGGAATAACCAGCAGAGTCAACAAGGTAGACACCAGAATGCCAAAAATCAGCGACACGGCCAGACCACTAAAAATCGGGTCGGTAATAATAAACAATGCGCCCAGCATGGCCGCCGCACCGGTTAATGCGATCGGTTTGGCCCTGACCATGACCGACTGGATCACGGCCTCCTGAAAATCCAGCCCTTCCTTGATCTGGTCATTAATAAAGTCCACCAGCAGGATGGAATTACGCACGATAATACCGGCCAGCGCGATCATGCCGATCATGGAGGTGGCGGTGTATTTCAGGTCAAGCAATGCATGCCCGGGCATCACACCGATGATGGTCAACGGGATGGGTGCCATGATAATCAGCGGCACCAGGTATGACCTGAACTGGGCCACCACCAGCAGATAGATCATCAACAATCCCACTGAGTAGGCAATGCCCATATCACGAAATGTCTCATAGGTGATTTGCCACTCGCCATCCCACTTCAGGCTGTAATGATAGGGATCGGGTGTATTGATCAGGTATTGCTGCAAGGGCTGCTGGTGCTCAAAGGTCTGATCATTCAACTCACCCATAATATCAAACATCCCGTACAGCGGACTGTCCAGCTCACCTGCCATGTCTCCGGTGACGTATACCAGTGGTAGCAAGTCCTTATGATAGATGCCCACCTCTCTTGTCTGATCCTGTACCTCAACGATTTCTGACAAAGGCACCAGCACGCCCGACTGCTGGCTGCGCACTTTCATCGACAATACTTTTTCTATGCTGGTTTTACTGGCCACCGTCAATTCCAGGCGTATCGGTATCGGGTATTTCACATTCGACCCGTGCAAATAACCCACGTCTGTACCAGACAGGGCTGTTTGTATCGCCGTGGCAACGTCACGCTGGGAAACGCCCAGTAGTGCTGCCTTGGCACGGTCGACCTTAAGCACCAGACGAGCCGAGCGATTTTCAATACTGTCGTCAACGTCGACTATGTCCGGCGTATTTTCCATCACGCGACGCACCTGCTGCGCAACTCTCAGCTGACCTTCATAATCGATACCATAAATTTCGGCTACCAGCGGAGACATGACCGGAGGCCCCGGCGGAACCTCAACAATCTTGACGTTGGCATTCAGGGGTTTGCCGATAGCCTGCAAGGGGCCACGTATCGAGCGAGCTATATCGTGACTTTTTCGGTCACGCTGCGATTTATCAACCAGGTTTACCTGTATATCGGCCACGTTCGCACCGCTACGCAGATAATACTGCCGCACCAGCCCATTGAAGTTGATCGGTGCAGCGGTACCTACGTAGGCCTGATAGTCTGTTACCTCGGGCACGCTGGCTATGTAGCGTGCCAGATCCTTCGTTACACGCGCCGTCTCTTCCGGCGGCGTGCCTTCAGGCATGTCGATGATGACCTGAAATTCTGACTTGTTATCAAATGGCAGCATTTTCAGCACCACCAGTTTGAAGCCGGCCAGACTCACCGAGGCCAGCACCAGCGCCACTATTACCAGCAATAACCAGCGCCGGGCAGATTTACCGGCATCGGCACGTAAAAAAGGTGTCAGGGTTTTTCGTACCAGAATTTCAAAGCGAGTGTCCGTATGCACCTCGTCTACTGGCGTAGCCTGATGCCGACCCTCCTGTCCGCGCAACACCTTGTAGGTCAGCCAGGGTGTCACCACAAATGCTACCGCCAGCGAAATCAGCATACCAATACTGGCGTTGATCGGTATCGGACTCATATACGGGCCCATCAACCCGGTTACAAATGCCATCGGTAACAATGCCGCAATGACCGCGAAGGTTGCCAGAATGGTTGGACCGCCTACCTCGTCCACAGCCACAGGGATAGCATCGACCAGACGTTTGCGCCCCATTTTCATATGCCGATGGATATTTTCCACCACCACTATCGCATCATCAACCAGTATGCCAATAGAGAAAATCAGCGCGAATAGTGAAACACGGTTCAGGGTGAAGCCCCAGGCCCAGGAGGCAAACAGTGTCATGGCCAGCGTGATGACCACGGCTGTACCCACGATAATAGCCTCGCGCCAGCCTAGTGCCCATAACACCAGTAACACGACAAACGCCGTTGCAAAGGCGAGCTTGCCGATCAGTTTTTTTGCCTTCTGGTCGGCCGTGATACCGTAGTTACGCGTGACAGTCGCTTGCACACCTTCGGGCACAACGATGCCCTTGAGTTGCTCAAAACGCTCGATCACCTGGTTCGCGATATCAACCGCGTTGGTGCCCGGCTTTTTTGCAATCGCGATAGTAACTGCAGGGGACTCCCCTTTCAGGCTAATCCCTTTTTGTTCTGCTGCCGGACCACTGCCGAACCAGATGTACTGGTCAGGCTGATCCGGGCCCTGGAGGACATCCGCTACATCATTCAGATAAACCGGCGCCCCTTCATGTACTGCCACTACCAGCGTCGCAATGCCTTCTACGCTGTCCAGAAAGCTACCTGCCTGAACCAGTATTTCCTGGTTATCAGTGATCAGGGCGCCTGCATCGTATGAATTATTGGCCATTTGCAAGGCGGTTTGCAGATCATTCAGCGTGATGTCATAGCCGGCCATACGCTGCGGGTCGAGCAATACATGCACTACTCGCTGTGAGCCACTGATGGTATAGATATCGCGGGTACCGGGTACACGTTTCAGTTCGGCTTCAACGGCATGGGCCACCCTGGCCAGATCGTAGGCACCCCGGTCAGGGTCCTCTGTCCACAGCGTCAGGGTTACGATAGGCACATCATCAATGCCTTTCGGTTTGACGATAGGCTGACTCACACCCAGGTTGGCTGGCAGCCAGTCCTGATTGGAATAGAGCTTGTTATACAGGCGTACGATAGCACTTTCGCGCGCCTCGCCGACCTTGAACTCTACCGTCAATATGGACTGACCCGGCTGCGATACGGAATAAACATGTTTAATGCCCTCGATCTCGGACAACACCTGCTCTGCCGGCGTACTGACCAGATGCTCTACTTCTACAGCGGTGGCGCCAGGAAAGGCAATAAATACATTGGCAAAGGTGACGTCGATCTGTGGCTCTTCTTCACGTGGCGTGACGAATACAGCATACACACCCAGCAGAAAACCTATCAACGCCAGTAGCAGCGTTATTTCAGTCAACAGGAATTTTTTGGCGATAGACCCTGAGATACCCAGTTTTTCAGACATGCTAGTACGCTATCCTTACTGCTTGCTGGCGTGTTGTTTTTTCAGAACCATAGAGGCCACAATCGGATCCAGGGCGATACGTTCTCCGCCGTGCAAACCTGCAACAATTTCTGTTTGTTGCTGATACCGTTCACCGGTGCGTACCTGCCGCATAGTGACCTGGTCTTTCTTGCCAACCACATAAACAGCCGTCACTTCACTGCGGTAAACCAGTGCTTTAGTGGGAACCAGCAAGCGTTGTGCATGACCGACAACAAAAACTGCCTTGACCAGCATACCTGGCAATAATTTGTGATCGCCATCTGGCAGATTAAGCCTGACCCTGAAACTGTTACTATCAGCGTCTGCGTACGGGAAAACCGTGGTGCATTGTGCCTTCAGCTCCTGATTCTGGTTACCTGGAACCCTGATGACAGCCTCGCAGGTATCACGTATGGCTGCAATGCGGCTTTGAGGAACCTGTACAGTAACGCGCAACTTCTCCAGTGACAGACCGGTCATCAACTCTTTACCAATATCTGCAATCTCGCCCACCTCAACATGACGCTTAACCACAATGCCACTATATGGTGCGCGCACTACTGTATATTCCAGTTGCTGCTGTGCTTCGGTCAGTTTTGCCCGGGCGGCCTGTACGCGTGATTTTGATGCGTTGCGCTCTGCTGTCGCACTGTCCAGTTTTGACCTGGCTACCAGTTTTTTCTTGTAGACGTCCCGGGTGCGTGTGTAATCCTGCTCCGCCTGGGCTAACCTCGCCTCTGCCTCTGTGAGACCGGCACGTGCAGAATCGACACGAGCACGCTGTTCTTTGTCCTGCATGCGAACCAGCACGTCATCCTTGTTGACGTAGTCGTCTACATCAAAGCCAATTTCCTGAATGCGGCCGCGTGTCTGGGCCGATACCGTCGCGCGATTTATCGCCTCGATTTTTCCATCGTATATCGCATGCACCGCTACATCCTGCGGAACAACTTGATAAACTGATAGTGGTTCAGCGGCTGGTTGCGCCACAACAAAAGGTGAAAATAGTAATAAAATCAACGCACGCCAAGCCATATTAGTCCCTGTACCCGAGTCGTCAGTAATTAAGATGTTTCTAATATAGATTTAATTTATGATTATTTCAAGTCTTTCTATGCCATGAATGACCTGATTAAAGTAGTTATGAGAGTTACTAGTATAGCGAATACATATAAAACGTCGCCAGAAATGCGAACTTGACCTGGTGGTGTTTAGGCGAGATATGCCGTGCTAACCCGACATCATAGATAACGGACCATGCCTGATCTGGCCATAACATATGTCGCTGGAACATGGGCCACTGGATTTAGCCAGAGGTTTGGTACTGCGACAACACACCCATCAGTTCGCTGGACAGGTTTTTCAGCTGCTGCGTATCCGAACGGGTCTGTTGCGTGCCGGCGGCGGCTTGCTCAGTGGCCTGGTTGATCAGCGATATGTTCTGACTGACCTCTTCTGCCACCATCTGTTGCTGCGCCACCGCATCTGCGATTTGTAAATTCATACCGTCTATTGATTGCACACTGCCCGAAATCACTGCCAGCATTTCCGCCGCCGTCTCAACTTCTTCACTGGTGGCATCCGCCTGTTTGCTGACATCAGCAATGACATTTACCGCAAGGGCCGTATTTTGATGCAAGCGTTCGATCATTTCATTAATTTCAGTTGTTGACTCCCGGGTACGGCTGGCCAGGGTCCGCACCTCATCTGCGACCACCGCAAAACCACGCCCCTGCTCACCGGCACGCGCAGCCTCAATCGCTGCATTCAGGGCCAGTAGATTGGTTTGCTCGGCTATGCCTCGTATCACATCCATGACCACGCTGATATTATCGCTATCACTACGCAGACTGGATAATACCTGACTCGCTTCATCTACCTTGCTTCCCAGTGCATACAAGCCACCAATAGCTTCGGTTGCCGCCAGTGCACCCTGCTGTGCCTCACTGGTCGCTTCAGTGGATGCCTCGGCTGCTGCACGAGCACTGTTCGTTACTTCCTGTACTGATGAGGCCATTTCTTCCATTGCAGCATTGACCCGCTCAACCTGACGCGCCTGATCCTGCATACAGCTGTCGGTTTCTACGCTCAGGTTCAACATTCTGTCTGCGGCCTGCTCAATACTCTCTGATGATTCCGCCATACTGGAAATATTCGAGCGCAGCGTGTCAGCCATAGTATTGAAACTGTCTATAATCTCTCCAATCACATCTGCACTTTGCATGTCACAACGATGGGTAATATTGCCCGAGCTAATCGCCTGTGTGACCTCGGCAATCTGACGCAGGCGCTTGATCAATACAAAGTTAACAAGATAGTAATAGCTCGCACCCATTGCCGCTCCAGCAACCAGGCTGGTGATGATTAACCAGCTGACCATCCCCTGTTTCGGCTCGACAAAAAAACCGGCAACCAGCGGAAAAGCCGTGCCCGCCACCACACCCAGAGCGATACAGGAAAACAGCAAACGCCTGAGAATACTGGCCTTTCCTATATGTTCAGTCGATTCCATCTGTGTATCCATTTGAAATTCCTGTGTATGGGCTACCTCTGATCTATATCGGAAGATTTCGAAAATACTTGAAAAACCGGTCGATTTTATCCTATCTCTATGTTTTTTAAATTTTTATACAGAAAAACCCACCATCATCGCTGGCGGGTTATTTCGACCAAACTTCTATTCAGTACAAACGAGGCGATCTATTCTTCTCCTGACGAGGCCTTATCGCCTTTCACGACCGCCGTTAATGCCTCACCAATCTCATCCGGTGCACACATGATAGAGAAAAAGCTGTTCGAACCCATCATGCTTAGATCCGGAAAGCTCAACGCAATTCTGAACTTGGCATGCAGGGCATAGACATTGCCGTTGCTTACCAGCAGTTCATAGGGCAGGTGCGGCGCAGACTTGATCTTGTTAAAATCGATCTTCTGCATGATAAATTCATCGCTACTGCATCCACGGGTCATCGCGACCCCAAACACACTCTCTTTTTTACCAGGCAGGTCAATACGGTAAACCTTTGAAACCCCACCATGCTTGGCATTTAACCCCTTCTCAACTGCAGCAATCGCAGCATCATAGTTGTCGAACTCTGCCAGTTCATACGGTTCATCAAAATAGGGCATGAATAACTTGTAATGATATTCGCGCAGGTCTTCGGCGGTCAGGCCCTCAGCACCAAATTCTTCCTGTGCTCCCAGTGCGGCGCGCAGACTCTTGTTGATACCCTGCAAATCGCCCTGCATGCGGTATACATTAGCCAGATAAAGCGGATTGGTGTAGGCCACCTGTATCGCGCCTTCTACCTCGCTGACTGATACACGTTGCATTGCACCAAACCCGCCTTTATCTGATTTGGCAGCTGTTGCGCGTAAGGCATCATTCGTGACAACCATTATATTGGTCTTGGCATATGGACTGTACTTCCCTACCACTACAAAACCGGCGTTGGTCAGGGCATCCCGGGTTTTTACTGTGGCGGCAGCAAGATCGCCATCAACGGCCGAACCTAGAACAAACGGTTTCAGTAACGTTTCTGCCTGTGCCGCTGAGCTTATGGCCAGCAGACAGATTGTGAATAAAAATTGCACCATACGATTTTTTTGTGAAGGCATGTCTCACCTCTTTTTAATATTTAAAAACAAAGGGCCATGCAAATACATGGCCCTTTACAGTCAGATCAACTCATGCTGATCAGAATTTCCATGACCAACTGGCTTCGACTTCATACTGTTCCATTTCAATCTTGATTTGCTGGGTTGGATCAAATGGATTGGCACCTGTTACATCAGTGTTGGGCGCATACATGACAGCCAGTGACAGATCATTAGTCGGGCTCATTTTCTTGGTAAAGCCAAAGGTAATGGCGCTTTCTACGGTAGCCGGCGCGAGGATGTTAAACATCGTCTGATCACTCGGAATCGGTTGTTCGCCATAGCTGTAACCTACACGCCAGGTCCATTCCGGGCTGCTTTGCCACTGGTAACCGACCTTGAATATGGTCATGTCTTCCCAGCCAAACCCGGCACCATTACTGCCGCCCAGACAAGTAGAACCCGTACCACCTGTTGGCCCAGGCTGACAGGTGAACAGACCCTGTACCGGATTAGAGATGGCCGCAATGTCACCATACCAGATATACTGGACGTCAAAGGTCAACACAGAATTGGGTGCTGTTTCCCAGGCCACCCCGACAGTTGCAGTTGGCGGTATATCAAAATCACCTTTCTCCGCAAACAGACCGGCGTAATCATCAAACTCGCCCATGCTGATTTTAGTCTGGTATGAAGCCGCCAGCGTTACGCCGGGTGTTACTTCACCCATGACGCCAAATTTTCCACCTACCCCATAAGAATAGTCATGTTTATTGGAAGACAGTTTACTGGGGTCAGACGAGAAGCCCGCAAAAGTACCCAGACCCTTGGCCCGAAAACGCTGACCTGCAAGAATCAGTGATGCACCCCAGGAGGCCTTGCTATTGATTTTACGCGAATAGGTAGTTGTGAGAAATAGTTGCACCAGGTCGATACCGGCACTACCGGCACCAAACGTACCCGGGGTTGTTACCGCTGTACCCAGCCCATTGTTATGCTGTGCCTGGCCGCCCTTGTACAGGGTATTCATACCGCCGTTACCATAAACAGATACGCCGATAGAACTGTCAGCGTCCAGCATCTTGTTATATCCAAAAGAGGGAATCAGAAAGAAATCATTAGAACTGGTAATTGACTGGTTACCACCAGCACCGCCTATCGTGAACGGACAGGCGTTCCCGCAAAAAGCACCGTCAGGTACACCGGTCACGCTGCTACCGGCTTCATAACTACGATCACTAGGACTAAACAAGGCTGCACCAGCGTCTATACGGTCACCTACGAAGACCATGCCAGCCGGATTGGTTGCCGCAATCATTGCATCCTGGGGTAATGCCACACCACCACCAGCCAGGCCTTTATTGGCTGTACCGTAACCATGACCGAAATAACCATTGGTCGCATTTGCGCTGAATGGTGCGGCAAACAGCATTGCTGTTGCTGCAGCCACCAGGGACTTTCTAAAAATGGGTTTCATATGTTGACTCCTGAAAGAAGGTTGCAAGGCGCACCTTCTAGTGTTGTTAAAATGCAACGCCTTTTAGCGTCTTGAACAAATCATTACAGGCATTCTGCAAAATGTCAACTAAAACCGTAAGGTAGCTTTTGTTACATAACAACATGAATTCGTTAATTTTTATAGTGTTAAAGGCGCGGGCTAATATAGCCTTATTTCCATGTCTATTTAACCTCCTGAAATACATGGATATATACTAATAAATTAATTTAAAACAATTGTAAAATGCATGCGTCCAGACTGATTCCAGGGGCATCTGAATGCAGTTTTTGGCGCTTTTTTATTCAATAACGGATGAACTGCAGCTGGAGACCTCCTCATCGAGCATCTGCGTCCTGACCAATTCTACATCCTGACGGCCCAGTGCGTTGGGGTATGAGCAGATATCGGAAGGCGGTGAATCCCCATAGGGGCGATTGCAGGCTGAGATCTCAGTATCTGATTTACCTGGGCAGCCCGATGTCTGAAATGCCTTGCCGGCATCGATAAGCTGATCAAGCTCGCATGCCGCAATGCCAAAATCTATCAACCGCCCCTGCGCATTAAACCGCATCTGTGTTACTGATGTGTTGCGATAGTCGATCAGATAACGCGCCAGTTGTACGCGCCGCCATTGCCCCCTGTTAACCGCTGGCCAGTCTTCCATGAGTGAGCCGGCCTCCGGAAAAAAGGCGAATAAATGATTATGGCCGCCCATATCGCGTACTTTCTGCGCCACCTGCAGCAACTCCTGCTCGGTTTCACCCATACCACAAATCAGGTGCGCACCAAAGCGTTCGGGGCCAAACACCTCGGCCGCCCAGCCCAGGGCCTTCCAGTAATGCCCCCATCGATGCGGGCTGTCTACCGTGCGCCCACGGGTGCGCTCGAAGATAGGGGCGGTCACGGCATCCAGTGCCACGGTATAAATCTCGGCACCGGCATCATACTGAGCCTGTATGTCTTCGCGACTCATCGTGGTCGGGTTAGACAATATCGATACCGGTATCTGCGGTAGTGCGGCCACCCACTGTTTAAGCAATGTCATGGTGTCGTCGTTGGAACGTGGATGGGTAATCATGGAGATGCACATGCGTTCGAAACGTCCCTGGTCGTGCCCGGCCCTGACCTTTTCGATCAGCTCCTGCCAGAGCACGGTTGGCCAGTCAACGCGGATAAAATTTCGATCGGCATAGTCACGCGCTTCTTCACGGTGACGCGCCAGACCGCAATAACTGCAGTTAGCACGGCAGCCTTCCGGGTAGGCCAGCAGGATGTTCAGGCAATGGGTGCAGGCATCTCGTGACATACGACCCGGGATCAGACCCAGTGTAATCGCGGCGGCTGTTGATATCTGCACATACTCTGGAGACTGCATCTCAGGAGTTCGTACACGATAATCCGGACGATAAATCTCGACCGGGAGATCGGTGTTCGTTTTCATAACAAGGTATTCTCTGATCGCAGTCCATTCACTTTGCCAGCTGCGGCTGAACTGCTGTCGATCGCAGCGGAATGTAAAGAGTGAGCACCCGTCCGGGATGAATAATATTCAGGAAAGCCTATCCAGCCCGCCCGCAGCGAAACGCTGTCTGACTTCACCAGGTTAACGCGCTGTTTTAATGCATGACTCCATGAAGCATCAAATATGGCATGCACTTCCTGCTCATATTCGCTCAATGGGGTGTCTGTATTCTGCCGTATTGCTACAGCGGCGGCCTCGCCTGCCATCCTGCCCGATAATACGGCCGGCGCAATACCGGCCCCGGTTACCGGATGTGCCAGGCCTGCAGCATCACCGGCAAACAGAACGTTGCCATCATGCACGACTGACGACACGCCACCTACAGGAATCGGTCCGCCTGTTTTCGACAGTACTTCCGGTAGCACTATATCCTGTTCAACCAGTTGCTGATGTAATGTTCGCAATGATGCACGCAGTCCTGCATGCCGCGTGGTGTGCCCCATGCCTATGCCGAGATTAGCCACTTTTCCTTTCGGGAACAGCCACGCATACCCTCCGGCCCATGATCGTGACAACCAGGTATCAGTCACGTTACGGGATTGCGTCAGCGGTACGCTGATCTGTCTCGAGCGGGCACAACGCTGGCGCGGCATGCCCAGCTGTTGTGCCACACGTGAAGTCGGGCCATCTGCCGCAATCAGAATTTTAAACCTGATATCGAATCGTTCCTCTTTGCTTTTCAGGGTTGCAATGCGCTGTTTTGTGTCAAGACGGGTCAGGCAGGTATCCAGACGGGTCCTCGCACCCAGATCACTCGCTTGTTGTAACAAGGCCTGATCGAAGGCTGCACGATTAATCATGTAACCATGGAAATTTGATCGCTGCGTATCAGCGCCTTCGACAGTACTGCGCATATGTGTGATCGGTTGTATAACCAGCGAGGTCAGACCGGTTTCGGTCAGCACATGTGCCGGCACATATTCAGCGCACTGCACCGGCTCTCCACAACGAACCTTCTTATCAATACACAACACCGACAGGCCGGTAGCCGCTGCCGCGATGGCTGCCGAGGAACCGGCCGGACCGGCACCGACCACCAGTACGTCGACCTGTTTCATGCCGGCGTCTCCTGTAACGGGTCCAGACCCTTCTGTAACAGGTGAACAAAATCAGCCGGCAGCAATGACACCATATCCGCGTCATGATGCTGAAAAAATTCAGTCACTGCAGATTCCAGCTTTACATACGGGCAATCACGCAAATGGTTTTCCAGATCCTTGATCAGCCGCGCCGGCCGAACAAAAAAATCGCCATCTATCCAGCACTGCTTGATTCGACGCAGGCGTCGGTCGACACGCATTTGCACATGCAGTAAACCGCCTTTACATTTATAGCGTGCCTCACAACTGGGCGTATCCTTTGGTGAATGCTGTATCTGGTAGATCCATTCATCCGTTGCATACTCATCTATCAACCGGTTAACAGACTGCTGCTCTGCATCACTCAGGTCATCCTGTTGATCAAAACTGATATTCAAACTCTGCTCAAGGTTTTTCTGCAGGCTTGTTTTTATCTGTTGCAATGTGGGTAATACACCAAGCTCACGCTGTAATGTGGTCACCCGGTCACGCGCACTGGCCAATGCCTTGTCATTTATTTTTTCTGCCGGGATACGCAACGCGCGCGTCATCCGCTCAACATCCATGTCGATGATCAAAGTGCCTTGATAAAGCACCGCCTCGCCATCAATGGTTCCGCCTGTACCCGATATCTTGCGCCCATTAACCTCAATATCGTTGCGCGGCCTGAACCGGGCCTCAACACCCAGTTGCTGCAAGCCTTTCGCAGCTGCCTCACAAATTTGCCGCGTTATACCGGCAAGATCATGACTATTAAAACAGTCCAGATGGCAATACAGTTCCCAGCCCAGCTGCAGCGGATCAAAATAAATGGCACCTCCACCCGTTACCCTGCGCTGAATGTCGATATCATTTTCAGAACAATACTGACGATGTATTTCCTGTTCGACACTCTGATGATAGCCCACCAGTACACAGGGTTTAAACTGCAGAAAGCGCAAGGTATCCAGCGACTGCCCGGCGGCACGGGATGACAACAAGGCACGGTTAATAGCCATATTATTCACTGCCGGCAATACACCGATATCCAGTAAACGGCCTGCGCGCTGAACACTCATATCACATCGTGCCCTGGCGGCGATTAATCGTTAACGGGTATTGGTCAAAAGCATTTAATGAGCGGATAGCCGAAAGATTATTAATCTGCCGCGCATCAGCAACCCTGTTTTTATCCTGCACAGGGACGGGTGATGAACAACAGCGTGCAAACAGATTTATCGGAATCGCCAGTTGATCTGCCAGTGACATAAGCTCATCACCCGGGTAGGCAATACCATCTAACCCTGCCAGTACCGCGTACACCTCCAGCATGAGTCGCTGCGTCCCTGCCGGGCGCGCACAGCCCAATTGGACCCGTGTATCGGGCAAGGCCTGGCGTGCATCCATAAAAAAGCGCCCGGTGGCATGCACGTCGGGCACACAAAATGGGCGACGACGATCGGCATAATGCGGCATGACCACTACCAGCACCAGCGCGTCTACCTTGTGGCGTTTGATGATTTCAAGCGCCTGCCATTCGCCCAGCAGATTGCCGTAATGCAGGCCGATCACGATATGCGGTACGACACGCATCCCGGTTTCACATAACCAGGCCAGCGATTGTTCGAAATCAGAAACTTCGCGTTTCAGGTGATAGACCTGTGTAATCGTATCCTGTGCGCCGATGACATCCATCATCACGACATCGATGCCTGCCGATGCAAACGCCTGTGCCTGCTGCCGGGTAGCCAGCCCGGTATGCACGGCAATGGTAAATTCAGGGAAGCGATGTTTGATCTGTTCGAGCACTGCAAAGTAAGGTTCATAGTGGATCACATTATGTCGATCTGAACCACCGGTCAGCAACATGCCTTCACCATTGCGCTCAACCAGACCTTCTACTATTTGCAGGAGTTGCTGCGGGTGCTGCGCGGCCAGCATGGGTTCGAGTATACGGCCCTTACAATGGTCGCATTGGAGTACGCATTCACCGCCGGTAATGGACACCGCGGGCCATTCAGACATGCTTGTAGAGGCAAGGGATTCGTTAGTCTGCTGACGAAAAGAAGGCATGAACACATCCAGGGCACTGGTTTGTGTATAGGCCTCCCATCTGGCCTGTTGCTGTAAATCATTTATTAACCGGCGGTCAAAAGGCAGATCGTCCAGCCCTTCTATCGTGCCCAGCAATGCTGTTAAATCTTGCTGGACCGTTCTGGTTACTGTTGTATTCAACACCCACCGAACCCTTCTTCATCCATTTTAGCCGCATAGGCATCGCGTGCCGCCTGACCACCCAGTAAGCGAATGGATTCTGTCTGCCAGTCCAGTGGCCGCATACGGATCAGCCAGCCGGCACCATATGGGTCTTCATTAATACTGGTCGGGTCATCTACCGCCTGTTGATTAACCTCGACGATCTCACCGGCTACCGGCGCCTTGACCGGGCCCACCCACTTCCCGGACTCAACTGTTGCGCATGATTTACCCTGCTGTACCTCTTTGCCCGGTTTGCGCGGCATACAGGCCACTATGTCACCTGACAACGAGCAGGCATACGCGGTCATGCCCAGGGTCAGCAAGCCACTATCCTCCAGTCGACACCAGACATTGGCCTCGATGTCATATAACAGTGTATCCGGCATTTCACAGCCACGTACCGTGGTCATTATCACCTCGAAGTATAAACAGACAGATGCCCAGTCTACCGCGCGACGACCGGGAGTCCAACTCTGCCTCAAACACCTTTGGTCATTTACAGAAGCCGAAATAAAAAAGGCCCGCCGGATGCTATCCGGCGGGCCTTTTTACAACCATTACGTCAGTCGTATTCGACGACTAGATGTACAAACAGATATCAGACTCACCTGCGAATTCAAAGAATGTCGCTGCACCACCGAATTCCAGATTATCGATGAAATCCTTCGGGTTCATATCAAACAGGTCTACTGTCATCTGACAGGCAACCAGCTTGACCTCAGCCTCAATGCACAAATCACGTAATTCGCCTACGCTGGCAACACCTTTTGACTTCATTTTCTGCTTCATCATAATGGTCATAATGGATTCCATGCCAGGAATCGCGGTACCGATTACCGGGAACCATTTATCCATACCCATGGGCATGGGCATACCAGGATTTCCAAGCGGAGAAACCTTCAGGTTCAGGTTCTTTTTTAGCAGTTGCAGGCCATAAAAAGTAAAGAAAATCTCTACCTGATAACCCAGTGCTGCTGCAGTAGAAGCCAGGATGTAGGGAGGATAAGCCCAATCCAGAGTACCTTTGGTGGCGATAATTGCTAGTTTTTTTTCATCAGACATAATTGGCTACCCTTCAATAATTCGTCATGTAAAAAACCGGTTAGTCTCTCCAGAGTTTCGACAACCGTTTGGCGCATACGTTACGCGCACTTGATACATACATCAGTACCATTTGATACACAGAAAGCGATAATTCAGTGAATTTTCTGGTATTACTGGCACATTACTTATAGAAACCGGTCGCTTCTGATGGCTTCCTCGCCCCTCATACCAATCCATGGAACAACCAATAACCGGAAATAGTACATCTCGGTACAGACAGAAAAGCCGGTGATCGTCACCGGCTTTTCAGATAAATCAGCCCTTTTTGATCAGAAAATAGAACTTGCCACCTTCTTCACGCGATTCCTGTAATTCGTTGCCGGTTTGCTTGGCAAAGGCTTCGAAATCCTTAACGGAACCCGGGTCGGTAGCAATAATATGCAGCACCTGACCTGCACTCAGGCCAGCCAGAGATTTCTTGGCCCGCAATATCGGCAGTGGACAGTTCAGGCCAGATGCGTCAAGTTCTTGATCAAAATTCGCCATTTCAAATTCCTCAATTAGTATTGTTGTCTCAAACCGCTCTGTACAGGATAGACGGTTCGTCCTGCGCAGATAAACTGGTAAATAAGCATTAAAGACTACACTTATATGACAACTTTCACAGAAAGGCAAGTCCGTTTCAGGTTTTCATAGCGAAGCCGTCATGGTAAAGAATAGTAAAAACACGAGTCAGAATGCAACTCAGTGCCGTAACCACATGAATTTAAAGGTTGGCTATGCTCTATCTGAGCATGGAGGATGATAGTGCTTTATTAATTGAGTGATAGTGCCAAATTTATGCTGTTGCGACAGACTGCCCCTGACGTACCCAGTCCATGATCCCGCCACGCAGGTTGAATACCCTGTCAAACCCACGTTGCTGTAAAAAAGCAACCGCCTGGGCGGAACGTGCGCCACTACGACAGTACAGTACAATATCGGTCTCTTTGCTTAATTCATCTGCATTCACGGGCAGTAGATGCAACGGCATTGATTGACCGCCCGGAATAATACCCTGAGACATTTCATCGACAGAACGCACGTCAAGTAAATGAAATTGCTGGCCATTTTCCTGCCAGCCCGTCAATGTGCCTACATCAATCTCCTTGATACCAAACATACCTGTCTCCACGATTTAGTATATTAGCAATATATGAATTGCAAATATACCAAGCATTTTTCTTATGTCAAGTCATACTATAAGTGTCGGGTAATATGGCGATTTGGAATGCACCGCCTGAATTTTGAATTTTATCAATATTTTCCATGCCCTGAGGTGGTAGCATAACGATAAATTAAGTGTACGTGGGCACCCTGTTTACACGCTGTTACTTGAAAGCACATTTGGGTGACACAATATTACGCGATATTGCCTGACACAGAATTTTTAAACGATTTACGGGTCTGAGTATTATTCCTGGAATGAACGAGCTGCAAATGATTAAACGAATACATCAAGGCATTCGTACCAGTACGCTATGCCTTTTGATGATATTTCCACTCTTTGCCCAGTCTGCCACAGAACTGCCCAATATCGGTGATTCTTCAGACAGCGTGATGAGCCCAACCTCAGCGCGTGAACTGGGCGAAGGCTTGTTGCGCATGCTACGGCATAACGACATGTTGCTGAATGATCCTTACCTGCAGGGCTACATTACCAATCTGGGGTACAGGCTGAGTACAGCCAGCGACGACCCCGGTGGGCACTTCGTGTTTTTTATCGTCAAGGACAACTCGGTCAATGCCTTTGCTGCGCCTGGGGGTTATATAGGTGTTCATACCGGCCTGATCAGGATTGCCGAAAACGAAAGTGAACTCGCCTCTGTTATATCCCATGAAATTGCTCACGTCACCCAGAATCATTTATTCCGCGCCTATGAAGGCGCAGGGAAACAAAGAATAACCACCGCCATCCTGATGCTTGCTGCTATTCTGCTCGGAGGTGGTGATAGCCAGGTCACTACCGCCGCCGTTGCAGGTGGCCTGGCAGCAGGGGCACAAACCTCAATTAACTTTACTCGCCAGCATGAAAAAGAAGCCGATCGTCTTGGCATCGAAATTCTGTCCCAAACAGGTTACAACCCATACAGCATGGCAGTTTTTTTCCAGCGTATGCATAACGCTACACGGTTGTACGGCAGTGAAGGGCCTGAGTTTCTACGCACCCATCCGGTCACCTCTACACGCGTAGCGGATGCCCAGAACCGTGCAGCACAAATGCAAGGCACACCGTCATACAATGACGAGATATTCCAGCTGGCGCGCGCCCGCGCGATGGTGTTATCTGAAAGCGACCCTCAACGTGCGCTGAAAATATTCAGGGCCAAACTGGATTCAACGGAGCCACTGGCTCGGTTAGCCGCTGAATACGGTTATGTGCTGGCACTGATAAGAACACGCCAGCCTGAAATAGCACTCAAACGACTTGAGCCTATGTTGAAAAGCAAACCCGACTACCTGCTGTTCCAACTGGCCAGGGCAGACGCACTGGAACTGAGTGGCCAGGTAAAAGCCTCGCTGAAACTGTATGACCAGATCCTGACCGCCACGCCAGATAGCAGAGCCGTATCCATGTACTATGCTTCAGCTCTCATTCGTAACCAACAGCCCGAGGCCGCACGAAAACTGTTACGTAGCTTGCTGGACAAATATAACAATGATTCACTATTACACCAGATGTATGCGCGCGCATCTGAAAAATCCCAAAACATTGGTGATGCGTATTTCCACCTCGCCGAATACTATTATCTGAATGGAAATACCGAACTGGCTATCGACAACCTCAGCCGCGCACGCGACGTGCCCGAGATTGATTATTACCTACGTTCCAAAGTTGATGCTCGACTGAAACAATACAGGACTACGCTTGAGCACAAACTCGAGCACAAAGAAAAAGAGTAAAAGCGTTGTTACCCGGAATCTGGTTCGCTTCATCTGCGCTCATTGAGACTTCTGCACGAATAAGCCCTGTCAAAAATGATACATATGCTTCCTGACTTAAAATATAAGTATCTACTTATGTTTATCGGGAACATAATTAATGCTTGCCTTCTTGACCTGTTTGAGTATTCTAGACCACTAGTTGTATTGGAGAACACTGGTCTGTGCAAAATAAAGTGCAGCCGTTGTTTGATCTACCCACCAATACTCTTGCTATAAAAAAACTTTATAAATTAGCTTCAATATGTATAAGGAGGAAGCCATGCGGAAAATCGCTACGCTAGTGACCGCAGCTGCGTCTATTGCCACTCTGGTGGGCAGTCTGGCGCTACTGCCTACCGGGTCATCGATTGCTGCCGGAAACTCAGCATCTGCCGTTGACCAGGGTAAAAAACTCGCTTTTAACAGAAAAAAAGGTAATTGCCTGGCCTGTCACCAGATTGCTGGTGGTAATATGGCCGGAAATATTGGCCCACCACTGGTGGCCATGAAGGCACGTTTCCCTGATAAATCCAAGCTGCGTTCCCAGATCTGGGATGCAACCAAGGCAAATCCAAACTCAGCCATGCCACCATTTGGTCGACACAAGATTCTGTCTGACAAGGATATCGACAAGATTGTTGAGTATGTCTACACACTCTAACACCAGACTGTCTAAACAAAATCAGGAGAAATTAACGTGATTAATGAACATCGTAGAACCCTGCTTAAAGGCGGCCTGGCAACAGGTGTAGCCGCCGTGGCAGCAGGCGCCGGTCTGCTCACACCGCAGCTCGCCATGGCCACCTGGCCGA
>ENA-ORDP01000065-ORDP01000065.1-marine-sediment-metagenome-genome-assembly--contig:-NODE-65-length-61651-cov-4.384538_pt1 | contig 61651 bp, 55 predicted proteins | sample MGYA00248627_ERZ508539 | MGnify/ENA primary metagenome ERZ508539 (study PRJEB26208, sample SAMN05571518) | marine sediment metagenome | biome: deep sea; feature: Hydrothermal vent; material...
CGCCTTACCTCGCCATGCGGCATCCAATCTGAGAATAACAGGAAGCGATTCCTCGGTTTGCAAGCGGTAAGAGGAATGAACGCGAGGCGTGACTCCCTGGTGATGTGCCAATCACAGAAGATCACAGAAGATACCTTGACAATTACCGTCATTCCGGGAGTACCTCAACGATCGGCTCCGCAATGCCCATCAAATCCCCCAGCTTGGTGAGTTGCTCCGTCAGCGAGCTTGCCTTCACCGCGAGACTCTGGCGACACTTCAACCCGCCCCGCCATGAACCCGGCGCCGAGGCGCTACTGTGGACGAGACTTGTCCCCGGCACAACTCCAGTGCATCGTGCAAATCATCGCCGCGCACCCGAGCGCCACGCGCGCCCGTCTGTCGCGTCTTGTGTGTGAATACTTAGACTGGCGGCGCGACGACGGGCGCTTGAAGGACATGAGCTGCCGCGTCGCCATGCTGCGCATGTACGACCACGGCTTGGTGCAACTGCCACCGCCGCGTAACGGCAACAACAACGGCAAACCCTATCTGCGGCGCACTTCACAGGGCGAGGCCGCGTCACCGCTCGAGGTCACCTCGCCGAAGAAACTCGGCGAGCTTGAACTACAGGTCGTCACCGAGCGCCAGGACTCGCACCTGCACAACGAACTCATCGAGCGCTACCACTATCTGGGCTATCAGCCGCTGTTCGGCGACCAACTACGCTACTTCGTACGAGCCCGGGGGCGCCTGGTCGCCCTGCTCGGCTTTGGCGCCGGCGCCTGGAAGACCCAGCCCCGCGACAGCTTTGTCGGCTGGACTCCCGAACAGCGACAACGTCACCTCCATCTCGTCACCAATAACGCCCGTTTCCTCATCCTCCTCCCCTGAGTGCGCTGCAACAACCTCGCCTCGGCCATCCTGGGCCTGGCCGCACGCAAGCTCCTAAAGGACTGGCACCTGCTCCATGGCTACAGCCCGGTCTTGCTCGAGACCTTCGTTGAACTTCCACGCTTCCGTGGCACCTGTTACCGGGCCGCCAATTGGACCCACCTGGGCACCACCACAGGCCGTGGCAAGCTCCATGTCCACAACCAGGCATTGCTGCCCAAAAAGGCCATCTGGATCTACCCGCTCGTCAAGAACTTCAGGCAATTCCTCTGCGGCGGATGAGTCCGTGGCCCAAGAGTGCATGAGCCTCGTTCGCCCTCGGATAGGTAATAAAACTTTGACTTTGCCCGGGGTTATTGAGAAGTTACGAAGATTGATCCGGATTCAGATACACCACTTTTGTATCCCAGCAGCGAGTATTCTGGCTCCAGCGCTCAGGATGTTTTGCCTTAGCGGATTCATAGACACGATAATGACAGTGATTGACCTGCGTTAAGTGTTCTATTGTAGTGGCAACTGTATTATTTATAGAGTCAGCTCCTCATTCGTTCGGAATTTGGATCGAATAGAGGCGTAGTAAATAGTGTTGCCTTTCTGCGCTGCCCAAGAATTTCTATTTCTACTTGTTGTCCGTCTTTGACCAGTGACATCGGCAAAAAGCCAAGGGCTACACTTTTATTTACGTAGTGGGCATAACCACCGGAAGTGACAAATCCTACCACTTTATCATCATACCAAATGGGTTCATCCGCCCAGGCATCGGCATCATCAGCATCTACGATAAAACTGCACAAGCGTCGTTTTGGCCCCTGCACTTTGTCCTTTAACACGGCTTCTTTGCCGATAAAATCGCTGGCCTTATTAGCGGCTACAAAGCGATCCAGACCGGTTTCCAGCGGGGTGTAATCCGGCTTGTATTCACGCAGCCAGGAACCAAAAGACTTTTCCAGACGAAGACTCATCATGGCGCGCATGCCAAAGGGTTTCAGATCGAACTCTTTTCCAGCCTCGCTGAGAACATGGTACAACGCGATTTGCTGATCTGCGGGGACGTAAATCTCATAGCCCAGATCACCAGTATAGGAAACCCGTTGCACAATAGCTGCGCAATGGCCAACATGCAGGGCTTTGACAGAGAGAAAAGGAAATACCTTCGTCGATATATCCACATCGCAGACCTTGCTTAATAATTTTTGTGACAGCGGACCGGCGATTTGAAATCCAAGACGTTGATCCGAGAGATTTCGAATCGCAACCCCGGAAATTGGCTGGTGTTTTTCAAACCAGCGCAAGTGGTAAGCCTGTGCCGCATAGGAACCGGTAACCTGGAAACAGCACTCCTGAAGACGGGATATCGTAAAATCACCGATAATTTTACCCTTGTCATTCAGCATCGGGCACAGTCCGAGCCGACCAAGCTTTGGCAGACGTCCGGCCATAACGGTGTCGAGAAATGATTCAGCTTGCGGGCCACTAATTTCATATTTGCCAAAGTTATGGATTTCATTGATGCCAACCGCAGTACGGACGTGATGGCATTCGGCCGCTATGGCCGTAAACGCATTGGAGCGACGAAAACTTGGGGTTTCATATGCAGGTTCATCGGGAGCGGCAAAATAGTTGACGTGTTCCATGCCGTATGCCGAGCCAAATACGGCATTTTGTTGCTGCCAAATGCCATAGGCCGGGGTACAGCGGAAGGGTCTTGCTGCCGGCAATTCTTCATTCGGATACGAGATTGCGAAACGACGCTGATAGTTCTCAACGACTTTGAGCCGGGTGTAAACAGGGGTGCAATAATCACCAAAGCGGGCAACATCCATGGCATAAACATCACGGGAGGGCTGCCCCTCTACCATCCACTCCGCGAGGGTCAAACCCACACCACCACCCTGGCTGAACCCCGCCATTACCGCACAGGCTGCCCAGTAATTACGCAGACCCGGCACCGGGCCAACCAGTGGATTGCCATCCGGGGCAAAGGTGAATGGACCATTGATAATTGTTTTTACTCCGGCAGTTTGCAATACCGGATAACGCTGATAGGCTGCTTCGAGGGCATCACCGAGTCGATCCAGCTTATTGGGCAGCAGTTCGTGGCCAAAATTCCATGCGGTACCATGCACTGCCCAGGGATCACACTCCTGTTCATAGAAACCGATTACCAGGCCACGGCCCTCCTGGCGCAGATAACTTTCACCTGCTGCATCCATCACGTGAGGTAGTTCTTTTTCAGCCTGGTAAACTTCGGGTATATCGTCAGTAGCAATGTACTGGTGTTCCATCGGATGCAATGGTAAATAGACACCCACCATCGCAGCCACTTCCCTGGCCCAGAGACCTGCTGCATTCACCACATGTTCGGTTTTCACGACCCCCTGTTCGGTAACGACTTCCCAGCTACCATCAGCTTGCGGGTTAAGTTCCAATACCCGATTACGTAGCGAAATACTGGCGCCTTGAAGTTTTGCGGCTTTGGCGTACGCCTGGGTGGTGCCGGACGGGTCGAGGTGACCATCCAGAGGATCATACAGTGCACCAAGCACACCATCGATGTTGGTGACGGGGGAGAGTCTCCTGACTTCCTCAGGGCCAACGATCTGGGTCTCCAAACCCATATGCCGATGTTTGGCTCGTTCAGCTTTTAAAAAATCAAACCGGTCTGTTGTGGTCGCCAGGGTCAAACCGCCAACATGATGCAGGCTGCATGTCTGGCCGGAAATTTCCTCCAGTTCACGATAGAGCTTGATGGTATAACCCTGTAACGCTGCCATATTGGTATCCGCATTGAGGGTATGGAATCCTCCGGCGGCGTGCCAGGTAGAACCCGATGTAAGTTCCGACCGTTCAATCAGTAATACGTCTTTCCAACCAAACTTGGTCAAATGGTATAGCACACTGCATCCGACGACGCCCCCGCCGATAATGACTGCTTGTACGTGTGATTTCATATTGCCTCCCAGTGCATATTACCCGGTTATGGTTTACTTTTTGAGTGGTTTCTACTGAACCGTGTGAATCAATGTTCACCCGATCCTCTGAATTTTAAGTGTCTATCCAAGCACTGAGAAACTGCTAGCTTGATTAACTTCCCGCAATCGGGAATAAAAGCCCAGGCTCACCGTACGGTCGATATGTTTTAGATGGAATGATAACGGTTCCTGGTCATGGTTTTGACCAGACTCGCTGGCACTGATTAAATCGGCCATCATTTCACCGACGATGGGGGCATTTTTGAACTGATTGCCTGAGGTACCGATGGCCATGTAGTAGCCTGGCAGGTCAGATTTATCATAAATGGGAATCCAGTCGTCAGTCACATCATACAGTTCAACCACACCTTTCGTAGTTGAGGGAATAGCTAAACTGGAGATGCGTTGACCGGCACGCATTACCTGGGTTCGCCATTGTTCGGTAAAGTTGTGATCAAAATTATCCGGATCAACCCACTGGCGTTTGTCACATGGTGGATCTTCACTACCGATGAGAAAGAAATTGCCCTGTTCGGGGCGCATATAGGCCCCAACATCACTATCAGAGAATATGCAGCCCTCATTTTCATAGTCATAGCCAGTTGGCGAAGGTACATGAGCCACTTCATGACGAAGTGCCCTGGTCCCAATATTCATGCCCTCGACAACACCGGCAAGCTGGTTGATTTTATAGGAATGCGGACCAGCTGCATTAAGCACCACCTCAGCCTGCAGTAATTGACCATCATCAAGACTTACACCGGTCACCTGGTTATGTTGTCGATGTATAGCCGTTACGGATTTATTGAATAGAAATTTGCTGCCATTTTTCTCGGCAGCAATTTGCATATTATGGGTTGCCAGTTGCGGATCATTGATATAACCACCATGCGAGAAGAAGACCCCACCGACGATTTCCTTGCCATTGTCCATGCCAAAATCTGCATCATCAGCGGATTTTACCGGCCCGTAAGATTGTTTATTCATAATGGGTAGACGCGCGACGATCTGATCGGCATCGTAATGCTCATAGGGAACATTTAGCTCATCCATAATCTTCAAGATATTCTTTAAGTAATTATTTTGTTTGGTTTTTATAACCAGTGATCCACAGTCATTATAACGAATCAAACCACGTTCATCCTTTGCGTCGATAAAATTTTCCCAGTCTTTCCAGTAGAAATGACTTTCATAGGCGATGGCAGAACCATCGATGGTCGAATAGTACGGGCGAATGATGGCACACGATCCAGAAGTAGAACCGTAACCGGAGGCTGGGAGACTGTCGATGTTGAGGACCCGCCAGCCCTTTCTCGCCAAACCCAAAGAAGTGGCAGTACCGATGATTCCGGCACCGATGATAATGGCATCGTATGATTTGCTTTTATTCATGTTCCCAGTCATGTAACGATTCAGTGTGTTTAGATTGTGGTTCAGTACCAGGCATTTTCACACAGAGAAATGTGAGCATATCGATCCTATGTGAGCATTCGAGTACGAACACACGCCGTAATGGGACAAAAGATGAATACGCTGAATAGTTACAATACATGAAGCTTTTTAGTGGGAAGCAAGCTGATCCTTGGCTCGTTCACTGTGCCAGCAAACATCCTCTGTAGCCGTACTTTGGTTGAGAGAGCGAGCACAGACGAAGAGCAGGTCGGATAGGCGGTTGAGAAAACGCAAAGCTGTGGGTTCTACGCTTTGCTGTGCGGCTAATGTATACAATCTACGTTCAGCTCGCCGGCAAATAGAGCGTGCCAGATGGGTTGTGGCTGCCATCTGTGTGCCGCCGGGGAGGATAAATTCTTTCAATGAAGGCAGAGTCTTGTTCCATTGATCGAGCCATTGTTCCAGCAGGGTCACTTGTACCTCTGTCATCAGCTGCTGGCCTGGCAGGCTGAGTTCGCCGCCCAAATCAAATAGCCAGTGCTGGATTTGCAGCAGTTTTTTTTGGATATCTTCAGGAACCGGCATGGCCAGTACCATGCCCAGAACGCTATTGAGTTCATCGACAGCACCGATGGCTTCAATTCTGGGGTCATTTTTGGCAACTCTGCTGCCGTCGCTGAGGCCGGTATCTCCATGATCCCCGGTGCGGGTGTAAATTTTCGAGAGGCGGTGTCCCATATTGGTTTCCAGATGCTTGTAATCGGTTATCCTATTCTTTGTTAATCCACCACACTGACACAAGCATGCAGTCGTAAAAAACGATTTTGCCAGTAGTGTTGATCCTGACTGCGGATTCTTTGTCCAATGATATCAATGAGAAGCGAAGGGTCCAGGGTGAGATGACTACTATCGAGACCGATCGCTTGAGTAAATAGATGCCAAAAATGTTCTTCCAGAGCAGCAACAGCGACCTTTCCAGCATCACGGGTTTCATAAATCTGATAGCGTGGAGAAGCACCTTCAAGCAGATTCCATGTTTTGTCTTGTGCGGTATTCGAGAATCGGCTGCATTCACGGAAGGGTTGCAGGTTGCCCGTGATGTTGATATCCAGATAACAGCCTTGCCCACTTTGTTCGCGTTGTCGAAGTGCCAACAGGATATTGATAACGGCAGGATAAGAGCCTGCGGCAATGTCGGCCAACAAAGCTGATGGCAGAGGGATGATTCCGTCTCCTGCTGAACGATGCAACAATCCCGCCTCGGCCTGAAAATTCAGGTCATGTCCTGGCCGGCTTTGCGTCTGGCCAAAACCCGAGATGGCACAGTAGATTAAACCAGGATTTAATAACTTCATTTTGTTGTAGCCCAAGCCCAGGCGATCCATTACGCCCGGTCGATATGATTCAATAATGATATCGGTGTGACAAATTTGAGTCAACAGAAGCTTCAATGCCGCCATATCCTTAAGATTCAGACGCTGGCAGGTTTTGTCCCGATTGAGCCATTTGTAGGCAGGTGAATCCATGCCAGCAAACGGAGGGGCGGTCAGTGGGTCGCCGGTTGGCCGTTCAATCTTGGTCACCTGAGCTCCAGCGTCAGCGAGCAGTCTGGCAGCAAGCGGCCCTGGGATGAAAGAAGAAAAGTCGAGCACTTGAATATTTGTCAGCGATTTTTTCGTTAGTATCATGATTTCTTGGTGCTCTTAGGCAGGAGGCTGTCCGAGAATAGAGAATCTATTGCAGATCATACCGGTCTGAGAATGATTTGCAATCGGCATCGTCATTTTGGTGATTCGAGCTTTTCATCTGGTGGGTAAAGTACGGTAGAATGCCACTGCTTTGGGCTAAGGGAAGAGCGTAGTCCGACATTCCGGTTGGAAGACATCGATTTCATGGTGGTCATGGGTAGTAACTCACATTTTATGAGAAAAGTTTGTTCGGGAACGAAAGCTTAAACGAGGGCAAGCTGTGTTGAGGGAGAACTTTTCGTGGTGGGGCGAATGCTGGATGTACTTAACAAGAATCAGGTTTAACAAGAATCAGGGGAAAATCTGGCTAAGGACAGCTTTTCCACAGTAGGTTCTCTGTTCTCGGGGCAGGCTCCTAAGGATTACAGTGATTGAGGTTTGATAATTGAGCAATGAATATACTCATCAGTAATGATGATGGCTATCTTGCAGCAGGTTTATCCGCGCTGGTCGAGGGTTTCAAGGGGGTTGCCACAACAACGGTTGTGGCCCCGGACCGTAACCGTAGTGGAGCTAGTAACTCATTGACACTACAACACCCACTCCGTGTACAACAAGCTGAAAATGGCTATTATTACGTTGATGGCACGCCAACAGATTGTGTGCATCTGGCAGTTACCGGGTTTATGGATCAGGAACCGGATATGGTAATTTCCGGAATCAATCATGGCGCCAATCTGGGTGATGACATCCTTTATTCTGGAACCGTGGCTGCCGCTATGGAGGGGCGGTTCCTGGGTTTTCCAGCGTTGGCGATTTCGTTGGTGGGTGATCCTTGCAGGTATTTTTCAACCGCAGTACAGGTAGTGACCAAGTTGTATGCACATATTCAAAACAGACCGCTTGCAGCAGGGGTTATTCTCAATGTCAATGTGCCGGATTGCCCGGAAGCAGAGTTACAAGGCTGGGCGGCGACCCGACTGGGTCATCGTCATCGTGCAGAATCGGTGATAGCGGATACGGATCCTCAAGGTCAAAGAATTTATTGGGTAGGTTCAGCGGGATCTGAGGCGGATGCTGGTCCGGGCACTGATTTTTATGCTCTTGCCCATGGTCAGGTATCGATTACACCGTTACACATCGATTTAACCCAACATCGGGAATTGCCGGGGCTAGCACAATGGTGCCAGGAGTTGGGTTAATGAGGTATTACGTTTGAGCCCACAGCGATTCAGCGGTATCGGAATGACCTCTTTGCGTACACGCCATCGTTTGATACGGCGTTTGCGGGAACAGGGTATCAGTGACCCGCAAGTTTTAAGTGTCATGGAACAGATTCCACGACATATTTTTGTTGAAGAGGCACTGGCACATCGTAGTTACGAAGATATTGCCTTGCCAATCGGTCATGGCCAAACCATATCTCAACCTTATATTGTCGCCAGGATGACCGAGTTGTTGATCGCTGACGGGGTGCCTCACACCGTGCTCGAAATTGGTACCGGATGCGGTTATCAGACGGCTGTTCTGGTGGCACTGGGTTGTCAGGTATACAGCATCGAGCGTATCCGGCCACTGCAGTTGGAAGCTATTGAGCGATTAAATACTTTGCACTTTGATCGAGTTAATTTTCGCTATGCCGATGGTGCGGTCGGCTGGCCGGAACGTGCACCATTCGATGCGATTATCACAACTGCCGCACCCAGCCAGGTGCCACAGGCACTGGTCAATGAACTCGCTGTCGGCGGTCGCATGGTAATTCCATTGGGCCTGGATGAGCAGCAATTGTGCCTGATTCGACGGACTACGACTGGCATAGAACAACAGATGTTCGATGCGGTTATTTTTGTGCCAATGTTGAGCGGTATTCGCTAGCAGGCTGTCCGGGAATAGGAGCCGTAGCGAGGGGAAGCTGCTTTGAGGAAGATTTTTTCATGATTTGAGGCGAATACTGGTTGTATTTAACGAGAATCAGGGGAAAATCTGGCCAAAGTCAGCTTATCCGCAGTAGGTTATCTATTCTCGGACAGCCTCCTTGGGGTTCTCTGTTCTCGGGCACCGATTGTTAACGTATTTTAAGGAATATTATAAATAAATGAAGTTATTTTCGCTGTTGTATGATCGAGTACTGATCTGGTCTCGCCACCCACAGGCATCTTGGTATTTAGGTGCTATGGCCTTTGCGGAATCTTCATTTTTTCCCATTCCCCCGGATGTGATGCTGGTTCCGATGGTTTTGTCTCGCCCCCAAAAGGCATGGGTATTGGCCACGGTAACTTCTGTTGCGTCTGTTCTCGGTGGTATGTTTGGTTACGCCATCGGAGCCTTGTTATTTGCAGAAATTGCCCAGCCATTGATTGCTCTGTACCATTTTCAGGCCGACATGCTGGTGGTTCAGAACTGGTTTCGTGACTATGGGGTATGGATCGTATTCATTGCCGGGTTCTCTCCACTGCCGTATAAGGTTTTCACCATTTCAGCAGGGCTCATGGCCATGGCCTTGGTGCCCTTTCTGCTGGCTTCAGCTATCGGTCGTAGTGCCCGGTTTTTTCTGGTAGCGGGTTTGATCTACTGGGGCGGGGAAAAACTGGAACACAGCTTGCGCCGCTATATTGATATCCTGGGATGGTTCACCGTTGCAGCCATCGTGTTGGTAATACTGTATTTTAAATATTCCTAGGAGATTCTTTGTCGGTATATTTGAAAATAATATGCACAGTTCGATTCGCTTTTTTGCTGGCCAGTATGATGGTGCTAACAGCTTGTGCAGATCGGCCTCATGTCACGGTTTCGGAACGTTCGGTCAATTATCCGAAAACGCGTGTTATTGTGGTTCGCCTGCCTCGCTATTATCAGGTGCAGGAAGGGGATACTCTGTACAGTATTGCCTGGACTACCGGGCTCGATTATATCTTGTTGGCAAAGTGGAATGGTTTGAAGCAGCCGTGGAGAATTTATCAAGGGCAGCGGTTGCGGCTGCGTTCACCTGTATCCAAGGTCCGTCGTCGGCGCACTAGAAGCACAGCAAAAGTGCGCCACCAAAACAGCGCAAGACCGATAATAAAACCAGTAACGAGTCGCCGTAATTTTGTTGTCAATCAACCGGTACGCACTTGGATCTGGCCGGCTAAAGGCAAGGTAATCAGCCGCTTCAGTCTGGCCAGTGGGCGTAAGGGTATCAATATCAAGGGACGGGCCGGTAGTGCTATTCGTGCCGCTGCAGCTGGTCGCGTGGTCTATGCGGGTAATGGCCTGCGAGGATATGGTAATTTGGTGATCATCAAGCATAACACCCGATTCTTGAGTGCCTATGCGCATAATCAGGTACTACTGGTTAAGGAGGGCCAACAAGTACGACGGGGCCAACGTATAGCCAAGATGGGTAGTAGCGGGAGTAATCGAACACAGCTGCATTTTGAGGTGCGTCGTCAGGGCAAGCCTGTCGATCCTCTACGTTTATTGCCTCGTCGTCGCTGAAAGTGATTTCCCCTGGAATTCGGGATTACATGAAGTATCGAGTGGAATCATATAATAAATAATCGTAACTCTTGAATAACAAAATCGTAAGTGCTTGATTTTGTTATTCTCGGATTGGGAGCCGCAAAGCGGGGTGAGACGCTATTCAGCGTATTCATCTTTTGTCCCATTACGGCGTGTGTTCGTACTCGAATGGTCTTATAGGACCTATATGCTCACATTCTCCGTGCGAAAATGCCTCGCACTGAAGCAAAATCTAAACACGCTGAATCGTTACAAATAATCTACAAATAATTCTAAAGTCCCTGGTTCTGTTGCCGATAACGGGGTTGAGGCGTCTGTGTGAGTGGCGCCCGAGGAGTGAGGAAAATGGATCATAGTCTTGCAATTAAACAAAAGTCACAGCTAGAGCCTCGAAGCGCCGTACCATCATCGGCGGTGGTAGTTCCATCCAACGAGAATGCGCCGGATGGAGATGAGAAAGTGCGGGGTAATTTCGTTGATGCCACCCGTATGTATTTACGTGAAATAGGTTATTACTCTCTTTTGTCGGCAAAGGAGGAGGTTTTTTATGGACGACTCAGCCAACGAGGTGATGCTGCTGCCCGACACAAGATGATCGAAAGTAATTTACGCCTGGTGGTGAAAATTGCCCGTAGATATATCAATCGGGGACTGGCATTCCTTGATTTGATCGAAGAAGGTAATCTGGGGCTGATTCGGGCAGTGGAAAAATTTGATCCGGAACGTGGGTTTCGATTTTCGACCTACGCTACGTGGTGGATTCGTCAGACCATTGAACGCTCAATCATGAATCAGGCGAGGACAATCCGCTTGCCGGTGCATGTCGTCAAGGAACTTAATAGTTATCGTAATGCGACCAAGGTGTTGGCTCAGCAACTCAATGGTAAGCCCGCTGAGCAGGATATCGCAGCACACTTGAATGTGCCGGTGGAAACCGTACGCCGCACCCTGGGGTTGAATGAGTACATTGCTTCAGTGGATGCCCCAATTGAAGGGGAAAAGTCACATAATCTCCTGAATTATATTGTCGATTCCAATACATCTGATCCATCTGATCTGGTCCAGGAGCAGAAATTACCGGGTCTTGTGCGGGAGTGGCTGTCACAGCTTCCTCACAAACAGAGTGAGGTCATGGAAAGACGATTTGGTCTAAACGGCAGAAAAATCTCCACCCTGGAACAAGTGGGTAGGGACGTTGGCGTGACTCGAGAACGGGTACGTCAGATTCAGGTTGAGGCATTAGCCAAGCTTCGTCAACTTCTCGAAGGCAGAGGCTTTACGCTACAGACCCTGATTTGACAGTTCCTGCCCTTCGTTGGAAGGTGGTTGCCTGTCGGGGTAGCCAGTATGCCGTGGCTCGCGATTATTCTGCTGTTGGGTAGAGGATGGCCAGAATATTTCGACCTTCGTTGACGAGAATGTTGTAGGTGCGACATGCTGCTGGAGTATCCATCACTTCGAGACCAATCCCGGCATTGAGAAATTTGTGACGAACTTCCATGCTCGGGAAAACCAACGTGCCGCCGGTACCCAGCAATACGATTTCTGCCTGCTGTGCAATAATACTGTGGGCAGTATTTTGGTTGAATTCACTGTACAGCGTCAGTTCAATAGCGGTTACAATCCTGCCGTCGTGGAGCACCATGGGCAGTTTGTGGTAGCTTTCGTTCAGCCTAATTGCAGTATCAGTATAGGATTTAATACGGTTTCGGTTTTTTTCTTCGGCAAATTTCATCAGAATGCGTGCTTGCAATAGATGCAGGGTTTGGGCGAATGACCTGGGAGGCTGTCCGAGAATAGGAGCTGACCGGTTTGTTCAGAGTTTGACAGTTCAGTTCTGGATCAGTATCTTGCTGCGTCGTTGAGGATTGTATGACTATTGTAAACAAAGTGGCAGCATCGAATTGGGAAATTTTCAGGGAACTATTGTGAAACCAGTGACAACAGGAATTATTGGACTCGGGACCGTCGGCTGTGGAACCGTCAATGTACTACACCGAAATGTTGATGAAATTAGCCGTAGAGCAGGGCGAAGAATTGTTGTCGGTGCTGCTGCGGTCCGTGACCGTAACCGAGCACGTGACTGCCCCATGCAGGGAATTCAGATAACGACTGACCCGGTGGACATTGTTACAGACCCGAAGATTGACATCGTGGTTGAATTAATGGGTGGTGAGGAGCCTGCTCGCCAGCTCATCTTGCAAGCTATCGCCAATGGCAAGCATGTGATCACAGCCAACAAGGCACTGATCGCTCTTCACGGCAACGAGATTTTCCGCGCTGCACATAATCAAGGCGTTACCGTGGCGTTTGAGGCGGCGGTCGGTGGTGGTATTCCCATCATCAAGGTGCTGCGTGAAGGGCTTGCAGCGAATCGAATCAACTGGTTGGCCGGAATTATCAATGGGACTACTAACTTCATTCTGACTGACATGCGGGAAAATGGTAATGAATTTGCCGAAGGATTGAGATTGGCACAGCAACTTGGTTATGCGGAGGCTGATCCGGGTTTCGATATCGACGGAATTGATGCGGCCCATAAATTGACCATACTGGCTTCCATAGCCTTTGGTATCCCCTTGAATTTTCAGCAAACCTATGTGGAAGGGATCCGCGATATTACATGTAACGATGTGTTGTATGCTGAGGAACTTGGCTATCGCATCAAGCATCTCGGTGTTGCCAGACGGACAGACCAGGGTGTGGAACTTAGGGTACACCCTTGTTTGTTACCTGCAAGCCGATTGATGGCCAGTGTCAATGGTGTCATGAATGCCATTGTTGTGGAAGGTGATGCGGTGGGTCATACCTTGCATTATGGTGTAGGTGCTGGAGCAGAAGCGACGGCATCTGCAGTGGTCGCCGATCTGGTCGATGTGGTCAGGGCACTAACTTCAGATCCAGGCAATCGTGTGCCCCATTTGGCCTTTCAAGCCGATGCGATAAAAAACCTGCCCATAGTACCGATGTCCGAGGTGGAATGTGCTTTCTATCTGCGTTTGCAGGTCACCGATCAATCCGGCGTGCTGGCTGATGTGACGCGTATTCTTGGTGATGAGAACATTAGCATTAAGTCCATTATTCAAAAAAGCAAGACTGCCGGTTCGGCAACTGTACCCATTATTATTTTGACATACCCAACTCGTGAACGGTCCATGGATCGTGCCCTGGATTTATTACAGGCATTGAGGACCATCTCTGGCAGCATCATGCGGATTCGCGTTGAAGTACTCAGATAAACAGCATTATTAGCAGGAATAACACATGAATACACGATATACCGGATTGATCAACCGATATCGGGATTGGCTGCCGGTGGCTGAGGATATGCGAGTAATTACTTTAGGTGAAGGAAATACTCCATTGATAAGACTTCAAAATATTCCTGAGATAATGGAAAAATCCATTACTTTTTATGTTAAATATGAGGGCTTGAATCCCACCGGATCGTTCAAAGACCGCGGCATGACTATGGCTGTTACCATGGCCGTCAATACTGGTAGCCGAGCCATCATTTGTGCCTCAACGGGCAATACTTCGGCAGCAGCAGCTGCCTACGCCGCACGTGCGGGGATCAAGGCTTTTGTTTTGATTCCCGATGGCAAAATTGCTTTGGGGAAACTGGCGCAAGCGAGTATGCATGGTGCCAGGGTTATCCAGATTCAAGGTAATTTTGATGATGGTATGGAGCTGGTCAAGCAACTGGCACATGAGGCACCGGTGACACTGGTTAACTCAGTTAATCCGTATCGTCTGCAGGGCCAGAAGACGGCAGCTTTCGAAATTGTTGATGCCTTGGGGCGGGCTCCGGACTACCATTGCTTACCCGTTGGTAATGCTGGAAATATCTCTGCTTACTGGATGGGATACTGTGAGTATCACAAGCATGGCAGTGCTAATAGCTTGCCACATATGTTGGGTTATCAAGCAACGGGTGCAGCTCCATTTTTGCGTGGTGGGCCGATACAGAATCCGGAAACAGTTGCGACCGCAATCCGGATTGGTAATCCCCAGTCCTGGGAATTGGCCTGGAGGGCCAGTAATGAATCCGACGGCTGGTTTGACGAATTTACAGATGCTCAGATTATTGCCACCCAGAAAAAACTGGCCACCTGTGAAGGGGTGTTTTGTGAACCTGCATCGGCAATTTCTGTTGCAGGTGCCTTGATAGATATTCAAACGGGAAAAATCCCATCGGGTTCAACCGTTGTTTGTACGCTCACCGGCCATGGCCTTAAAGACCCTGATACCGCGATTCACCAAAGTACAACACCGGTTAGCGTGTCCGCCACTATGGATGCCGTACGTACAGTCATCGAAGGAGATTTATAGTGCTACCGCCTCATCAGGAAGCAGATGCCAAGCGCAGACACTTGCGGTAAAATCGCACTATTTCCTAGGGGGCTGTCCGAGAACAGAGGCAATCGGTTGTTGCACCAGCAGGACAAAAATACACATCGGAGAGGTGGCTGAGTGGTCGAAAGCGGCGGTCTTGAAAACCGTTGAGGCGAGAGCCTCCGGGGGTTCGAATCCCTCCCTCTCCGCCAATCAAAAAAGAAAAAAAAGGGGTCAGAGCCCTTTAATGTCAGTAAATTATTGATTAATATACACTAAATATAGAAAAAGGGCTCTGACCCCTTTTTTTTAGCGGGTTAGAAGAAATTGGTGATATCAATACCGAATTTCTCCGGGTCTACCCAATTCTTTATTTTCTCAGCCGTGGTCTTTGATAGGTCGAGCTGCTGGGGCCTTACATAGCCATTTTGCTTGATGCTGTAAATAATTTGAACAATTGGAGAGAGTAGGTCATCCTGACTTTGATCAATGACGATGGCCAGTTTGCCGGAATTGAGTTCGACCAAACTACCGACCGGATAGATACCAAGACTGCGGATGAATTTGTGCACCAGCCCGGCTTCGAAGTGATGATCGCTCCATTCCAGGAGTTTTTTCAACACCAGCGAAGGTTCCCAGGCATTTTTATAACAGCGTACAGAGGCAAGTGCATCATAGACATCGACAATGGTGGACATCTTGCCATAGATGGAGATTTCATCACCCTTTAGGCCAAGAGGGTAACCGCTGCCATCTACTCGCTCATGATGTTGTGCGGCGACGTCGAGGCCACATTGTGCAATAGCCGGATTATTTTCGAGTATCTCTCTGCTGTATACGACATGCTTGCGCATAATCACAAACTCCGGATCTGTCAGCCGGCCGGGTTTACAAAGCACCTCATTGGGCACCAGCATTTTACCGATATCATGCAACATACTGCCTTCGGCAATCTTCTGTACGGTTTCCTTGTCAAATTCCATGGCTCGACAAAAATTGACCATCAGCCCGCATACACTCACCGAGTGCTGGAAAGTATAGTGATCTTTGTCCTTTATCCGTGTCAGACTGATTAATGCGTGCTTGTTACGAAATACTGAATCGACCAGTTTGCTGGAAACCTCACTCACTGAGGCAACATCAACATTTCGATTTACCCGGACATTTTCCAGGACTCCGGTAATAATTTTATTGGCTTCACGAACAACAGCATGTGCCCGCTCTTTTTCTTCGGCAACCGTCAGTTGATCCTGTTGTGGTGCGATATTGCTGACCAGGGCTTGCTCTTTGGCGTCAATTGCCTGGCGTACTGATGAGGCGGCTTGGCCTGTAGTAATATCAGTTCCTTTGCTGGTGTCAATATAGACCTGTTGCAAACCTGATTTTCTGATTTTACTCAATGTTGCAGAATCTTTGATCGCAAACTGGTTCTTGAGGAAATTATGGGATAACCAGTTGGCATCCAGATCGTGGATGTACATACCAGTCGTCAGATCGGCGATTTTAATTTTTTTAATCATAGGCCTGTGCTTATGCTACTACAGCAATAGTGTTCAGAAATAAACAGTTGTGTAGCTATTCCTGTAACACAAGTAATCGTCGATGTCGATCCTTAAGATCAGGTGCTATTCAAGAGCAACGCACCCCGCTTCGCGGCCCCCAATCCGAGAATAATAAAATCAATCACTTACGATTTTGTTATTCAAGAGTCCAGGGGCAGGGCTCACGGCTTGAGTCGCTCAGCGCGTTGTAAAATAATATCTTCTGTAGGTACATCACGCATGTAATGCCGAGTGGAAGTAGGAGCAGCTGCGATGGCATCAACCACATCCAGGCCTTGAGTTACCCGGCCGAATACCGTGTATCCACCATAACGAGGGTAGTCTAGATTGCTGTTGTCGGCCTGATTGATAAAAAATTGTGCCGCCGCCGAATCCGGATCTTGCATTCGCGCCATCGCCAGAGTACCCCGCCGATTACTGAGGCCATTATTGGATTCATTGCGGACCCGCGCTCGGGTTCGTTTGCGCCGATACTTGCGGTCAAAGCCACCACCTTGGATCATGAAACCTTTGATAACCCGGTGAAAAACTGTATTATTATAATAACCTTTGTCTACGTAGGTCAAAAAATTCTGAACAGTGAGGGGTGCTTTTTTATCATTGAGCTCAACCACAATAACCCCTTTAGTGGTCGTCAATTTTACCAGTGTTCCAGCCTGAGTGACTGTTGTAAACAAAGGCAGAAAGACCAGAAACAAGAGTGACAGAAGTCGTAAGCTCCTCATTAATACGCTCCATAAAATCGACATACAGCTATCTTAGGATAGTTTCGGTGAATTGCAAGTTTGAATGCCGGCTCAATGATTGCGGTATATTGCTCGACTGTTCCCATTAGTACTACCTTGCGTAGTGCTGCCTTGCACAGTTGAAAAGACAATACACAGTGCGCTATGATCAACTGCGAAGTGGGGCATAAACATTTAAGCCAATGAGTCCAGGTGGACCATATCTGTACTTAAGGGCAAATTCCTGAGGAGATAGAAGATGACCACAATATTTGATGGCGATCGACGCCACTTTCTTACACTCGCAGGTGCCACAGCGGCAGCGGGATTTATACCGACCCGGTTCGCGATAGCGGGGAATGCACCGGTCAAGATCGGTATTCTACTGCCGTATTCCGGCACCTATGCCATGTTGGGTGAATCCATCACCAATGCCTTTAAAATGCGTATCGACGAGGCTGGAGGCAAGCTTGGGGGCAGATCGGTGGAATATGTCGCCATCGACAGCGAAATGTCAGTACCCAAGGCCGGGCAGAATGTCAACAAGCTGATCAGCAAGCAGAAAGCTGATTTCATCCTCGGTCCGGTACATTCCGGAATTGCCGCAGTCATGGCTAAAATTATTGGCAAAAAAGGTTCGCCGATCATGATCGACCCGAACGCCGGATCGAACGCAGTAACCGGAGCCCTGTGTGCGCCAAATATTTTCAGGACCTCTTTTTCGAATTGGCAAACTGCCGTGATGGCAGGTCCTGCTATGTATGACGCCGGGCACAGAACAATCATTACCATTAGTTGGAAATACGGCGCTGGCATCCAGATGATGCAGGCCGGCCGAGAGTCATTCGAAAAGGCGGGTGGCAAGTCCGTTAAGGATATCCTGAATCCATTTCCCAGTGTGGAATTTCAGGCACACCTGTCGACCATTGCCGACATGAAGCCGGACGCAGTGTTCGCATTTTTCTCCGGTGGTGGTGCAATAAAATTCCTCAAGGATTATGAGGCGGCGGGTCTTAAGGCCAAAATTCCTCTGTATGGAACAGGTTTTCTGACCGAAGGTGTGGAAAAACCGGCCGGCTCAGCTGCAGAGGGCGTTCAGACCACGCTGCACTACGTGCGTGATCTGCCCAATGAAACCAATAAACGCTTTATCGCCAATTATGAAAAACAGTTCGGTGCAGGCAAGTCCAATGTGTTCGCTGTACAGGGCTATGATGCAGCTTCTTTGCTGCTACAGGGTATGGCTGCGGTAGATGGCGATGTTGGTGCACAGGGTAAGATTATCAGTGCCATGGGTAGTGCTGTTATCGACAGCCCGCGGGGTAAATTCACCTTTTCAAAATCGCATAACCCGGTACAAAATATTTACTTGAGGGAAGTCAGAAATGGCAAACAGGTAACCTTAAAAACGCTTGCTAAGGGGCTCGAAGATCCGGCCGTGGGATGTAAAGCCTGATTCTGAAGTGCTTAACCAGAAGGGGGCTTCTTCAAAAGGGAGGTCCCTTTTTTCTTTTCTATTGGTTTTTTATGGCGGGAAATAGCGCAAGGTTTGGTTGAAGGATGGATTTGACAGTATTTCTGGTGCAGGTGCTCAATGGGGTGCAGTACGGCTTTTTGCTGTTTCTGGTCTCCAGTGGCCTGACTTTGGTGTTCGGTATCATGGGCATCATTAATCTTGCCCATGGTGCTTTTTACATGTTCGGAGCCTATATCGTATTTTGGCTCAATGGCGTTCTGGGTAACTTCTTCATGGCCATTTTGCTCGGCGTGCCCATCATGATCGTGCTTAGTCTGGTGATCGAGCGTTTCGCGATTTCCTATCTGTATCAACGGGATCACTTGTGTCAATTGCTCCTGACCTATGGTTTGATCCTGATTCTTAACGAAGCCCAGTTATTGATCTGGGGGTCTGATTTTTATAGTGTGCCGGTACCGGAAATACTCAGTGGGAGGATTGCCCTGACCGAGAATCAGGATTATCCAATTTATCGTTTGTTTATCTCTGTGGTCGGTCTGTTGCTGGCTGGTGGTATGTATCTGGTTATTCAAAAAACCCGCCTGGGGATGATTGTCCGCGCCGGAGCTTCCAATCGGGAGATGGTGGAAGTGCTGGGGATTAACATCAATCTTGTGTTCTCGATCGTCTTCAGTGTCGGTGCGGCGCTTGCAGCATTTTCCGGCATGATCGCAGCTCCCGTCAGTTCGGTTTTCCCGGGCATGGGTAACGGCATACTAATCGTCTCCTTTGTGGTTGTGGTCATCGGTGGTATCGGTTCCATCAAGGGTGCGTTTATCGGTGCCATGTTGATCGGTTTGGCAACGACGTTTGGTCAGGTACTGTTGCCCAATTTGGCCTCGATGGTGGTTTATGCCCTGATGGCAGGGATTCTGGTGTGGCGGCCACAAGGCCTTTACGGTCGCACTACCTCTTCCTGAGGATGGGCATGGAATTTTCCCGCCCTGTACGTTGGTTGTTGCTACTGGCTGTGCTACTACTGGCTGTGTTCCCATTTGTAGGTGCGGACTATTATACCGAATTGGTCGTGCGGATCATGATTTTTGGTATTTTCGCCATGAGTCTTGACCTGCTGATCGGGTTCACCGGGCTGGTCAGCTTCGGTCATGCTGCTTTTTTCGGACTTGCCGGTTATGTTCTGGCTATTGTGACCCCGGAGTCATCCGGTGTCAGCCTGTTCTGGTCCTTGCCCTTGAGTATTCTGGCGTCCGGCCTGGCGGCTGCCATCATCGGTTGGTTTTCGGTTCGTACCACGGGCATCTATTTTATTATGATCACCCTGGCATTCGCGCAGATGGTATTTTATTACTTCCAGGAAGCGGTGCAATGGGGTGGATCCGATGGCATGTTTTTATTCTTCCGGCCCACGGTTACTATTGGCAATACGGTTATTCTCGATCTTGAACAAAATCGTACGTTCTATTACTTTGTTCTAGGTTCTCTCGTGGCTTCGCTATTGTTGGTTAAACGGCTACTGGGCTCTCCCTTTGGCCGGGTCATTATGGGTATCAAGGCCAATGAATCACGTACCCGGGCGATTGGATATGCCACGTTTTATTACAAATGGGTGAGTTTTATTATTGCCGGAATGCTGGCCGGGTTGGCCGGATATCTTGAGGTTACACACACCGGCACGATCAGTCCGGGATATTTGGCCTGGCATGAGTCCGGAATTGTGATTATGGTGGTTGTGCTCGGTGGTCTGGGCACCCTGTATGGACCGGTTATCGGTGCTTTTGTCTTTGTAGTGTTACAGGATACCCTGCAGGATTATACCAGTCACTGGTTACTGATAATGGGCATACTGGTGATATTGATCGCGTTATTTCTGCCTAAAGGAGTGACCGGGTTGTTGGACCAGATTCTGTATCGCCAGGGGATACAAAACACCAACAATGAGGATCATGGGCATCAGGATCATCGGACATGACGCCGGTCATACTCTCGACGCAGGATCTCACGGCACAGTTTGGTGCGATTTCAGCGGTTGATTTTGTCAGTCTGGAGTTCAGGCAACAGCAATTACACGCCATCATTGGGCCAAATGGTGCGGGCAAAACAACCTTCATTAATCTACTATCGGGAGAGTTGATGCCGACCACGGGCACAATTCACTATCTCGGAAAGGACATCAGTCAACTGTCTGCGGATAAGATCTCGCGGCTGGGGATTGGTCGAAGTTTTCAGAAAACCAATATTTTCCCAACGTTTAGCTGTCTGCAAAATTGCCTGTTAGGTGCCCAGTCCCGCTTGCCTCATTCGATGCATTTTTTCCAGCGAGCCAGTCGACTGACCGATGTTACGGAGCGTGCGCAACGTAGTTTGGCACTTTGTGGTTTATCTGATCGGGAAAACAGCATCGCCGCAATGATGAGTTACGGAGAACAGCGCCAACTGGAGATCGGTATGATGCTGGCCACCGAGCCCCAGCTGTTGTTACTCGATGAGCCCTTGGCCGGGATGGGCACGATCGAAGCTCAGCGCGTTATCGAGCTTATTCAAGCCCTCAAGCAAGACCACACCATCATTTTGATTGAACACGATATGCAGGCTGTATTTGTGGTTGCTGACCGCTTGACGGTAATGGTGAATGGCAAGGTCATCGCTACGGGAACCGTTGCAGAGATTCGTGCCAACAAAATGGTACAGGAGGCATTTTTTGCTGATGAGGTGATTGGGGATGACTGATCAGCCTCTACTGGTGGCACGGGATCTGAATACCTATTACGGAGCCAGTCACATTCTCCACGGGATCAGTTTGAGCATAAAACCGGGTGAGACCGTGAGCCTAATGGGTCGCAATGGGATGGGCAAGACCACGACTATTCGTTCGCTATTGGGGTTGACGGCACCAAGAACCGGTACGGTTCAAATCAGAGGACAGGAAGTTGCAGGTTGGCCCGCCTATAAAATTGCTCGTCTTGGTCTTGCACTGGTACCGGAGGGCAGGGGAATCTTCCCTAATTTAACGGTTTACGAAAACCTGCTGATGTCAGCAAGACCGGGCTTGAAAGGCAGCCGAGAATGGACACTCGAAGGTATTGCTGCACTATTTCCACGACTGGTTGAACGTAAGACCAATATGGGCAATCAGCTGTCCGGTGGTGAGCAGCAAATGCTGTCTATCGGACGTGCCCTGATGACCAACCCGGATTTGCTGATACTCGATGAGGCGACCGAAGGCCTGGCGCCGCTGATTCGCAAGGAAATCTGGTCGGTCATCCGCAAGATCAATATGACCGGTATGGCTACATTGATCGTCGACAAGGATATTACATCGCTTCTCAAAATTTCAGATCATTGTGTTCTGATCAACAAGGGCAAAGTGGTTTACAATGACAGTGCCAGCCATCTTGCCGCTAATCCCGAGGTATATCAAAAGTATGTCGGTGTTTAGTCAAGCAGGTTGTGAAACGATAATCTCAACGTTAAAAGTGCCGTTTACGGTTACTCGTAAAGTTGCCTGGGGAGAATGTGACCCCGCGGGTATTACTTATACACCGAAAACACTCGAATATGCCGTTGAAGCGGTGGGTGATTTTTTTCGTGAGATATTGGGGATCAGTTGGTATGACTTAAATATAAAAAATGGCATGGGCCAGCCCTTCGTGCACACCGAAATTGATTTTATTGCCCCACTTCGGGCCGATGAACGATTTACCATGGAGGTCCGGATTGAGAAACTCGGTAATGCTTCAATCAAGTGGGTTGTTACCGGACGGAATGCAAGGGCAGGCGATTGCTTTGCGGTTAAGTTGGTAGCCTGTTTTCTGGACCGGGCAAAACATCACTCCATACCGGTTCCTGAGCCTTGGCGACAGCGTGTTGCAGAATATATGGTAGCCTTCCCTGTTTTCAGTGACTGAGGCGATATTTCCAGGTTTGGTCGAAGCCCAGTCCCATATGAAGTAGCAGGTGGCTGTAGTGTCGTTTTCGGAGCAACTATGATTGTGGAGCGGGGAAAGCGCCGTCAAGTCCATAGCAGATTCTTGAGAAACTGCTGTGCTTCAGCTACATAATTCGCGTAACTTGAAGCGCTGAATCTTGCCGGTAGCCGTTTTGGGCAATTCGGCAACGAACGTGAACCAGCGTGGGTATTTGTAATGGGCCATGCCAGCCCGGCAATGATCATGTAACTCCCGCTGCAGTGCTTCACCGGCATCTTCAGGGTGGTTGAGTACAATATAGGCGGCTGGCTTGATTAGATCATTGGTATCCTTGCGGCCGATAATGGCAGCTTCCAGTACTTTTGGGTGCTCAATCAAGCAGGCTTCGATTTCAAACGGGGAGCACCAGATGCCACCGACTTTGAGCATGTCGTCGTTGCGACCACAGTAGTGATAGTAGCCTTCCTCATCCTCAAAGTAGGTATCGCCGGTATCAAGCCAGCCATCGACCATGGTTGATGCCGTTTTCTGGGGATTATTCCAATAGTATTTCGCGGTAGAGTCACCCCGAATCAGCAGTCGGCCTCCTTCTCCGATCGCTACGGGTGCGCCCTGTTCATCAATAATTTTGGCCTCGTATCCATGAACCATACGACCGCTGGTGCCGGGTTTGATATCATCGGGCCGATTGGAAATGAAGATGTGCAGGGCCTCGGTAGAGCCGATACCGTCGAGGATTTTAAGGCCGGTCTGCTGCTTCCAGCGCTTGTAGACATCCGCCGGCAAAGCCTCGCCTGCAGAGACGCAATAGCGAATGGAAGACAGGTCATGGTGGCTCGATTCGAGCACCTGCAATTGTGCGGCATACAGGGTGGGCACACCGAAATACAGACTGGGTCGATATTTTTCGATCACCTCGAAGGTGGCATCGGGTGTCGGTCGGCCACCGTATAGGACGGCACTGCCACCAACCCAGAGCGGGAAGGTCATACCATTACCCAGGCCATAGGCGAAAAACAACTTAGCCGCTGAAAAACAGCAGTCCTGTTCGGTGACTCCGAGGGTTTCGACGCCATAAAACTGGCTGGTAATGACCATATCACGGTGCAGATGTACCGCACCTTTGGGTCGCCCGGTGGACCCTGAGGAGTAGAGCCAGAAGCATTCGTCGGTCGCCGTGGCCGGGGCTGGGTCGAGTGTTGATGAAGCTTTATTGATCAGGTTATCGAGGGCAGCCTCACCTTCTGTTGGCAGCACCACATCGGGGGTCGTCGAAACCAGGGTCAGTGCCTGTTCAACATCATCGGCAAATTCCGGTGAATAAATAACGCCCCGACAATCCGAGTCCTCAATCATATAGGCATAGTCGTGAGCACGTAACAGGGTATTAATCGGAACAGGGATAAAGCCGGCCTTGATGGCACCCCAGAATACATAAAGAAAGGCGGGGCAGTCCTTGATCATCATCAACACCCGGTCGCCCCGAGACAGGCCGGATTGCAGTAGAACATTGCCGCAGCGGTTGACTGCATCAGCCAGTTGCGCGTAATTGACGGTATCACCTGTTGCTGTAGTGAGCATGGTTTTGTCGCCACGGCCTTCCCGAAGGTGGCGGTCAATAAAAGGCACCGCCACATTGAAATTGTCTGCGAATTGAACGACAGGATTTTGTTTGCTAGCTTCGATTCGGCACGTGTGATCCATCATGAGATAAATCTCCTCTTCTGTAATGTGGAGTAACTCTTCAGCGCATTCATCTTTTGTCCCATTACGGCGTGTGTTCGTACTCGAATGTTCACATATGACCTATATGCTCACATTCTCCGTGCGAAAATGCCTTGTACTGAACCAAAATCTAAATACGCTGAATAGTTACAATGTGGATTGCATTGTGTATCCTTCATGTTACGATTCCTGCGCTCAATCAGACTTCGAGAGCAGGCGGTCTTCGACCAGAGTCTTAAGCCGGTAGCGTTGGATCTTGCCGGGATGGGTGCGCGGTAGCGCGGTCACATGGACGATCCATTTTGGGCGCTTCCAGCGTGCCAGGTGCTGCTCAAGATAGTGGTGAATAGCTTGGTCCAGGGTTGGTTTATCCTCCTGCCTGCCCGGTACCACGACCAGAACAACCCGTAGTAACCCGTCCCGATCAGGATGCAGAACTGCCGCAGCTTCGTCGAGCAGGCCGCTGGTCATACTGGTCTCCTCAATTTCGGGCAGGCTGACCCATTGCCCGGCAACCTTGGTCAAGCTGTCCTCACGGCCGCAATGATACCAAAAGCCATCAGCATCCTGTCGGAACAGGTCTCCGGTATCGAACCAGCCATTGCGTAGTCGGTTATTCCAGGCATCGGGATGGCCCGGATAACCGGTGGCAAGAAAATCATGGTGAATCCACAGCTGACCGGTTTCTCCTGTCGTCACCGGGGATCCGGTATGATCGAGAAGTCGTAGTTCAGCACCGGGTGCTGGAAGTCCGGAAGATCCAGGAGGGGCGCCCTCGGCAGGCACTGCCAGGATAAAGAAAGGGGCTTCGGAACAGCCATAGCAGTCATGGATAGTGGTGTTCGTAGCCTGTTGCCAATGTTCGAGCAAATCACCCGGAAGGTGCTCACCGGCAGAGGTGTAATGACTGACTCGTGATAGCACATCTCGATCGGTACCCGGGTCGTTGAGCAAGGCCCGGAACAAGCTCGGTGTACTGTATACCACCTGGGGGTGAAAAATTTTCAGTAGTTTGGAAACATCAGCAAGCTGCAGCCAATCCGGTGCCAAACACAGGTTTGCACCCATAGACAGGGGGGCCAGAAGCCCCGTGATCATGGCATAGGCGAATGGCAATTTGGAAGTACAGAATGTGCGTTTGCCAGGACCGAGCTCGAGTACGTCTCGATGATAGCTTAGGGCTCGGGAGAAATCCTTGTGACCATGATTGATGCCTTTAACGTTGCCTGTGGTACCGGAAGAGTAGAGACGAAACGCCAGCTTGTCCTCACTTCGTGGAATAATTGTTAAAGGGGCAACCCGGTCTAATGCTTGCCCATCTACTGTGACTAAATCAAGTCGTGGTACGTATGCCAGTGCTGGGCAGCCAAGGATCGAAGGTAATGTACTGTCATCATGAATGAGTAACTGGGGCTGGTTTTCTTCCGCAACGATGGTCAGTTCTTCGTTGCCAAAACGGGTGCTGACGATAATGCCGATAGCTCCGATGGCCAGTGTGGCCAGAAAGTGGATCACCAGGTCGGGCGTATCGCGGCCCAGTAAAACGACACAATGACCAGGTTGAATTCCGGTTTCTTGTAATCTGGAAGCACAAATGGCGACACATCGTCGCAGCTGCAGATAACTCAGCTGATCCTGTTCGGTCGTTATGGCGATACTGTTCCTAAAGGACGGACTCCCCTTGTTACCTAATATTCTTTCTATGATATTCATGGGCCTATTATTTGTTGATGTTTCCTTAGCTCCAAAAACCTTGTGGGTCCACTTTTTTTAGTGCCTGCAATTCCTCTTTGCTGGGCGCATTGGTCTCTTCGGCGTCCGGCAGGCGTTGCAAATCCCAGCCAGTGGCTTGTCTGATCTGAGCAACGGTAATTCCCGGGTGCCAGGAGGCCAGATGCAATTCGTGATTCGGACCGAAGGGGCGCAGGATTCCCAGGTCGGTGATTACCGCAGTTGTGCCACCATGATGCAGGCCGGCTTGTTGTCTGGAATCACCCCCGTCCAGATAACCGGTGGAAGTGACATAGTCGACCCGTTCCACGAAGCGGCGACGCTGATGTTTCATGATTGAGAACAGCCTTTGTGACATGGCTGCGATGTCTGCGGCACCACCGGAACCGGGCAATTTGGTAAATCCCGGGCCCGGTTTGCCGATCCGGGAGGTATTGATGTTACCAAAGCGATCGATCTGGGCACCACCGATGAAACCGGCATGGACTTTACCGGCTTGCAGCATGCCCATGAGTTGCAGAGTGCCGGTTAGCCAGGCGGCAGATTTTTGATTGGCCGGGTCGCCCATGGTATAGAGCAGGGATTGTGCTGGCTGATGCCGCATGACCCCACATTCAAAAAACCCAACTGCATCGGGTGCATGGGTTAGCCGTGCTACAGCATAGGCCACCATGGGTAAACGCATGCCGACAAATACGACTTCATTATTATGTATTTCCCGGGCGGCGGCAATGATCATTAATTCCTGGGTTGTATAGTCCATAGACAAATTACTGATCGGCAAAATTGACGGGTACAGACAGGTGTTGCTGCTGTATGCGCAAGTCATCGAGTTGCTGGCCGAGTTTACGACAATAGGCAGCGTGATCTGGTAGGTCCAGGACCCATTCGTGCAACCAGTCGAGAAAACCTTCCCGAGTTCGTGTACGTTGGTGGTAGGCACCGAAAAAAGCCGTATCCCGCTGCCAGATCCCGGTCATAGGGGAGGGATGTGTTGCCGCTTGAACTTCAACGACTGCACAGACCTGAAAATCGGCAAACAGAACCCGATTGGGATCTGAGCGGATAACTGCGGAGTCCACGATCTCTTCAGTCAGTACGAGAATTTTTTGTGATGCCAGTGCAGCCTCTTGTAGCAAACCGGTGTTACCCCAGAAATGGGTGCCACCATAGCGATCGGCACGTTGCACCGGTAGTACCGCCACATCGGGAGTCAGTGGTGGGATCAATACTATGGGATCTTCTGTGTCAGTGAGCGGATTGTTAATAACGTCGAACTGTGGATTGGAAGTCAGAATATCGGAGCCGAGTAGTGATTTGTTCGGGGCAAAGGGCATACCGTAAGCGGCGGCGAGCAAGGCCATGCCCAAGGAGAAATTGGAATGATCCACCAGGGTTACCGGATGTGGAATATTCTGCTCCATGGCACGTCGATAATTGTGTCCAAGTCCCTCGGAAACATTACCGACCCAGGCACCGGTGATGGTATTGACAGCCCCGGCACCGATCAGAATGTCGCTAGAGATATCGGATATCGGGGCGATAATATTGAGCCCCGTTTTGTGCTGGCGAACGATCTCATAGCTTACGGCAAAAGGAATCATGGGTTCAAGGCAAGCACCAAGTACCACAGAATCCCCGTTATGAATATGTTCGGCAACAGCTTGTTGCAGAGTAACGACTTTAGAAATCATACCAAGCAGTAAACGGTTATTTTCATCTGCATACTATCATAGTGTTGGCAAAACAGCAGTCACTACTGTTGCGAGTGTCACTGACCGCACCGGGCAAGGTGCGTTATGAGCTGAATATACCTTTATACAAGTCATGGCATTCCACCGGAACGGCTGCAGCGATCAATTCCACGATTCCAGCCACACCAGCAGGCTACAGCACCTCAGAAAACCCTTGTCACTACCCGGAAGTAACAGACAGCCTCTTATCAAACAAAACTCCAACCCATTGTTTTGATTGGTTAATTGAGTATTGCATTATGCGGCATTTGGCTGAAAGGTCTTGATTGTCAGCGACATCTCTCCTAACACAGGGGGGTGTCGAACGGGTTCGTGAAGCCGCCAAGTTGGGGCTTAAGCGGGCACTTCTGCCCAAAGACAATCAGTCACATTTTTTGCCGGATACGGTCGAGGTTGTACCGGTGCAACGTATTGCCGACGCACTTGAGCAGTTGTATGGATGACGGTAGGTAGATTTGGAGGTGTTATTTACGCCACGGAATCGATATTTCCTGCAGTATTGTGACGTGGTTTGATTTGACTGATCAGCATGCCCGCCAGCATCAGTGCCGAGCCGAGCAAGGCACGTTTCGTAAGGATTTCGTTCAGTAACCACCAGCCACCGACTACGGCGAAAACGGCTTCAAGGCTCATAATAATCGCCGCGTGGGTAGGTCTGGCGATACGTTGGGCGAGGACTTGTAGCGTGAAGCCGATACTGGTTGAGATCAGCCCGGTGTAGAGAATGGATGTGCGGGCGTCCACAACTTGTGACCAGAGCGTGGTTTCGACAAACAGCGCCACCAGTAGACTTAACAGGCCACAGACCGCAAACTGTACGACCGACAAGGCAATCGGGGATACCTGAGGCGAAAAGCGTCCGATCACCAACACATGTACGGCCCAGAACAAGGCCCCACCCAGTTGCAGTAAATCCCCAATGGCCAGGCTCATGTTTTCGGTAAAACTCAATAAATACAAGCCACTGACTGCCAGTGTCGCACCTATCCAGGTTTGCATGTGGGTGCGATGACCCAGTCCCAGCCCCAACAGGGGGACCAAAATAATATACAAGCCGGTAATAAACCCTGCTTTACCGGCTGTAGTGTACTGCAGGCCAACCTGCTGCAGTGAGGCGGCGGTAAACAACACCATGCCGGAGATACTGCCATAGAGCAGAATTTTTCTTATCGGTACGGACCGATATTGCGATGTATTGAATCGTCTCCACCACAACAGTGGGGATAAGGCCAGGGAGCCGAGTAAAAAACGGATTGCCCCGAACATGAAGGGCCCGAGATATTCCATACCCTGGCGCTGATAGACGAAGGCAAAGCCCCAGATGGCCGCTGACATCAGTAGCAGAATATTGGCTTGCAGTGACTTGGAAAAGATCATGGTGGTTTGCCTGTTTACGCCCTATTTTGGTGCACTTTGGCCCGTTGTACTCTGGCTTAGCACATTCTGGCCTGATGCATTCAGGGGGAGATATCGCTATATGCGACTTTTCCCCTAAAATTATTCGACTTCAAGCCCAAGGTTGCTGGTGGAAATTTTTTGCCATATCAACAGTCGGTTATTGGCAGGCATGGAGAGGTCCTGTAACCGGCCCAGTCCGGATCGCTGTGCCAGTTTCGCCATTGCCGGCAAATTACGGATACCACTGCGTGAGTCACGTTGCTTGAGCCAGCGATCAAAGTGGGCATTACTGGCACTGGTATAGCGGATGTGTTCATCAGAATCGGGATAATTAAACGGTCCATAGATACACAGCTGTCCGTCATCCTTGAGACAGGCTGCGGCTTTGCGAACAAAGGCCTGCACACTATCCCAATCCATGATGTGACAGGTGTTGGCGGTAAACACACCGTCTACCTGGTTGTTTGTTTTGTCTAATGGCCATTTTTCATCGTTTACATCCAGCACCAGCGGTGGTGCCAGGTTCTTCAGGGACCAATGCGTAAGCGCCCAGTTACGCCAGGCCTTGATTCCTTCAATATTCTCCTGGCGTTCACTCGGTTGCCACTGCAGATGGGGTAGTCGGTGACAGAAATACACCGCATGCTGACCACTGCCACTGCCGATTTCAAGAATGCTTGCAGGTTCGGTGAAGACCACTTTAAGTGCCTGTAAAATGGGTTCTTTATTATTTTCGCAGGACTGGGAAAAGGGTTTGTCATACATTACAGTTCACTTTATAGTAGGTGCCAGGAGTAGCGAGAAGACGGGTATAGAAGACGGGTATAAGAGAGCCGCTTAAACGTGAATTTAAGTATTACATTTTCGCACAGCATGGCTGATATTGCAGCCACCGAGTGGGATGCACTGGCAGCTTTTGTACAGGCGGATTATCCGTTTACACGTCATGCCTTTTTGGCCGCGTTGGAAGAATCCGATTGTGTCTGCGAACAAAGTGGCTGGGTGCCTGAGCATGTTATGGTGCGACACGGAACCACGCCGGTCGCGGCAATGCCAATGTACCGCAAGCTTCATTCCTGGGGTGAGTATGTGTTCGATCAGGGATGGGCGCAGGCCTATGATCAACACGGCAGAAGCTATTATCCAAAGTTGGTGACGGCCATCCCGTTTACCCCCTGCGTGGGACCACGATTGCTTTGTTCAGCAGCAGTAAGGGCTGAACTCTGGCCACGACTGCTGGTGGCGATAAAAGCGTATTGTGACCGGGAGTCGATCTCTTCCTGGCACTTGTTGTTTTCTGAGGATCGGGAATATCCGTTAGTGATTGCAGACCATCGAAAACCTGGTGGTGATGTCCTCGATTCGAAAGTCATTCCCCTGACCCATTCTGGAGCCAGCAAATCTGCATCACATTTTGTGCCGGCGGGTGAGAGCAAGCCCATCGTGAGTACCGACCTGCTGCTCAGAACCGATGTGCAGTTTCAGTGGTTTAATCGAGGCTATACCAGTTTTGCGGAGTTTCTACAGCGGATGTCCTCGAGTAAACGCAAGAAGATCAAGCGCGAACGGCGTCGCATTACCGAGGCTGGGATCGAAATCCGCCGATTGAGTGGTGATGATCTGGATTCGTCAGTGTGGCAGCAGTTCTACAATTTTTATGCGGCAACGTATCTAAAGCGTGGACGTCTTCCGTATCTTTCACGGGCCTGTTTTGAACAATGGGCCCAATCATTGCGGGATCAAATGTTACTGGTGATGGCTTACCAAGGACGGCAACCGGTGGCTGCTGCCTTGAGTTTTTTCGATCACCAGACTTTGTATGGACGCTATTGGGGTTGCCTCGAGGAATACCATAGCCTGCATTTTGAAACCTGCTACTATCAGGGTATTGATTTTTGCATTGAGCGGGGTCTGCAGCGTTTCGATTCCGGTGCTCAGGGTGAACACAAAATTGCCCGGGGTTTCGAAGCGGTAATAACCACTTCGCTGCATTGGCTTAGAGAGCCAGAATTTCGCCAGGCCATCGGCCGATTTCTTGAACAGGAAAGTTGCTATATGGCGCAATATCAGCAAGCTGCGAATGACGCACTGCCCTTCCGAGACGGCATGCGGAATGATCCGTGTTGAGCCAAAGATTCATGCGCAGCAGCCTGCTGTCCGCGATTGAGCCGGTTATCCACGGGTTTTTCGGATGTCAAGGAGGTATTTCCCAGGGGGATTTTGCTACATTGAATGGTGGTATGTGGGTAGGGGATGACCCGGCAGCGGTTGCTGAGAATCGAAAGCGGATGTTACGGGCGTTGTCTGCTTCGCAATTTGAGCTATGTACCTTGCATCAGGTACACAGCGCCCGGGTGAAATTGGTGGCAGCAGATGCCTCGGTGCCTGCTGACTGTGTCGAAGCGGATGCTTTGGTTACATGCGATGCTGGATTGATGTTGGGTATTGCTACCGCGGATTGTGCTCCGGTACTGTTCGCCGCAACCGGGAGCGGTATCATCGCCGCTGCGCATGCCGGTTGGCGTGGTGCGTTGGCTGGTGTTTTGCCCAATACGCTGGCAGCAATGTGCCGACTTGGGGTATCGGATCCCGCGGCAGTTCATGCCGCGATCGGCCCCATGATCCAACAGCCCTCATTTGAGGTTGGAGGCGAAGTACGAGCCGCCTTTATTGCCAAACAAGCCGATTGGGAGATATTTTTCACTCCTTCACTGCGAACCGGGTTCTTCTTGTTTGATTTATCCGCGCTGTTGCAAGCACAGCTGGAAGCGTTGCATGTCACTGTGGACCGAATCGCCGTGGATAGTTATCAAGCGCACAACGATTATTTCAGCCATCGCTATGCAAGCCGACAGCGACAAGCCGCTAGCGGTCGTCAGTTGGCACTGATTGGACACCGTTCTCAAATATAGGTGCGTTAAATGGATGCCCATGCAGCCTGATTTCTGCCGGCTGACTTGGCTTTGTAGAGTAGTTGATCAGAGCGATTAATAAACGTATCAATGCTATTGGATTCGCTGGGAATGCCAAGAACACAGCCAATTGAGACCGTGATGTGGTCCGCAGTTGCAGAATATTCATGTGGGAGCCGAAGACGTTCCAGGGACTGAAATATCCTTGATATAACATATCTGGCTCCGGTCATATCTATTTGTGGAAGAAGAATAATAAATTCTTCCCCACCATATCGGTAGATGCAGTCGAAAGGCCTTAGTAGGGATTTAGAGCATGCTCGAGCAATTTTGACCAATGCCTGGTCACCAAGAGTATGACCGTAGTGATCATTGTACGTTTTGAAATGATCGATATCCAACATCGCTACGGCAAGTAAGGAATGCTCGCGGTAGGCTACTCTCCATAGTTTTTCAAGATCTTGTTGTAGTTTTCGACGATTATAAAGTGAGGTAAGAGGGTCATGAGTGGCTAGTAAAACAAGTTCCTCTTGTTGTTTTAACAAGAGTGATTCTTTGTTGTTAAGCTCCAGGTTCTTCTTTACTAGTAGCTGGTTGGATTTTTCAAGCTCAGCAGTACGTTCTGTAACTTTAATTTCAAGGTCTTTATTGAGATCATTAATTTGTTTTTGTTGTTTAGATAAATTTGTTTTCATTTCGTTAAGTGCATTAACGACCAAATCCAGCTCATCAGGGCTATCGCCGGTTAATTTATTGAGGGCTAAATAATCATTGGAATTTAGATTAAAAGTTTTTGTGAACTCGGAAATTTTCCATAAATGTTTTGTCACCAGTGTATAAAATGCCAAAATAATAACCGAAGAGATTAATAGTGTTTTTATACCCTGGCTTATTAAGATTAATAAGGTCTTGTGTAGTAGATGTCGGTACACGCGGGCTAGTGAAGCAACAACAACAAGAACCCCTGGAGAAACACTTTTCCCAAAGTCTGTTGTTTGTAATACAAATGTCTTTTTTATAATTTGTGAGGATGTATTCTTACCTTGGAACGCAATAATCTTGCCATTTGGATCACGGATTTCGGTATAGACAACATCTTTAAGATTTAGAATGCCACGCAATTGAATATCATATTGTTTTTTATTAAAGTTCCAGACACTTTGGGCTATAGATTCCATATAACTTATTTTAATATCATGCAGTCGGCTGTTTATTTCTCCAATATCTGCTTGATAATCAAAGACCAGTTGTATCGATGTAATCAACAGTGTAACCAGAGAGCTACTCACCAGGATAAGTAGCAATAGCTTGTAGGCAATCGGTGTCTCTGTGCGGTTGGGAATTCGCAAGAGCTTTATTGTCCAAATGACAAATTATAATATCACAATGAATTAATTAGGAATATCACTTAACTGAGGTATATATAGCCCGCCAAATTCTTTTTTGAAATAGCCAAGGTACGGAGCAGCAGCTCTAGCGAGGCTGCCGTCTTTGATCATTTTGATGATTAATTTTGAGAGCAGTTGGTCAATTTCATCACCCTTTTTACCGATAGGCAAGATAAATTTTGAACCAAAGATCCGATAGTTTTGTCGTCTGATATTGGTAATACCTGCTTTCTTGATAAAAAAATCAATCTCCCTGGCGGCAAATATTAGGCCATCTATACGGCCTGCACTTAGTTTTTTAACGCTACAGGGCAGGCATGTGGTACCCTGAATTCCCGGGTAAAAAAATGTCGTATGGCCAAGATCAGTCTCAATTCTGTAGGTTTCTAGCCTGGTCAGGTCAATTGGAGGTTTGTCACTATTGCTGTAAAGCGCAAAATGTGTTTTTGTTAGACTGGAAGTGGAACGCCGCAGTCCCATTTTATTGAGTTTCTTTTCGTAACGATCATTCTCTCGACCCCAAATGGTAGGACCTATTGTTGGAAAATGAAGATCTGCTTGACCATTTATGACGTTATTGATTGAGCGTTCAAATGGATAGACTTCGATAATGAATTTTCCACCCTGATATTCTTTACCCATAGCTTTCAGAACGTCGATCAATATCCCTTTGGTTGGGCTTTCAGAATACAAAGGAAGTTTAGCGACACTGATTCTGTAGTCCTTCGCAAAGCCTTGTGCGGCAAATGATGACAGAATAACTGCGAGAAGTATTTTTCCTATTTTAAACATTTAACCCTCCTGAATATATTTTAGATATTATACAGCCACTTTTAGTTATTTTGTCAATCGGCGACATGTTCCTGGGTGGTATATTCCTGCTATTTGGTCTTTGCGTGTGTGGATGTAGCAGAGCTTTCATGGTGACAGTCATAATTGATGGCCGAGATATCAGGACGTACGAACATAAATTTGCTAGAATCCCGCCGCTTGTCACCCATATGCCGGTGTAATTGTCTACACTGCGTAGTTTGGGAATTCATTTTCTGTCTTTCACACCTGAGGTTCTAATGGGTTCGAGCAACGAGCCAGGCAGTGCCATTGTTCTTTCGGTGGTCGTGCCGGTCTACAACGAGCAGGACAATATCGAGCCACTGTTGCAGGAAATCATCACGGTTATAGAGCCGTTTGATATCGGTTACGAGGTACTCTACGTAGATGACTGCAGTGTCGATGGCAGTGAAGTTCTATTGCGGCAATTGTTGACGCGTTATCCACGTTTGCGCGTGCTACGGCATCAACAACGTAGTGGCCAGAGCACGGCTATTTGTTCGGGAATTATGGCTGCGAGGGGAGAGTGGATCGTGACCCTGGACGGTGATGGTCAGAATCCACCGGCCGAGATTGCCACCCTTTGGCAACATCCGCAACGCCAATCAGAGCAGGTTGGAATGCTGGCAGGCTGGCGAAAATCACGTCATGACGATTGGATCAAACGGCTGTCATCACGGATTGCCAATGTGGTTCGCTCCTCGATCCTGGGTGATGCCACACCGGATACCGGTTGTGGGCTAAAACTGTTTCAGCGGCAGTTGTTCCTTGGTCTGCCGTATTTCGATCATATGCACCGCTTTTTGCCGGCGCTGGTTCGTCGGGCCGGGTTTGAAGTGGTGTCTGTACCGGTAGCCCACCGCAGCCGCCAGCGTGGAGTGTCTAAATATGGACTCAACAATCGCTTGTGGGCCGGGCTTGTTGATCTTGCCGGGGTGTACTGGCTCAAGCGTCGTTCCCGGATCACTGCAGTCGAAGAGTTGGAGTAAACATGGGTACAATGAATTCCTGGTGGCTGGCCGTGGGCTTTCTTGGTCAAGGCCTCTTTTCCATGCGCTTTTTAATACAGTGGTTGCACAGTGAGAAGCTTCGCCGCTCTGTCATTCCATTGGCATTCTGGTATTTCAGCCTATCCGGCGGTGTCGTTCTTCTGACCTATGCCATTTATCGCCGTGACCCGGTATTTATTGTGGGTCAGTTCACAGGACTATTTATTTATGCCCGCAACCTGTACTTCATTTACAAGGAACGCCGCGATGGCCAGTCCACCGATGCCTCGTCGTAGGCGCGTTTGACTTCTTCGCTGATTATACGAATACCCTGTTTGACCATTTCCGGGTCCTGGGAGTAGGTGATGCGGATACACTCGTGACGATGTTGCCATTGTTCTTCCAGGCCGGGAAAGAAGTGATGGCCGGGTATGACCAGTACATTACGTTGTTTCAGTCGCTCATAGAGCGCTTGGCAACTGATGGGCAAGTCCGGGAACCATAGCCACAGAAAAATGGCTCCTTCCGGTTGATGAATCAAACAAGGGCAGTCCCCCATGGCCTCATCTACCCAGCGAACAGCTTGTTCCGCCCGCTGCTGATAGAAGGGGCGTATCACCTGTTGGCTTAGGGTGAGAATTTCTCCGCTTTCAATCAGGTCACAGGCCAGGGTCGGGCCGATACTACCGATCGACAGAGCCAGTACGGCATTGAGGTTAGTGATGGCGTTAATGATGGTTTTGTTGGCGATAACAATCCCGGTCCGAACGCCAGGTAATCCCAGCTTGGACAAGCTCATGCTAAGGACGATATGGGGTTCCCAGACCGGTGAAACATCATCAAAGATGATACTGGGGAAGGGCATACCGTACGCATTGTCGATAATGAGCGGTAGGCCATGTTTTTTAGCCAGATCAGAAAGAATCCGTACCTCCGCATTGGTCAGCACATTGCCGGTAGGATTGGTGGGTCGCGATACACAGATTGCGGCGGTATCCTGATCTACGTTCAGCTGCGATGGATCAATGTGGTATTTAAAAAAACGATCTTCACCGTGTACGATATTGGGTTTGCGAGCCGTAAAGAGTTGTTCTGAAAGACCCAGATCACTGTACCCGATGTATTCAGGCGTCATCGGCAACAGAATACGTCGATTCTGACCCTGACGCAGGCCTCCGAAGAGATTGAACAGCAGAAAAAAAGCATGTTGACTGCCATTAGTGATGGCAATATTCTCCGGCCCAAGACCCCAGTCGTAATGACGGTTGAATAAGTTTACCAGCGCGCGGACGAAATCCGCATTACCCTGTGGGGCATCGTAATCGCCAATCATGTGTTCAAAACGATCGCCACGTTCCAGAATGTGTCCCATAGCTTGTCGAAAGCGTTGCTGCACCGCTGGAATATAGGCTGGGTTGCCGCCACCTAGCATCATAATATCCTGGCCATGGCGCATGGCATTGCCCAGATCATCCATGAGTTGGCGGATACCACAGTGCTCAACAAATTTGGTCCCGAAATCAGAAAATTTCATAGTAAGAGGGGTATGCGAAGTTAGAAAGATGATGCCACGAATTATTGTGCCACTGTGTTGCCTGATGTTTGATTATTGCTTTGACTGGCTACGGCGGGGAGGGAGGAAGTCGCTACAAAAAGGCTGTCCGATAGTGTTCTGGCAGCTTCTTGCAGTATGAAGGCAGCGGTTATTTCTGGTGTGGTGGGCGCACTATTGTCACGCTCATTTATCAGTTGATCGTTGGTAATCAGATTTTTCAAATTGGAAGCTGAAAAAAGTTTTTTAAGTTTTTCATTGCGAACTTTACGCTCTGCTTCGTCCTGTTTCATTTTCTGGCGGCGCTTTTGCAAGGATAATGACAGGGTCTTTTGTTGGTTTAAGGTGTTGATACTGGCGATTTCCCGGCTGATCAGAATCAGCGCAGGATTTGACCGCATACGCTGTTGGTGTTTTTGTCGGATCAAGGGAAAAGTTTTGGCCAATAATCGGTCATTCCATGGTTGGTAACGAGTCCCAGGAATAGTGATCCAGGGTAGGGCATTATCCAGGGTTCGTTCTCCAAACCTACTGTGGGAAGAGGTGATCGGCATGCGCACATCCGGTTCTACGCCACGCAGCTGGGTGCTTCCACCATCGATACGAAAAAATTGCGCTGTGGTCATTTTTAACTGCCCCAGTTTGTGATTTCCCGGTGCGTAGCGATCCAGTGATATCAGGTTTTGTACGGTACCCTTACCAAACGATGTTTCGCCGATAATAATACCACGATCATAATCCTGTATCGCCCCGGCAAAAATTTCAGAAGCGGAGGCGCTGCCATGGTCAACCAATACTGCCAACGGCCCTTTGTACAGGATTGAAGCATCAGGATCATTATCGACCTGAATATTACCGCGGGCATCACGAATCTGTACCACAGGGCCGGTCGGGATAAACAAGCCGGTGAGACTGGTGACTTCAGATAATGAACCGCCGCTATTGCCGCGCAGGTCGATGATCAGACCATCGATAGCCTCCCGTTCCAGTTCGCGAATCAAGCGACTGACATCACGAGTGGTGCTGCGATAATTCTTTTCACCTCGGGCCTTGGCTGCAAAGTCCAGATAAAATGTTGGTAGGGTGATGACGCCGAAGCGTTTTGACTCACTAGATGAGTCGGATACGGTGATAAGTGATTTCTGAGCGGCCTGTTCTTCGAGTTTGATCCGGTCACGGGTAATGGCAATTGTTTTTGATTTGCCGCCAAGACCGGTTTCTGCCGGCAGAATTTCAAGGCGAACTACTGTATTTCGAGGGCCGCGAATCTTATCGACGACATCGTCGAGCCGCCAGCCAATGATGTCAGTTATGCTGCCCTGGGGCCCCTGGCCGACGCCGATAATCCGGTCGCCGGGGTGTAATTCATTGCCCAGATCGGCGGCACCGCCTTTGACAATACGACGAACTACCGTGTAATCCTTGTCCGCCGCCAGCACCGCGCCGATACCTTCCAGCGACAGGCTCATGCGAATTCGAAAATTTTCCGAAGAGCGGGGCGAAAGAAAACCGGTATGTGGCTCCAATGATTGGGTGTAACTGTTGATAAAAAGTTGAAAAACATCATCCCGGGTCAATTGAAAGGTGCGTCGCTGCAGGCGCTGATAGCGTTTCTTTAGGGTTTCAGTGATGGATTTCTTTTTCTTATCAGCCAGTTTCAGGGCGATGATATCGTTGATAACCCGTTTTCTCCAGATCCTGTCCAGTGCCACAGCGTCATTTGGCCAAGCAGCTTTGCTACGGTCCAGTAGTAGGGTGTCAGTGCCATCCATGGGCAGGTTTTGTTGCAGGAGGGACAAGGCATAGGTCACACGTTGCTTGACGCGTTTTCGGAATTTTTTGAAAATTTTAAACGGAGGATTGAGTTGGCCGCGTTTCAACGCATCGTCAAGACTATTTCGGTAGCGGGCAAAGGAACGAATGTCAGCCGCAGAAAAGAAACTGCGTGATGGATCCAGCGCACCGATGTACCGCTTAAGAATTTTTCCGGACATAGCATCATCGAGAGGAACTTTTCGGTAATGCCCCTGGCGTAAAAAATATACCACAAAATGTGCAGCCAGTGCCTCATCAGCAGAAGGGTACAGGTCTTTGGCATCGACCAATTTGATATTGGCTAAAGTTGCAGCCGTGGCAGTGACTGTGGTGATCAGAAGTAGCACGGTGAGCAACAGCTTGAGAGGGCGTAAGCCATATTTTATGCTTGCTGCTGCGGGGTGTAGACGGGTAAACAAATTCATGGTGTTTCTAATAAACCGTGTCGATGGAAAGAATGTGGCCCGATTATAGTCTAAAACTGTTGGCTTGCCGTATTTTCAGTGTTAAGGTTTGCTCAGTGATGAGCAGGTGCCGAGGCTTTGTCGGTGGCCTGCGTTGAGAAATTAAAAAACAGCAATGAACGAGGGTTATTTTATGCGACATCGATCACTTATCCTGGCAGTTAGCACTGCGGTATCTATGGGCTTTGCAGCTTCTGTGGCGGCAAAAACGCTGGTCTATTGTTCCGAGGGCAGTCCGGAAGGCTTCAATCCCTCCCTCTACACATCAGGCACCACGTTTGATGCGTCTTCACACACTATCTTTGACAGGCTGGTGCAGTTCAAGCGTGGCACCACCCAGATTGAGCCGGGACTGGCTTCCTCCTGGGAGGCTTCGGCTGATGGTCTCAGCTACACCTTCCATTTGCGTAAGGGCGTGAAATTTCAGACCACTAAAAATTTCACACCCAGTCGTGATTTTAATGCCGATGATGTGCTCTACAGTTTTAACCGGCAGTGGCTCAAAACCAACCCCGACTATAAGCTGTCCGGTGGTACTTATGAATATTTCAATGGCATGGACATGCCCAAGTTATTGAAGAGCATTAAAAAAGTCGATGACTATACCGTTAAATTTACCCTAAATACTCCGGAAGCACCTTTCCTGGCGGATATGGCCATGGATTTTGCTTCGATTATGTCCGCCGAATATGCAGCAAAGATGCGTGCCGCCGGGACGCCAAATAAAATAGATCAGGATCCGGTGGGTACCGGCCCATTTCAACTGACCAGCTATCAGAAAGATGCGATTATTCGTTACAAGGCAAATCCGGATTATTGGGCTGGTAAGGCCAGTATTGATAAGCTGGTATTCGCGATCACTCCGGATGCGGCAGTTCGCTACGCCAAACTCAAGGCTGGTGAATGCCAAGTCATGCCGTATCCCAATCCGGCGGATATCGCTTCCATCAAGAAAGATCCTAACATCACCCTGCTGCAGCAAGAAGGTCTGAATGTCGGTTATCTGGCATTCAATACCGAGAAAAAGCCGTTTACCGATGTCAGAGTTCGTCAGGCTTTGAATATGGCCACCAACAAACAGGCTATCATCGACGCGGTGTTCCAGGGTGCCGGCAAGATTGCCAAGAATCCGATTCCACCGACCATCTGGTCCTATAACGATGCCGTCAAGGACTATCCATATGACCCGGCCAAGGCCAAAGCCCTGCTCGCAGAGGCGGGATACCCGAATGGCTTTACAACGGACATCTGGGCCATGCCGGTACAACGCCCCTACAATCCCAATGCTCGGCGCATGGCTGAAATTATCCAGGCCGATTGGGCCAAGGTCGGGGTCAAGGCCAAGATCGTAACCTATGAATGGGGTGAATACCTGAAGCGCTCCAAGGCCGGCGAGCATCAGACGGTACTGTTGGGTTGGACCGGTGATAACGGTGATCCGGACAATTTCATGTATGTATTGTTAGGTTGTGCAGCAGCCAACAATGGCGCCAACCGTGCACGCTGGTGCTACAAGCCCTTTAATGACCTGTTGATACAGGCCAAGCGTACAACGGATATCGCCAAGCGCACCGAATTGTACAAAAAAGCCCAGGTGGTATTTAAGGAACAGGCCCCATGGATCACGATAGCCCATTCCATCGTCTATATGCCGATGAGCAATAAGGTGGTGGGTTACAAGATTGACCCCTTTGGTGGTCATGAGTTCTATGGCGTGGATCTGAAATAATCTACAGAAACCCACAATTTTCAGAAATCCACTGACACAAAAGTGGTCACCGGGAGAGCCTTCCTGGTGGCCATTTTTCTGCATAAAGTTTCCATCCCATGTTTAAATTTTTTCTGACCCGGGTCAGCCTGGTGATTCCGACCTTTATTGGGGTCACCCTGTTGAGTTTTGCGCTGATCCGTCTGGTGCCGGGGGACCCGATTGAACTATTGGTGGGTGAGCGCGGCATCGACCCTGCACGTCATGCCATGTTACGTGCTGATTTGGGCCTGGATAAACCACTATTGACCCAGTACGGTATCTACATCACCAATGTCCTGCACGGTGATCTGGGACGATCGATTGTGACCAAGGAGCCGGTTATCAAAGAGTTCTTTACCCTGTTTCCGGCTACCGTCGAGCTGTCATTATTCGCAATCTTTTTTGCTGTTCTGATCGGTATGCCAATGGGTGTGCTGGCGGCGGTCAAACGGGGTTCGATATTCGATTATTCAACCATGGGTATCTCACTTGCCGGCTATTCCATGCCCATCTTCTGGTGGGCACTGCTGCTGATGTTGTATTTTTCGGTCTACCTGGGTTGGACCCCGGTATCGGGTCGAATTTCGGTAATGTTTGATGTTGAACCGGTGACCGGTTTTATGCTCATTGATAGTTTGTTGTCCGATGATCGGGGTGCCTTCACCTCTGCGGTCAGTCACCTGATATTGCCGGCATTGGCACTGGGCACCATCCCCCTGGCCGTAATCGCCAGAATGACCCGATCCTCGATGCTGGAGGTGTTGAGCGAAGACTATATTCGCACTGCACGGGCCAAAGGCTTGAGTCCCTTGCGTGTGATTGGCCTGCATGGTTTGCGTAATGCCCTGATCCCGGTCGTGACCGTGATCGGTCTACAGGTGGGTGTATTATTTGCAGGTGCGATCCTGACCGAAACCATTTTTGCCTGGCCCGGAGTGGGTAAGTGGTTGGTGGAATCGGTGCGACGACGTGATTACCCGGTACTGCAAGGCGGGGTGTTGTTGATTGCTACCGTGGTGATGACCATCAACCTGCTGGTCGATATGCTCTATGGTCTGATCAATCCGCGGATTCGACGCAAATGACCATGCCGGTATCTGACCTGTCGCTGGCCAATCAACAGCAGCAGCAACAGCCACCACACCCATTACTGGTGTTCTGGCGTTCCTTTGCCAGTAACCGCGGTGCCTTGATCGGACTGGTGGTCATTATTTTATTGGTGGCCATGGCGGTACTGGCGGGCTGGATCTCTCCACATCCACCGGATGAACAATACCGTGATGCCTTGCTGGTACCACCATCCTGGGCCGATGGGGGTTCGACCCGGTTTTTGCTGGGCACCGACGATATCGGCCGTGATATTCTGGCCCGGATTATGTATGGCGCCCGGTTGAGCCTCTCGGTTGGTTTTATGGTGGTTATTGTGGCCCTGCTTAGTGGGATTGTGTTGGGTCTGGTCGCCGGTTTTTTTCGCGGCATCAGTGAAATCATCATCATGCGCATCATGGACATCATGTTGACGCTGCCAAGCCTGTTGATGGCCATCGTTATTGTGGCGATCCTCGGGCCTAGTCTGGTCAATGCCGCAATGGCTGTTGTGATCGTGCAACTGCCGCATTTTGTACGCCTGACCCGAGCTCAGGTGATCAACGAAACCACCCGCGATTATGTGACGGCGGCCCGGGTCAGTGGTGCCGGCACCTTGCGATTGATGTTCGTGACCGTTTTGCCCAATTGTATGGCGCCGTTAATTGTGCAGGGCACGTTGGGTTTTTCCAACGCAGTACTGGACCTGGCCGCCCTGGGTTTTCTTGGCATGGGTGCGCAACCACCTACACCGGAGTGGGGGACCATGTTATCCAATGCCCTGCAGTTTATTCAACGGGCCTGGTGGGTGGTTACTTTTCCCGGTTTGGCCATTTTGCTGGTGGTACTGGCCTTTAATCTCATGGGTGATGGTCTGCGTGATGCCCTCGACCCCAAGCTGAAGCTTTAATAATGGCCTTGCTGGAGATTGAGCATTTAAGTGTCCGCTTTGGTGATTTTCAAGCGGTCGATCAGGTCAGTCTCAAGCTTGACTCTGGTGAAGTACTGGGCGTAGTGGGTGAATCCGGCTCCGGTAAAAGCGTCTCTATGCTTGCAGTCATGGGACTGATTCCTTTTCCGGGTGTAGTCAGTGCCCGGCAGCTTAATTTCGATTCCCAGGATATGTTGCAACTGTCCGACAAGGCACGGCGTAAAATGACCGGTAAAGAAGTGGCCATGATCTTTCAGGAGCCCATGACCAGTCTTAATCCCTGTTTTACGGTCGGTTTTCAGATTATGGAGGCATTGAAGGTGCATGAACCGGGGGATCGCAAGCAACGCATCGAACGTTGCATCGACCTGTTCGAGCAAGTCGGGATTCCCTCACCCAAGTCGCGACTGTCATCGTTTCCACATCAGATGTCGGGTGGTATGAATCAACGGGTAATGATTGCGATGGCGATCGCCTGTAATCCTCGGTTGCTGATTGCCGACGAGCCAACTACTGCGCTTGATGTCACTATCCAGGCGCAGATTCTCGATCTGTTGCTGGAATTGCAGCAGCAGACCAAAATGGGCCTGCTATTGATCACTCATGATATGGGGGTGATTGCAGAAACCGCGCAACGGGTCATCGTAATGTATGCCGGACAGGTCGTCGAGGAACAGGAAGTCAATCAGCTGTTCACCCTGCCATCACATCCCTACACGCGTGCTTTGTTGGATGCTTTGCCCGAGCGCAGTCGAGGTTGTCGACGCTTGCCTACCATAGCTGGGGTGGTGCCTGGCCCCTTTGATCGTCCACGGGGCTGCCTGTTTAGCCCACGTTGCCAGTTTGCACAAGATCTGTGCTATCAGAAAATCCCACCGTTGCTAACCACCGGTCAGGCTAGAGTACGTTGCCATTTTCCGTTACAGGGAGCAACGAAGTGACCGTCTCTGTCGTCCAGGCTGAGAATCTGGCACGGTATTACAAGGTGCGTGGCGGTTTGTTGACTGCACCTCGCACACTAAAAGCACTTGATGGTGCCAGTTTCACTGTCGAAGCGGGTCAAACCCTGGCGGTGGTTGGTGAGTCCGGCTGTGGCAAGTCGACGCTGGCACGACTGATTACCATGATTGAGCCACCGACGTCGGGTTCTTTGCGTATTACCGGGACGGATATTATCGGTGCCGGGAAATCACAGTTGCAGCAGCTGCGTTCTACGGTGCAAATTGTTTTTCAGGACCCTTATGGCTCCCTTAATCCCCGTCAGCAGGTGGGCAGTATTCTGGAAGAGCCACTGCAGATTAATACTGACCTATCGGCCAGCGAACGTCGTGATAAAGCGCTCTCCATGCTACAACGAGTTGGCTTGCGGGCTGAATATTATGGCCGTTATCCACATATGTTCTCCGGTGGGCAACGTCAGCGCATTGCCATCGCCCGGGCGCTGATGCTGCAACCGAAGGTGGTGGTGGCGGATGAGCCGGTATCGGCACTGGATGTCTCCATTCAGGCCCAGATCCTGAATTTGATGATGGATTTGCAGGATGAATTCAATCTGGCGTATCTTTTCATCTCCCATGGCCTTAGCGTAGTCGAACATATCGCTGATGAAGTCATGGTAATGTATTTGGGGCGTACCGTCGAACAGGGGTTAAGTGAGGTGATATTCTCCAGGCCGGTACATCCCTACACGCAGGCCCTGTTGGCCAGTACCCCCTTTGTTGATCCAGCCCGGCGTGCCAAACGCGTGGTCTTAAGCGGTGAGATTCCTTCACCACTCGACCCTCCCTCCGGTTGTACATTTCACGGGCGCTGTGCACATGCCCAAAAGCTCTGCCAACAACAAGTCCCGGAATCACGATTATTCGATGGCCGCCAGGTGGCCTGCCATTTTGCAGAAGCCAGTGCAGTGGTACATCGGGCAGCCTGCTAGGTCAGAAATCCCCAAATACCAGAACCAGTTCAAAATTTCCGTAGTAGCCGGTACAGTTGGATGAGGTATTGACATTGTGGCGCCCCAGATCCGGAGTGAGTCTGAATCCGAAATGTGCGCCACCATCGGTTAGCCAACGTCTCACAATTCGGCTGACGTCCGCTGCATATCGACCCCCGGTTCCGAGATTTGAACGGACTGTGGTTGCTACGGGAGAAGCCCGGTACGTAAATACGGTTCCCAGACGCTGCCAGGCATTGTTTGCTGCTGAAACACGAACCTGTGGTTGTCTGCAAGTGTTCCGAACGGGAGGAAAGCCTAGCGGCTGAAAATATAGAACGGCAGAACTCAGCATAGTACCGATCGTACGATAGCGATCAACCGGAAAATCGACAAAGCCATGTGCTGCAAACATCCAGGTACTATCACAAAATACCCCATCATCGTATTCGATCCGATAACCGACAAGAACCACCTGGTTGCGGGGTGAAGCACGCAGCTGAGTCGGCCAGGTATGACCGCCTACGGCATCAGGACAGACACCGCGGCGGTCCTGCAATCCGGTGAACTTGCCGGTCGCCACAGAGGATGATGTGAGACTGACCTGGCCTGTTCTGCGTGCGCCAGGCATTGTCCTGTCTAGGATATTATTGGTTTCGTTGCTCTCTACTTCACGGTTGTCCGGGTCGACAACCCATCCGGCAATGTTCCCGGACACATGTTCAATCCGGCCGGGGATCTGAATGGTTTGTGTTAAGGTTTGCCCGACGCGTATCTCTGGAAAAATGAGCCACCTGGCGTATCGCCTAAGACCATCAATTGTCGAGAGACCAAAACGGCTGCTCACATTGCGCGCTGTTACCACTCCGTGATTCGTGATCGATACTTCAATGGTTCCGCCAAAACCGGCAACACCGGTTTCTACCCGGTTGATGCCCGCCACCAGGTCGGAGAGACTGGGACCGGGGCGATTTGGCTGGCTCCAGTCCAGGTCGATGTTATAGGTTCGATATGCATAGCGACGTGTGGTGTGGGGGGGTGGATAGGCGGCATCCAGTCGTGCGATAGCTTGTGAATAAACGAAGCTGACAGGTGCTCCGTCGGGTCGTCGACAGTGAAAATAAGCAATACGCTCACCAAATTCGGCGGTGATGAATGAATAACCTTCCGGGCCATTGGTACAATCGATCTTGAGGTCATGACGAGGATCTGCGTCGCGATTGCGTAACAGTAACTTCACGACGATTGCATCGAATGTCCGTTTGAGATAGTGCAGGGAAAAAATTGCCCAGCCCGGGCCGCTATTGACTACATTGAGTCCGAGGATGCCCAAAGAATTTGTATGCAAATTGCCGATGATCATGGTTTTATTATTGTTTTGGTAATTTGATTCGCGATAGTCGGGACGGTCGGCATCAACTATCAGTGCCACGCGATCCGGGTCATCTGGCCGATGTGGTCCGGGATTGATTTGTAGCAGAACTGCCCATGATCGGGAGCTGAAATTGTTTACATTGGTAGTGATCATGTCACCAATACCAAGCAGGCCCATCTCACGTATACGCCCCTCACCCTGAAAGATGAATACGTTGCGGTCATCACCCTCAAGTGTGGCCAGTGTCTCTGAAGAAGTTATACTGAGAAACTGAGCCAGATTGATGATAGTAATTTTCCACGCAAAGGCCTGTAACGGTGGATTCATTATCCCGGGTCTTGTAGCACCGACCCAGAAAAACAGGCGGCGATCGGACACCTTTCTGATCTCCCGGATCGTCAGGTCAGTGCGAGCGGTAGGTTGAGCCGGAATACTCATACTCCCTGGCGGTATTGGCCGGGGTAGAAGATGACGGCCCGCCACAGTTGCGGAGGAAAAGCCAAACCGCATACTGATGATATTGGTTTTTATTCCCGTCAACGTTCCACTTTGAATTACACAACCCCAAAGATAGTAGGTGCGTGGTCTGCCATAGGCACCAAGATTGAGCGTAGTTTCATCTTCCCGGGATTTTACTCCGGCATCTGGTGATAGTGAGAGAGCCTCCAGTTCTGTACGATGAGTATCCAGCGGGCCTGCAGGACAGACATAGCGGTTATTTTCGCTAATCACAAGAAACATCTGGTCACCGGCCGCTTCTGGAATCACCCAGCTAAGCTCAGCTGTTCCGGTTATTGGAATAGATACCGGCCCCAGTATTCGGCGGTTCAACACCAGCAAAGGGATTCCACCATCCAGAGTGCGCAGACCTTCTGGCAGAGTCTGCAGGAATTGACGTACGGGCTGTAGTGGTGGTTTGGTACCACCACGAAATGGGGGTTGCAGACCTGCCTGGATCGGAGCCTTGGGACGTTTGTTTCCGAAGATGTTGGAGCGTTTTGTGCTTGGGGTTGGCGATTTGCCAAGTCTTTGTCGCAGGCAGAAGCGGTTATTGTTCTCATTGCTTTCAGGTATTCTGGTACGGGTATCCAGTCGAACACACCAGCGATAGTCTCCGGGTAAAAGTATCTTTGGCAGTCGCATCGAGGCGAAGACAGCATGCCTGTCGCCGGGCGCGGGTACGGTATTGCTTTGCAAGGTCTGACGGACCAATGCTTTACGACTGAATAGGACCGCTGTCTTGGTATTCAAATGTTTTTGTTGGGTTGACGAAAGTGTTATCTCGATCGCGAAGCGACTGCTGTTTCTGCCTTTGCCGAGGTTGCGATATTCGATCCTGATGCCTTGTTGTTGATTGCCTATCGTTCCTGTCGGTGGCAGGAGTGCCAGTGTGCCAGCCAGGTCGGGCAGTTGCTGATCAGCCATATTTCGAACCCTATTGGTCTTTGCGGTGTGGTTCTTTTGAAGACAAGTGTTGACCCACCGGCTGGTGAGTGTCTGTTGCCCTGCTGTACAGCGGATGCGGTAGGAAGATTTGGCTTGGGGCGTGGTTTTGACCTGAAACCGTAGTGTGGAAATCGTTTGTGAAAACAAGCGCAGGGCCAATGCAGGCTCCGTGGTGCAGGAAACAGTGTTGGTGCTGAAATTTTGTCCAGTGACACGAATTCGGCTGTTTTTGGCCAAACATTTCGGCATCCAGAGCTGATTAATATGTGCGGCTGGTGGATTGTCAGCAGGCTTGTTGAAAGACGTTTGGGGTGATGCAGGCAGGTTGCTCGTGTTTGCACAATACTGGCTAAATTGTGCCTTGTAGCGTGCCTTGTATTTTGTCCCGGCCACACGATATTGTTTGCAAAAGGCCCGTATCTGGGACGCTGTTGGAGAAGTTGGCCCTTGAAGATGTGTCTGAACTTGTGCTGTCACAGCCTGATTGGAGCTCAGACCGAGTGCCATCACAATCAAAAACAAAGTTACGATCGTTTTGTTGCGTATCATCATGACTCCCTCATCAAGTACTATTACACCGTACATTGACTTGGTCGTCAACCGACAGCTGCTGGTTCAGTTTCTTGTGCGGTACTGTGCTAAAGGTGCAAGTGACGATACAATTACGCGAACTGGATCATCAGGAGGCATTATGGATTGCAGGACTCATTTGACGGTGAGAAGAGAAAATTGCTGCACGAAGGACGCGACGGTGAATGACTCGCAGTTTTCGACCTGCTCAGGATGCCGGGGATATCAAGAAGATCAAGGCGGTCACGGGTGAGTTACAATTCGGCATCACCTGTGGAGCGATTTTATTGACAAGAAATTCATCATATACTTATACTTCGGACCATCATAAGCAATGTGAAAATTAACAGTGAGGAGACCATGGACGACATGTACTACAAGACTATCAAACAGATCGAAGAGGCAGGCGCGGACCCTGAGTATATTCAAGGTTGGGCAAGTGGTTATCTGGGGAATCCAAAGCGGGAAGAACAGCACGTGACCGCCGCCTATGCGGCAGGCTATGCTGATGGTGGCAACCACGTAACTACAGCCGCCAAAGAGTATCGATAGCCAATACCTCAGGCCAACAGACCGGGCCAACAGATGATGAGTGCTCGTCTCATCATGAAATAATCTATCATAAAGTGTTTCCATCGCTATTGATGCGGACAATTTTTTCCAAACACTGCCAGCATCCGATGTTGAGCGTTCTGGTGAGCTGGTCCCGAGCCTGTTGCTTGTTGGCCGGTGCTACTGCATCTTCGAGGTCGAATAGCAGCGCATCAGCTGCTTGGGTGCGGGACTTTTCAATTGCCCGGATCTTGTCGGCAGGAACGAACAGGGCTGACCGGCGTAGTCTGCAGGAAGGGTGCACCATGACCATGTTATTTATTTACAGTTTCTTAGTAACGAACATTGGTAATCATTCTACGGGCAGCCGCCGGGCGATCGATAAATGGATTGCGCACCCCTTCAAGTTTCCCTATTACCATATTACGTCGTTTCTCTTCACGATCTGGTGGATCCTGCTGATGCCACTTTAACAGTAGATTCATTTGTTTGCGGTATAAAGGCAGGCGGTAGGTATAGCTCATGTAAAAAATAGCTCGGGCGATATTGCCCCTGACTGCAGGTCGCGGTTCGGCAACACGTTTGTATTCATTGACTTCAAAATCGCAGCGTCGAAAGCGGCGTTTTTCTCCGGCAATCATCGCAAAGGGAAAGCTGCTACGGGCCTTGTTGATGTAGATCAGGGCAGGGTAGAGGTTATGTAAGTCACCTTCGATACGGTTGAACTGCCGATTTCGATTGCGGCACTGCTGGCGGTCACCACAGCGCAAGGCTTTGGTGACCCAGGACATGGGAAAGACGTGCTCAATGTTTAAGCCGCGATGGCGACGGCCCTTAAATTGTCGGCCACAATACAGGGATATTCCTCCCTTGTTGTAGAGCTGGTTCCAGAAAATCCCACGGGCTGTTTCGTAATCTGGAATTTTTTGTTGCCCTGCGGCCAGCGTTTGGGAGCTCATCGTTAACATCACCAAAGCGGCCAGAAAATAGTAGTAAGAGCCTCTTGAAAAACTCTGGGTGGATGATCTGCTTTGTGTCCGATGTTCGAAGGTTAATGCGCCCATTGCGAGGAGTGTATTGTACTTTCAGGGGTTCGATATTTTCGCTTGCACCACCCCGGCGGTTTGTGGCGTCTCAGGGTCTTGAGTGTCTGTCTCATTTTGCGTCGGGGCCGTGTTCACGGCAGCTGATGGTGTTGCAGGGGCGGTTATGGTATCTGATTCAACCTGTGGTGTTGCAGCATTCGAATTCTTGTCAGCCACTGCGGGATCGTCTGTGGGTGTTGCTGGTTTTTGTTCTGACTGCGGGCTGTCTGCAACCGCCGCTGCAGAGGCCACCTGTGTAGTTTCTTCAACCGTGGCTTGTTCTTGTTCGGGCAACAGATCTGTTGCATCGAACTGCAGTGCCGCGGTATCCGGAATTTCCGGGCACAATGCATTGGCACTTTCTGCCATATAGTTGTAAAGATTGCGATAATTGTGGCCCAGATCCTGAAACAGGCTGGCTGTTGTGGAAAAATGTTGCTGTACCTGATCCTTGTATTCCTGCAGCGAGGATTCCAGCTCGGCAATTCGAGCCCTGTCTTTGCGACTATCGCGCTTGTTGCCTGCTACCAGGTAGCCAAGCAGGATGCCTACCAGACAGGCGAGGACGAGGCTACCGATCAAAATGGGAGTCGTAATGGTCACGGTGCAATCGGGTCTCCAGAGTTTGGTGTAAAGGGACGGGCCGTATGTGGACAGCGAATGCCAGTGCTGGTATGAACGCAATAGCCCTGTGGATTTTTTATCAGATATTGTTGATGATAAGATTCGGCATAGAAGAATTCTCCGGCCGCCTTGATTTCGGTGGTAATGCCCGGATAGTTGGCATGCTCCAGTACCTTAGTATAGTCCTGCCGGCTTTGTATGGCGAGTTGCCGCTGTTGGTCATCGAAGGTATAAATCACCGAGCGGTATTGGCTGCCGATATCATTACCCTGGCGGTTGCCCTGGGTGGGATCGTGGTTTTCCCAAAATAAGGTCAATAGCTTGTGGAAGGATATATGGTCTGGGTCGAACACCACCAACACGACTTCAGCGTGTCCACTATCGCCCTGGCAAACTTGCGGATAGTCCGGTTGCGGTACAGTTCCTCCACTGTAACCGACTGCGGTAACGTAGATACCAGGGCGTGACCAGAAAATTTTTTCCGCTCCCCAGAAACAGCCCATGCCGAATATTGCCTGTTGCATAGGTTCGGGGAATGGGGGTTTAATGGATACGCCTCTTACCAGGTGTGGCTCAAACGTTTCGGGTTTTACGGTGTCCACGGTGTGACTCAGTGCGGTTGTTGAATTTTGTTCAAATGTTTGATGATATCCCGTGATTCGGGAATCCATTGTTCGCTGCCGTCGGCGGTAACTTCCAGTAACACCGGGACGGTTTGACGCCCACAGGCTTTGACCAGTTGCTGGCGATAATCGTTCGACTCCCAAATATCACGCAGCTCGACATCAATGCCGAGTTTGTTGATTACCCGTTTCACTCGCCAGCAGAACAGACAGCCATCGTAGTGGTAGAGGTAAAGTTTTTTACTGGTGGCCGCTGCAGGTGTGGCAGAGATTTCCTGGTTGTTCTGATTCACGTGATCTCGCAGATTGAGGTGGTGGGTGATCCTGCTTTGCAGACCTGACTGTTTGGAAACAAATCGCTGTGATGGTATCACGCTCGGGCCTTGCAGGTACAATAGCCGACAGATCTTATCGTGACAATACCTGTACGACACCGATACCCTGGTTGTGTTTTGTGTTGGAGGGTGAGTGCTTTGCTGTGGTCATGGGTGTGGATTGATATCCTTCGGGTTGATGGTAATTTGCGAGTTGATCGTAATTTGATTATAGGAGGGCAGGCACTGTAATGGAAAAGCTGAGTGATCGGGAACTGCGTTCGCGGGTAAAACTCCTGGGTGGATTGCTTGGAGAAGTGCTCGAAGAACAAGAAGGACCGGACGTGTTGGCGGCGGTAGAGAAACTGCGTCGTGGTTTTATCAATCTGCGTAAACACGAAAATCCACAAAGTCGCAAACGTCTGATGCGTTTTATCGAGCGCCAGGATCCCACCACATTGACCCATATTTTGCGAGCCTTCAATACCTATTTCAGCCTTGTCAATCTGGCCGAGGAAACCTTTAACCATCGCCAACGTCGTTTGCAGGCCATTAGTGGAGAGCCCTTGTGGGTGGGCTCGTTCGATGAATGTATCCGTACATTCCAGCAACAAGGGGTTACTGCGGAGCAGCTGCAGGAGCTTCTCAATCAATTGGAGTTTTATCCGGTTTTTACCGCCCATCCCACTGAGGCCAAGCGTCGTACCGTGTTGCAAATTTTTCGGCGTATGTTTCTGACCTGCAATGCACTGGATAATCCGCAATATCAGAGCGCATCCCGTGAAGAGTTGATTGCTGATCTTAAGGCACAAATTCAGTCATTGTGGAAAACCAACGAAGTACGGGCCTTGAAACCGACTCCGGATCAGGAAATCAAGACAGGTCTGTATTATTTTCGATCCTCAATTTTTCATGCCCTGCCACGTTTGTATAGGAATTTGGAACGTACCCTCAGTGAGGTCTATGGTGCAGAAAGCGAGGATCTTGAAGTGCCGAATATGGTGCGATTCGGCTCCTGGATCGGTGGTGACCGTGATGGCAATCCCTATATTACCCCCGCGGTCACACGCCAGGCGTCACGCTTGCAGGCCCGGGAGATTTTGCGTGAATACTTGCGACGGGTTGAAGCCTTAATTCAGGTTTTGACCCATTCCAGTCAGCTGGTCGAGGTTTCTGAAGAATTTCGTGGCAGTCTTGAACGGCAGCGGGTATTGGCACGATATGTATTTCGTGATGAGCCGGATGCTTTCCACCAGGAGCCGTACCGGCGAAAATTGGCGATGATGGCCTATCGTTTGCGTTGCAGCTTGCGCAAAATGGAGCAGCGCCTCGCTGGATATCTTGATGGGGAAGTCGATTTTGCTTATCCACAATCGCGAGTCTTTCTTGACGATCTGCAGTTGATTTATCAATCCTTATGTAGCCATGGCGATGTTGCCATGGCCCGCGGTGAGCTGCTGGACTTGATTCGCCTGGTGCGTTGCTTCGGTTTTCATCTGGCACGGCTTGATGTTCGGGAAGAATCGAGTCGGCATTCTCAGGTTGTGGCCGAGATTTTGCAGTTAAGTCGCCGGCAGTCCGATTATCTGGCACTGGATGAAGCGTCCCGTATTACTGCGCTGCAGCAGCAGTTGGAGCGAGGGCAGGCGCTCAATTTCGATGAACGGCAGCTACGTCCGAATAGTGCCCGGGTTCTGGAAGTATTTCATGTCATTCGCGAAATCCGCGAGGAAATCAGCCCACGCGCCATCGGTAGTTACGTGGTTTCCATGACACACCAGGCCAGTCATGTGCTCGAAGTGTTGTTTCTGGGTCTGCAAACGAGTCTGGTGGGCCGAACTACGCAGGGTCGGCGGTACTGTCATTTGCTGGTCTCACCGTTGTTTGAGACCATCGAGGATCTTGGTCGGATTCAGGATGTGCTCGGCGCGCTGTTCGCCAATACCCTGTATCAGGAGTATCTTACAGCCGGTGGTAATCTTCAGGAAGTGATGCTGGGGTATTCGGATTCGTGCAAGGACGGGGGGATTCTCGCTTCTTCCTGGGGCTTGTATCAGGCCCAGCAGCAGGTGAAAACACTCGCGGACCATCATGGACTGCAGATCCGGCTGTTTCACGGCCGTGGTGGCACAGTGGGTCGTGGCGGTGGCCCAACTCATGAAGCCATTCTGTCACAGCCACAAGGGACGGTCGGTGGCAGGATAAAATTTACTGAGCAGGGTGAGGTACTTTCTTTTCGTTACCAGCACCCGGAAACCGCAATCTACGAACTGACGATGGGTTGTACCGGCCTGATGAAGGCCAGTCGAAGTTTGTTGATGTCAGTGCAGGATGCGGGAGAGCCCTATGGCGATTGTATGCACGCAATGGCAAGGCAAGCCGAAACCCACTACCGGGCTTTGACCGATACGGCGCCAGGGCTGATCGACTATTTTTATGAATCTACTCCGGTTGCTGAAATCTCTTTGCTGAATATCGGTTCCAGACCTTCCCATCGGCATAAGCAGGATCGTTCTAAATCCTCGGTTCGAGCGATTTCCTGGGTTTTCGGCTGGGCGCAGTCGCGGCAGACCTTCCCCGGCTGGTATGGCCTGGGCACAGCATTGGCTGAATTTTGCAACAGCCAGCCCGAAGGGATACAAATCTTGCGGCAAATGTATGCCAGCTGGCCCTATTTTCGTGCCCTTTTAAGCAATTCCCAGATGGCGTTAACGAAAAGCCAGATGGATATCGCCCGCGAATATGCCGGGCTTTGCAAACAACCTGCCACTGCAGAGCAAATTTACCCAAAAATTCTTGCCGAATACCGCCTGGCTTGCAGCATGATTCTAAAAATCGCCAGGATTGGATCACTACTGGATGAAAACCCCAGTCTCAAGTTGTCACTGTCACGACGTGATCCCTATCTCGACCCCATCAACCACATACAGGTGCATCTGCTGCGTTGCAGTCGTGCGGCCAAGAGTGCCGAGCAGCATGACCAATGGCTGATCCCACTACTACGCAGCATTAATGCCATTGCAACCGGGATGCGCAATACCGGCTGACTCTGCATGGATGATTCCGGTTTCTGTGATTCCGGTTTCTGTGATTCCGGTTTCTGTGATTCCGGTTTCTGTGGAGAAACCGTATCGCATCCAGTATACTGTCTGCAGACAAACGGGGGCGTAGAGGCTATGAAGTTAGAACACTATCGTTGCAGCATTGCGGTGCTGATTGTAGTGGGATTCTTGAGCCTGACAGTGGCCCGGAGTGCACAAGCCGGCACTGCTTTTACCTTTGGTTATGGCAATAAATCCTGTAAGTTTTTTCTGCAGGCTGAGCGGCGGGGTGCGATGGATCAGGATTATCTGCTTATGGTCAGTTGGATCCAGGGCTATATGTCCAGTTACAGTATGGTGGATAGTCTCACCGAGAAGCGCCCGGTGGATATTTTGAATAACATCTCTATCAACAGTGTGATCGGTTGGGTTCACGATACCTGTGCCTCCGATTCGCGGATTTATGTCGGTAATGCCATGGCCAGTCTGATTCTAAAATTACTTAAGGCCGAGCGCGTGAAGGGTGGTTAGGATTGGGAAATTCACGGTGCTGTGCGCACTGACATGATGCGACAAAAAATTCTGGCGTTGCGCCAGCGCCCGGAAGTCATGCTGATGTGCCTGGCTGCGGCGATCCCCTTCAGCTTTGCAACCTGGCAGGCCTTGCTGAACAATTTTGCTATTGAACGGGCCGCTTTTACCGGTGCCGATATGGGGCTGCTGCAAGGCATTCGTGAAATCCCTGGATTACTGGCTTTTGCAGTCGTCTTGTTGTTGTTACTGGTGCGGGAACAGCGGCTTTTTTACTGGATGGTCGTATTGATGGCAGCCGGTACCGCTGTTACCGGCTTCTTTCCGTCCGTGTTGGGTCTTTACCTCACCACGGTGCTGATGTCGCTGGGGTTCCATTATCAAGAGACGCTGCAGTCCTCGTTGTCTCTGCAATGGTTGCCGAAAAATAATGCACCGGAGATCCTGGGACGCATTATTTCCACCCGTTCATTTGCGGCTATTCTCAGTTTTGCGATGGTTTGGCTCTTATCTGAAAAACTGGCGCTGGAGTATCACTGGATTTACCTGGCCGGTGCGGGTATTAGCCTGCTTATTGTGTTGGGTACAGCCGCCTTTTTTCCGCACTTTCAAGCCCATATCGTACAGAATAAGAAATTGATTGTACGGCGTCGTTATTGGCTTTATTACGCATTAACGTTCATGGCAGGTGCGCGACGGCAGATTTTTGTGGTGTTTGCCGGGTTCTTGATGGTGGAAAAATTTGGTCTCAGTGTTGGGACGATATCGCTGCTGTTTTTACTCAATGCCACCCTGAATATTTTTTTGGCGCCGAAGATTGGCAGGATGATTGTCCGTTGGGGTGAACGTCGCGCCTTGATTTGTGAATATATCGGCCTGATCATCGTGTTCTATGCTTATGCGGTGGTTGAAACTGCCTGGCTGGCAATGATTCTGTATGTACTGGATCACCTGTTTTTTGCCATGGCCATCAGCATCAAAACCTATTTTCAGAAAATCGCCGATCCAGCGGATATCGCCTCAACAGCGGGGGTGGCCTTCTCGATAAATCATATCGCAGCTGTGATTTTACCCGTACTCCTCGGCGTGGTCTGGATGATCTCTCCGGCAGCGGTCTTTTTTACCGGTACGGGTATTGCGGTCATATCTTTGCTTCTGGCGTTCAATATCCCAACACAGCCGATGCCCGGACAGGAAGTAGTGTTTGGTCGGCGTATTGCTGGTGCTGTTAGTACGGCCAAAGCGTGAACATATCCTTCAGAATGTTCTCCTAAGCAAGCCACTTGCTCGATGAAATCGCTCATCCTGCCGGGATTGATACTGGTTCTGATCATCGTCGGCACTGTCTATGCTCTGTTTGATGTGGGTTTTTCGGTGCAGGCGCTGGAGACCACAATTTTGGAACTGCGTGGTTGGGGTGTAGCCGGTTCTATTGGCCTAATGGTGTTGCACACCTTTGTACCATTTCCTGCCGAGTTTTTGACCATTGCCAATGGCATGGTTTATGGCCCGGTCTGGGGTGCGGTCATTTCCTGGGTTGGTGCTATGCTTGGTGCTGCCCTGGCCTTTGCTCTGGTGCGTTGGTTAGGGCGGCCTTTTGCCGAGAAAATGATCGCCCGCAAGGATTGGCATAAGTTCGATGCCTGGATATCGGAGCAGGGTTTCAGCTTTGTATTAATCAGTCGTTTCGTGCCGATCATTGCTTTTAATCTGGTCAACTATCTGGCTGGTCTCACCGCCATCAGTTGGGGCAAATTTTTGTTGGCTACCGGTATTGGTATATTGCCGGTGCTGATTATTCTGGTCCTGTTCGGTTACCATATCGAACACATCACCTGGCCACTGTGGGTGTTGTTTGCGATTGCAGCCGTGCTGATGTGGTTTGTATTTCGCGGCCGTCTGCAGCAGTTTCGACCACCCGATGATGGTACTACAATACCACCTGGGAACCCAAAAAATATTGACAGGCAGGACCGATCGAAGTAGCGTGCTGATCATCAATCTGTGTCTGTACAGCGCCAATGCGTGCGCCCTTTGAATACTTTCAAAAAGGTCTGAAATTATGCGCAACCAAGCCCCCGGCAACGCCTCTTTTCCCAGTAATGCTTTTTTGATCGAGCGTCGCAAGCAACACTTCCTGCCAACCGCCCATCTCTACCATGAACAACCCCTGCACCTGGTCAAAGCCCGTGGTGTGCATGTGTGGGATGAAGCGGGCAACCGCTACCTGGATGCAATTGGAGGCATTATCTGTATCTCCGTTGGCCATAATCATCCCCGGATCAAACAGAAAATCATTGAGATGATTGAATCTGACCAGATCCAGCATACGACTCTGCTGTATTTGAGTCGGTTTTCGGTTGAGTTGGCCGAGGCGCTGCTGGCCGAAGCCCCGGAGGGCATTGATCGTGCTTCATTCACTAATTCCGGATCCGAGGCTAACGAGTTGGCATTCATGACGGCCCGGCATGCCACCGGCGAATCGATTGTTGTTAATTTGCGTCACGGCTACCACGGCGGCACCTCAGGTACTCTGGCACAATGTGGCCATCACAACTGGCGATTTCGAGCCCAGCCAAGTGCTGCTACGGCCAGCGCATTGGAACCTTATTGCTACCGATGTCCATTCAAGCAAAAGCCGGAAAGCTGTGAGCTGGAATGTGCGAAGAATGTAGAGACCACCATTCAAACCAGTACCCACGGGCGTATTGCCGCCATGATTGTGGAGCCGGTAATGGGAGTGGGTGGTTTTATTACACCACCAGCAGATTATTTTGCTGAAGTCACCCGGATTGTGCATAACTATGGTGGCAAGTACATCAGTGATGAAGTGCAGACCGGAGCAGGCCGCTGTGGCGGAAGTTATCTGTTAACCCGCGAACTCGGTATCGATGCCGACATGATTACCATGGCCAAGGGCCTGGGTAATGGTGCGGCCATTGGTGCTGCGTTGATGAAAACTGCGGATACTGAATCTCTGGCTGGTAAATTGTATTTTAATACTTTTGGTGGTGATCCCTATCAGACCATGCAAGCCAGGCTGGCACTTGAAATCATTAAGGAAGAAAATCTGATCGCCAATGCCCGGGATATGGGTCAGCGGGTAGTAGACGGGCTCAAGCAGATGCAAACGCACCACGCATTGATTGGTGATGTTCGCGGTCGCGGGCTGCTGCTGGGTATGGAACTGGTCGAAGACAAGAACACCAAGGTCCACGCAGTCAAGGAAACGGTGGCGTTAATGGATCGTTGCAAGGAAAAAGGCCTACTACTGGGTCATGGTGGCCTGTACGGGAATGTTCTGCGGATTGCTCCACCGCTGTCGATTTCAGCCGAACAGGTGGATCAGATGCTCGATATTATTGACCGTTCCCTGTTTGATGTTGGGGGTTAGGTTTGGGAGGCAAACCGATCAGGCCCACCGAGGATGGTTTCGCCTTCGTCGAGCAGGAAATCCTTGAATACCGCTGCAGAACGGCTCAGGCGTTTGCCGGCTCGATGAACGATATGCCATTTGCGGATGATGGGCATATCGATGACATCGAGAATAGTCAAGTAATTCAGCTGTAGTTCCATCGCCAGAGTATCGTGTGACAACAGGCCGAGTCCCAAGCCGGCAGCGACGCTTTGCTTGATCGCTTCGTTGCTATCGGCCACCATGCCGGTTTTCATGCGAATGCCCTGTTCATGGAAGAAGCGTTCCATGGCAATACGGGTTCCCGAGCCTTGTTCCCTGACCAGAAATATCTCATCTTTAAGTCGCTGCAATGGCACCCGTGACTGAGCGGCTAGTTCATGGTCGGAGTTGGCTACGATAACCAGAGGATTGAGGGCGAATACGCCTGCTTCGAGATCCCTGTCTTCCGGTGGTTGGCCCATGATCACCAGGTCCACATCATTATCATCCAGCGCTTCCAGCAGATTCTTGCGATTGGTGACATTCAAGGCAATACTGATCTGCGGCAGTCGTTGTTTGAATACTGCAAGTATGGCGGGAAGAAAATAATTTGCTGTCGACGCGACGGTTAAGTGCAGTTTGCCGGCTTTGAGGTTTTTGAGATTATCGAGTACGGTTTCCAACTCATTGAGCAGGTGGGTGATTCGTTTGCAGGTGGCCTTGACTTCTCGCCCACTCTCGGTGAGGTAAGTCCGCTTGCCCACCCGATCCAACAGCATGACCTCTAGATTCTGCTCCAGTTGCTTGATTTGCATCGACACGGCCGGTTGGCTTAGAAACAGCTCTTCTGCCGCCTGGGTGAAACTTAAGTTCCGGGCCACGGACTCAAATACGGTGAGTTGACGCAGGGTAACATGCATGGCAGATATTCCATAAGTTAAAACTTATGGATAGTATATCATATCATAATTGTTCCAACAGTCTTCGTGGTAGTCACTCTCCTTCGTTTACTTATCTGCCCACCACTACATGTGGTGGTTAACCAATACCGGTTGGAATCTGAGTTTTGTGAATCTACCCACATAATTACGGAAGGAGACAATAGCTTTCTTATTGAAACATGGCTCATGGTTTGCTTTTTTTGACTATTTTTTGTAGCAGCGATAAATGCAAGGATCGGCTGCGATCGCCTGTCCTGCAGATGGCTGCCCCGATGTGGACAGCGGAAAAGCTTTTATTGACAATTACCTACAGATCACAAACAATGGCCTGCAAGGTCACGACAGAACCCGGGAGGCACTTCGACATGGGATGACCAAGTCGTACTTTGAGCAACGAAAGTCGCTGATCAACAAGGCAATACGCCAGGGATTGGGCGTCAATGCGTCCCCTTACGAAATTATCCGCACCGGATCCCCCGGTCATTACCGGTTTGGCTTGTTCCAGCTCAAGGCGGCGCAGATTGTCTTCGCATGATCCCATGGCACTTGCGCTCGTCCCGCTGCGCCTTCGGTTTTCGATGCCGGGCACTGCACATCCCGGACACTATCTGGGCTCCGCCTGGCGTGGTGCATTCGGCCATGCACTGAAAAAACTGGTTTGTCTGTTCAGTCAGGGCCATTGTGAAAACTGCCCGGTAAAAAAAACCTGTGCCTATACCACGGTTTTCGAATCGAAGTGGATCTTTGACCCCAAAGCGGCCAGTGGCGGTGTGCCCGCACCGTACACCATGTTCCCCGCCCTTGAGGATGGAAAAATGTCGCTCTATATGACGGTGATCGGGAGCCGTGCCCTGGGTTTCCTGCCCTTTATCCTGCAGGCGCTGCGTCAGGCGGGTGCGAGTCGAGTGGCACAGATTCCGTTCACCCTCGCGACCAACGAATATTTCAATGGCACCCAATGGCAGAAACTGCAGCTGCCAGCTGAATCATTAGTCCAAATCCCGGAATGCCAGCCGGGGGCCATGTCTTTGCAACTCTTGACCCCGGCAAGATTCAAGTATCAGGGTCATTTCATCACCCCGAAAACGCTCAATCTGGAACACTGGATCACTGCATTGCGGCGGCGACTCATCAGTCTGGCGTCATTCTGGGGTGAAGAGAACTCCATGCGGGCATTGTGTGAGGTCAGCACGGTGGGACAATGGCAAGCAACGGATTGCCGCTGGCAGGAAATGGAACGGTATTCAAGCCGTCAGAAAACTGCAATGAAAATCGGCGGTGTGATGGGCAATTTTACGTTAACCAATGAACAGGCGCAGGGGATCTGGTCCCTGCTCTGGTTGGGTCAATGGGTGCATATCGGCAAACTGGCCACCATGGGCCTGGGACGGTATGCGCTCACGTCAACAAACCAAGGGGAAGCGGGATGAAGAAGCTGGAACTGCAGGTGTCTTTTACCACCCCGGCCTTTTTGGGCAATGCCCAACAGCAGGGGCAATGGCGCACTCCACCCTTTAAGGCGCTGCTGAGGCAGTGGTGGCGGGTCGCCGCTGCGGAGGATTGCGGCTATGACGTGAATAAATTACGTGAGCGTGAAGCGGGGCTGTTTGGTAGTGCGTCAGAAAATGAATGTACTGGCCAAAGCAAGGTGCGATTAAGGCTGGGGCAGTGGCGGAATGGAAATGGTAGCTTCTCGTTGCAGGATAGTAAGGTCAAATATCCCGAAGTTAAGTTTTCTGTTGGCTCATCTCTCTATCTTGGATATGGCCCTGTTGGTTTTAAAAAAGGGCAAGGAACGGTTGTGAACATGCCGAATGCCATTGCTCCGGGTGATATTAGCCAACTAAGAATTGCTTTTCCTGATGAAACTTACTGTCAGGCAACGATACAACTTGTTGCTTGGTTTGGCACACTCGGTAGTCGTAGCCGCAATGGCTGGGGTTCTCTGTTGATGCAAGGGGATGGTATTGACGGCACGGGAGCACTCCTGGGTGGTAAAACACCGGCATTGCGTGATATCTCACGGACATTGGAAGAATGTATGCAACTCGACTGGCCGCATGCCCTTGGTAGGGATGATAAGGGGTTGTTAATTTGGAGCAGCAAACCGTTCAATGATTGGCAGCAGGCCATGAAACACCTGGCCGAGGTAAAGATTGCGTTTCGCACCGCATTGCCGGTGAATGGTGGGTTTCAGGATCGGCATCTGTTGGCCTATCCCGTAACGAACCATACTGTAAAAAGCTGGGGAAATCAGGCGCGTCTTGCCAATCAACTGCGTTTCAAGGTGGTAAAGAACGATGGCAAACACTATGCCCTGGTTTTTCATCTCCCCTGTGCTTTGCCTGAGGAACTTGCAAAAAAGCTTGGGAATTCAACTCCTTCAAGGCAACGGCAGTTCAAAGTTTGGGATCAAGTGCATCGTGTGCTGGATAATCAAATGAC
>ENA-ORDP01000066-ORDP01000066.1-marine-sediment-metagenome-genome-assembly--contig:-NODE-66-length-61577-cov-9.926514_pt1 | contig 61577 bp, 61 predicted proteins | sample MGYA00248627_ERZ508539 | MGnify/ENA primary metagenome ERZ508539 (study PRJEB26208, sample SAMN05571518) | marine sediment metagenome | biome: deep sea; feature: Hydrothermal vent; material...
TGTTTTCTACAAAGTTAACTAAACCTTATTTTTACCACCCAATAATCCTCTGACCCATTGCCGACAATAATATTTTTAAGAGTTAACGTTTATTATAACTCAACATTATATTGTTGCTTAATAAATTCTAAAATTTCATTCAAGAAAAATCCGGCATTATCAATTTGTTCTTTAGTCTCCTCTTTACTGGCGAAATAGAAGTCTTCGTAATCGCTGTCTAATCTCATTTCAAAAGCACCGGATAAAACTTCATTCATTTTTCCGGGAAGCAGCCCTAATTTAATAAAATGAAGATTGAACAAATGAGCGACGCCTTTATGAGTTTTACTATCGATTCCTTCTAATGCAAAAAGTACTCTTACAGAATGAAATATGACATAATAAGAGTTACCGAGAGAAGAATTCAACAACTTGTTATTGTAAGATTATTTTGCACTTTTAAGTTCTTCTTTGGCTTTTTCAAGTCTGTATTTGGCTAAGTTTATCTTTTGTTCATCCATATAAACTTATTCCTTCACGAATCACATTTTGATAAAACGGCAAAACATCTTTATACTTATTAAAGTTAGTAGCGTTAATAATTCGTAGTGAGAGCAATATCTCGTGTGATTCTAAAAATTCAGTAATAATTTTAACACGGGTTTATCTGTCTTTTCTTAAATCTCCGTCATTTACTAAAACAAATATATCAACATCCGATTCACCATGAAAATCTCCACGTGCATAAGAGCCAAAGAGAATAATCTTCAACACTTTTTCACCAAATACTTCTCTTATTCTTTTTTCTATTTCGGGTAAAAGAGAATTCAACTTTATATCATTCGTTAGTTTTGTATTCATAGAGTTCTTATATATCCATATAAGTTCGTCTTACTTCATTGTTGCCAATTATCTCTTCCGGTTCGCCGAATGCAGTAATTTTTCCTTGACTCATAAATCAACAAAAATCTGCAATTTCCAAAACAAATTTCATATTATGTTTGATAAGAAAAACAGTAATACTTTTATTTTGTACAAATAATTTAATTATATTTCTTATTGTTTTTACAGTATTCAGGTTTAGAAGGTGGAACAAAACAAGTTATCAAGTTACAATCTCTAAAGTGTTTAATAACAGTTATTTATTTTTGTATTATCTATTATTTCTCTTTGAATATATAATATATATACTCTATCTAAATTGGTTTTCGGATTTTACAATTACCTTCCTCTCTTTTTAAGCAATGCTGTCAACTTAAGACAGCACCAGACTTTAGTCTGGTGATCATTAGAAAGTTAAGCAATATCTAACTGCTTCAGCAGTTTTAAAAACCTTAGAATCTGCTGAAGCAGATATTGTTTTATCGCCGTTACTGATAACACCACGATAAATCGTGGTGTTGTCTCAATTTTAAATGTAAGTTTCCACTAAGTTGACAGCATTGCTACCGCAGGCAGGCTCAATATGACAAAGAACGAGCAATGCGTAATGTGAGTTATTAATATAAAATAGAACATTTTTTTGATAAATTGAGAGTCAAATAATGATTTCACAAAATTTTGTTAGTGTTTTAGGACCAATAGCAATATTATTCTGCCCCTACTTTCTTAAAAAAAAGTTTAGTCGTAATGAATTGATTGGTATTGTAACAACCTTTGGAATTTTTGATACCTCTAAGTATTTTGTATTTACGGGTATTGGTTTTATTGTAGTTAATATTGTAGGTAAAAATTTAGATGATAAGGATAAACAAAAAAATAACTAATCTTAAGTTTATTCCAAAACGAAGCCCTAATCAGTTTATTGAGGGATTAGGGTTTTGTTCCCTATTTAATTTTTAAAGAATTGTATTTAAGTTGATTTATGTACCACTGTCTTGAATGTTGCTTTTTCGCTAAATCCAATGCATCCTGATAATTAATTTTTGCCTTATTGAATTCCTTATTTTTAAAATAAGCATCTGCCAAACTAGTTAAATATTCGGGTGAATTAGGATTTGACTTTTTGTTCATCTTAAGTATAATAATTCCTTTTTTAATTTTACCTTTCTTAACATATATATTTCCTAAATTATTAAAATAATCACCCAAAGAAGCCGGATATTTTTCTTTTATGGTTTTTTCTATTTTTTTTAGCTCAACAATATTCTTATTGTAAAAAAAATTTATTATATAATTTAACTGTCTATTTGGTAATCTAAATCCTTTGCCTATCATCTCAGAAAATGGTTCAACCGCTTTTTCATATTCTTTAAAAGTCTTAAATCTGTCTAAAATATTATGGGGTAAGTCATAGTTCTTAAAAAATAATTTAAGAGCATCACTCACTGTTATTAAACCAACTGAATTATGATTTTCATTTGGATATTGTTTGAAAGTATAATTTAATCCAAGAGGTTTATTTTTATAAAATTCATCGGCAAAAGTGTTAATGTCCAACTGATTTTGAAATCCAAAAACTCCCATACCTTTTTCGTTTCCTAATGATAAATATAGTGATGTATTTAGATTATCATTTTTTTCAAAAAAAGATTTAATTTTATTTTCAGTTTTATAATCATCCCACCAAAGACTTGGGCTTATAGCAATATAAGCATTAAAAGATTTAGGCCTACTTAGTAACACATTTATTGTGAACAATCCACCAAGCGATTGCCCAATCAAAATATCATATTTAGCGGTTTTATAATTTTTATTTATATGTGGTTGTAATTCTGTTGTAATAAAATCCAAAAACTTTTCTGATTGTCCATTGGGATTATTTTTTTTATTAAAAGGTGTGCAATTATTAATGTAGTTTGCTTGTCCATTATCGGCAATACCAACAACTATCATTTCCGGTATCTTTTCACTTATACTTGATAGTTGTTCGATAAGTCCAGTAATATAATGAAAGTTATAATCTCCATCTATTAAGTAAATAACAGGGTAATGAATTTTGTTTGATGTCCCATAGCTTGGAGGAAGATAAACATCGTAAAACCTAACTTCATTTAGAATTTTAGATTGAATTGATAATCTTTTACCAATGGTAATTTCATTTTTGTTTATTTGTGCTAAAAGAGAAAAAGAATAAAAAAAAAGAAATATTATAAAGATTGATTTATATTTCATATAGTACTTAATTTAATTATAAAATAATAAATAAAAGCCCTATTTATTTAAGAAATTGGGCTTTTAAAATTTCTAATTTTCTTGTTCGGCAAGCCAACGCTCTGCATCTATTGCAGCCATACAGCCGGTACCTGCTGCTGTTATTGCCTGCCTGTAATGCTTATCTGCTACGTCACCCGCTGCAAACACACCTTCAATGTTCGTTTTTGTTGAACCTAATTGAACAATAAGATAACCTGTTTCATCCATATCTAAAACTCCCTTGAACAAATCGGTATTTGGTTTATGTCCGATTGCCATAAATAAACCGTCGGCTTCAATTTGCTCTGTGGAATGATCAATAGTATTTTCCAAAATAACCCCGGTCATTACCTTTCTTCCGTTTTCTTCCTTGCCTATTACCTCTTTTACGGTTTTATTCAATTCAAATTTAATCTTAGGATTTTTCTTTGCTTTATCAAGCATTATCTGCGAAGCCCTGAAACCTTCTCTTCTATGAATAATAGTTACTTCCGATGCGTGTTTTGTTAAGTAAGTAGCTTCTTCCATTGCCGTATCACCGCCACCGACTACCAATACTTTCTGGTCTTTGAAGAAGAATCCGTCACAGGTAGCACAAGCCGAAACACCGAATCCCATATATTTACTCTCGCTTTCCAGCCCTAATAATTTTGCCGAAGCTCCCGTAGAAATAATTACCGAGTCTGCCGTGTATTTTTCTTTTTCGTATGTTTCTAATTTGAACGGTCTGGAACTAAAATCTACCTTTGTAATTTCTTTATATATTGATTTTGCACCGACACGGTGTGCCTGCTTTCTCATAATATCCATTAGCTCAGGTCCCTGGATACCTTCAACAAAACCCGGATAGTTTTCAACTTCGGTAGTGATTGTAAGTTGTCCACCAGGCTGCATACCTTCAAAAATTATCGGTTCTAAATTTGCTCTTGCCGTATATAAAGCTGCAGTTAAACCCGCAGGTCCCGAACCTATTATTATTATTTTATGATGGTTATCCGACATTTTTTCTCCCTATTATTCTGTTAAAAATTATGAGCCAATTATAAATGTACCTACTCTAAAAAAATATGTTGTTTAGTTCAATAATATCAATTCACTTAATTTCAAAATCAAAAACTTGAATTCTTTTAATTATTCTTTTTTGATTCGGTACATAAATGAGATTCAATTACTACAAATTAGTTTCAAATACCTTATCCATTAAATGAAGAGCATTTCTTTTAAGTCCCTTTAGTTTTGCTCTTTTAATAGGACTGTTATTAAACCTATTCTTGAATTCCATTTGTTCCATTTTCGCTATTTTATCAAGTTTAATTTCTTTATTCTCATTTACAGGATAAAAACTTTTTTCAGAAGTAACTTGTGAAAATTTAATATTCCACGGACAAACATCTTGACACACATCACATCCAAAAAGCCAGTTATCAAATTTACCCTCAAAAGATACAGGTATATCTCCTTTGTTTTCGATAGTTAAATATGAAATACATTTGTTCGAATCAACAACATAAGGCTCAACAATAGCTTGCGTAGGACAGGCATCAATGCAAGCCGTGCAGCTTCCACACAAATCCTCAACCGGTACATTATATTCAAATTCATAATTTGTTATTAAAGTTGATAAAAAAATCCAACTTCCAAATTCTTTATTTATAATATTTGAATTTTTTGCGAGCCATCCCAAGCCTGCCTTGTTCGCCCATACTTTATCCATTACCGGACCGGTATCAACATAAGATTTACAGTCAAAATTTGGGTCTATTTTTTTAAGCTCGGTTTCAAGTTCATCCAATTTCTTCCAAATTATTAAATGATAATCCGTCCCCCAGCCGTATCTTGAAACTTTTCCGTATTCGTTATCATTGGAATAATTTTCATCGGTATAATAATTTGTCCCAAGGGAAATAACACTTTTTACTTCCGATAAAATATTTGCTGTGTTTTTCCGTTTTTCAATATTTCTTTCCATGTAGCTCATACCAGCCTGGTATCCTGATGCAAGCCATTTTTCTAAGAATTTAGTTTCTTCATAAAGAACTTCAGCTCTTGCAAATCCGACTAAATCAAAGCCTAAAGAACCGGCTTTTTCCATTACTATTTCGTTTGTAAGTTTCACCAGTTTGTATTTTTATCTTCAGCTTTTATGTAAATAAAATCATCTATTAATTTTACAGGATAACTAACCAACCCGTTTCTTCCGTCAGGCATCTTTCCGTTTTTAAGTTGAAACTTCCACCCGTGAGCCGGACAAACGACACAACCGTCTTTAACAAATCCATCATAAATTAAAGCTGTATGTTGATGCGGGCATATATTATTTAAAGCAAAAACCTCTTCTTCAATTTTGAACAATGCAAGATCAATATCATTTACTATAAATCTTTTACCTTCGGAATTTTTTAATTCATGTAATGCACAAACTTTTGTAAATCCATTAGTATTCATTTTAATCTAAATTCTCGAAGACTTCATTTAACACAATTCCTTTTTCCGTAGATTTTACAGTAGCATAAGCAAATTCAGGGTCGTGTTCAAAAAAGAGTTTCCAATTCTCTTCAACAGCTTTCCCCAGTATATATTTCTTTTCTTGAAGTGTAACTAATGGTTGAAGATCATAACCCATAATATAAGGTAGCCTGATATGCGAATATGTCGGGAACAAGTCACAGCAGTAAAGAAGTGTGTTAGATGAGTCTGAAATTTTAATAAGCTGCTGTGCAAAAGTATGACCGTTAACAATTACAAAATTAATCTCATCGTCAAATTGATTTTGTCCATCGATTAATTTTAATACGCCCTCTTTTACCAACGGATCAAAATTATCTTTAAGATAACTTCCCCTATCTCTATCAGTAGGATTTATTGCCCACTCAAAATTTTTCTTTTGCACATGATAAACGGCATTGGGAAATGTTGGTAATAACTTATTATCTTTTAAAATTGTGGTACCACCTGCATGATCAAAATGAAGGTGTGTCAGTATTACATCCGTAATATCTTCCGGTTTAATATTTACCGATAAAAGTGATTTAAGTAGAGAACTTTCAGTTTGGTCAATGGCATAAATCCCTTTAGATTTTGCATCCCATTTATCGCCCATCCCGGTGTCAATTAATATTTTTTTATTATCGGATTCAAGCAACAAAAGTCTCGTTGCCAGTTTAATTCTGTTTGCTTCATCGGAAGGATTATTTTTATTCCAAAGTGGTTTTGGAATAATACCGAACATTGCACCTCCATCAAGTGCAAAATAACCTGAGTTTATAACTCTAATATTATACGTACCGATTTTCATTTTTTCAAATTTTTATTTGATATGAGAAACTAAATTACTGAAGATTTATAACATTTAAAAGAATTGAAGCATGATGTTTTTTAAAAATTAAAAGAGGCTGTCTCAAAAGAGCAGCCTCCATAATTTCCCCACTTAAAGACTTAGGGACCGATAGCGTCAAACAATTCTACTTTTGCTAATAGGACGCCTTATCTTCTTGATGATTTGGATCGGGCATACAACAATCAACCGGGCAAACTTCAAAACATTGCAGTTCACAAGCTCTGCAATTATTGTACTCGTCAGTTATAATGATTGTCATATAATGTTCCCTATTGATATCAATTATATCCTAAGTAAAAAAAAATAGGAAAATAGTGTGCCAAACTTATTTTCAGATAACATTCCTTTATTTTTTAATCAAAAGAGACATAAAAACATAAAAGAATATTTTTAAACATTGAAGATTTTCTTTATAATGGGAAGATTTTCTCAAAAGAAAGGACAGTAAAATACTGCCCTTTAAGTAAAAAATTAAAATTTAAGTTACAAACTATCTTCCTAATTCATCAAGATATTCTTTTCTCTTTAATAATGTTTCTTCGTCTTCCTCGTGATTTGGATCGGGAAGACAACAATCAACAGGACAAACAGCCGCACATTGCGGTTCATCGTGGAATCCTTTACACTCGGTACATTTGTCAGGTACAATGTAGAAAAAATCATCAGAATAAAATCCTTCCGCACCGCTTGGAGCTGCATCTCCATCGCCATAAGTTTTTCCGCTAAGTTCCCAATCAACCCCGCCCTCATATATTGCAGTATTTGGGCATTCAGGTTCGCAAGCACCACAATTTATACATTCTTCTGTTATATATATAGCCATTTTAAAGCATCTCCTATTTTAAGTAAACAGTATCAAACAATTCAAAAAATTAAAAATTAAATTAATCTTTCATTTAATAAACATCAATAGGCATAAAGTAATTATTAATAATTACCAGCTTCCGCTTGCGCCGCCGCCTCCAAATGAACCACCGCCGCCGGAGAAACCTCCGAAACCGCCTCCACCGCCGAATGAACCACCACCGCCGCCGAAACCGCCGCCCAAGAAAATAGCTCCTCTGCCCCTACCTCTTCTTCTAAAAAACGAAGAGAGAAAGATTATCAAAAATAAAATAGTGGTAATTATACCGGAGATCTTTTTTTTCTTTCTTGTTTTTTGAGGAAGGGCTTTGTATTCCCCATTAACAGCCGACATTATAGCTGTTATTCCTTTATAAATTCCTGTAAAGTAATCACCACTTCTAAAATAAGGTGAAACAATATTTCTAATAATTGAACTTGCAAGTGCATCCGGTAATGCCCCTTCCAAACCATAGCCGACTTCGATTCTCATTTTTCGGTCGCTCTTTGCTACAAAAAATAATATACCATTATCAAATTTCTTTGTGCCGATTTTATTTTTTTCAACAACATCCATCGTATAATATTCAATCGGATAATTTTTTAGGGTGTTGATCATTAAAAAAACAACCTGGTTGCTTGTAGAATCCTGGAAGGATTTTAACTTCCTGTTAAGAGTACTTAATTCGGAATTGTTTAGAGTGTTAGTATAATCATTAGCCCAATACTTTAATGTCGGCGTATCAGGCTGAGAAAATGTAAGGGGAATAAATAATAAAAAGAAAAAAATGATTTTCATATTAATTTAAAATTTTACCGTCGGTGGTTTTTCAGTTCCCGTGGTTGCCTGAAAATATTGTTTAGGTGAAAATCCAAACATACCGGCAATAGTTGAAGCGGGAAACAATTTTATAGTTGTATTATACTTTTGAACAGCTTGATTGAAGCGTCTTCTTTCAACTGATATTCTATTTTCAGTACCCTCCAATTGTGCCTGAAGCTGTAAAAAATTCTGATTGGCTTTTAAGTCGGGATATCTTTCTACTGTTACCAACAACCTGGATAAAGCTCCACTTAAGGATCCCTGTAAAGCCTGAAATTTTTGAAATGCTTGGGGATTATTGAGAACATCTTTGCTTACGGTAAATTGGCTTACTTTTGAACGAGCTTCCGTTACATCAACAAGGACACTTTTTTCAAAATTCGCATAACCTTTAACAGTTGAAACAAGATTGGGTATTAAATCTGCTCTTCTTTGGTATTGGTTTTCTACCTGGCTCCAGCTTTGTGTTACGGCTTCATTAAGAGTAACCATATTGTTATAAGTACTTTGTCCCCACGAGTAAGTCATAATTATAAAAAGGACAATTATTCCACCAATAATTAAACCTGTTAACATTCCTTTTTTCATTAAATAATCTCCTAAAAAATAACTGATTAATTTTCTTCTTTTTATTTTAATAACGTGCGTGCGATAACCATTTTTTGAATTTCTGATGTACCTTCATAAATTTCTGTTATTTTAGAATCGCGTAAAAATCTTTCAACCTGGTACTCTCTAACATAACCGTAACCGCCATGGATCTGGATTGCATCAAGTGCACACTCAACAGCAATTTTAGAAGAAAATAATTTTGCCATTGCAGCTTCTTTATAAAATTTTTCACCTATATCTTTTAATGCTGCTGATCTTAGTGTCATCATTTTTGCAGCATCGACTTTTACAGCCATATCTGCAAGCTTAAATTGAATAGCCTGAAAATTAGATATTTCGGTTCCAAATGCTTTTCTTTCCTTTGAATATTTTATAGCAGCATCAAGAGATCCTTCTGCAATACCGACAGCCTGAGCAGCAATTCCGATTCTACCACCGTTAAGAATATTCATAGCAAAGTTAAATCCTTTTCCTTCTTCCCAAACAATGTTTTTCGCGGGTACTCTACAATTTTCAAAAGATAAAGAACAAGTGTCGGAGCTTCTTATTCCAAGTTTGTCTTCTTTTTTCCCCTGAGTAAATCCGGGAGTATCTTTCTCAACAAGAAAAGTAGTTATTCCGTGATGTCCTTTTCCTTTATCTGTTGTAGCCATCACCACATAATAGTCTGCAGTAGTTCCATTTGTAATCCAGTTTTTCATTCCGTTTAAAACAAAGTAATCACCGTCACTATCCGCTGTTGTATGCTGTTTTGTTGCATCACTTCCGGCTTCCGGTTCCGACAAAGCAAACGCACCAAGTTTTTCTCCGGTAGAAAGTTTAGAAAGATAATTCTCTTTTATATAATCTGAACCGTACTTTTGCAAACCTGCACAAACCAAAGAATTGTTGACCGACATTACTACACCTACACTCGCATCCACTTTTGAAATTTCAATCATCGCTAAAACGTAGCTTATTGTATCCATTCCCGCACCGCCGTACTTTGGGTCTATCATTATACCAAGGAAACCCAATTCCCCTAATTTCTTTACAATCTCTGTTGGAAATTCTGCATTTTTATCTCTCTCAATCGCAGTCGGTGCTATTTCAGCTTGGGCAAATTCACGTGCTGTTTCTTGTATCATTAATTGTTCATCAGTAAAATCAAAATTCATAATTAAACCACAATATAATTTTTTGAATGTTTGTTCTTTAAATTGTTCTTTTCTATTTCTATTAAAATAGGAACTCAATTTACAAAAATTATAGAATATTAGCAGGAGAATTAATGATTGAGAAATTTTGTTATTTAGTGATTAGGAATATCATTTGTTGTTTATTCTTAGTGACTTCTTAAAATCTTATATTTGTTTTATGGATAAAAAAGAATTGGTACAGATAAAAGGAATGGCTCTTAATGAACTGGAACTTTGCTTGAAAGAATTAGACGAAAAAAAATTCAGGGCAAAACAAATATTTAAATGGATGTACGATTCCGGTGTTACTTCATTCGATGAAATGTTGAATATTCATAAAAACTTAAGAAATAAATTAAAAGATTTATACACATTAAATACTTTAAAAATACATTCTTATCAAAGCTCTAAAACCGACGAAACTATAAAATTTATTTTTGAAACACATAAAAATTATAAAATAGAATCAGTTATAATTCCCGAAAGAAACCGAAATACACTTTGCCTTTCCACGCAAGTCGGTTGCCCCTTAGACTGTAAATTTTGCGCAACAGGACTCATGGGGTTCAAGCAAAATTTAACATCAGGAGAAATTATTGATCAATTTCTTATGGCATCAAGAAATTATGATAAAAAGATAAGTAATATTGTTTACATGGGAATGGGAGAACCATTGCTTAATTTTGAAAGTACTTTAAAATCGTTAACTATCTTTAATTCAGATTTGGTATCAAATATTCATTTAAAACATATTACTGTTTCTACATCCGGAATAATTCCAAATATTTACAAGCTTGCAGATTCAGGATTAAATGTAAGATTGGCATTATCACTTCATTCTTGTTTTAATGATATAAGAGAAAAAATAATGCCTATAAATAAAAAATATCCTTTAGATAAATTGTTTAATGCCGCTAAATATTATTCCGTTAAAACAGGTTCTAAAATTACAGTAGAATACGTGATGCTTAAAGGTATAAACGACAGGAACGAAGATATAAAAGGACTAACAAAATTATTCAGTCGGCTACCGTTAAAAATTAATATTATTCCTTTTAATTCATTAAAACATATGAACCCAACAGGGCTTTCGGGCAAGCTGGAACCTACTTCAAAAGAAAGGATAAAAGAATTTGTTGAGAAATTAAGAAATAAAAACCTTCAGGTTATGGTAAGAGAAACACAGGGAGAAGATATTGCTGCTGCTTGTGGTCAACTTGCAATAAAGCTGAAAGATTGAATGGATGAGGTTGAATGGATGAATGGATGAATGTATGGTTTAGAATCTATATTTTTTTACATACAATCATACAGCCATTCATTTATACTTCTACATTACTAAGAAAATCATAATAAAAATTATTACAAACTTTACAATAAGATTGAGTATTACAGCCTTATGAAAAAACTTACACACGACGAAATATCTAAAAAGAGAAGCACATTAGAGAATATTGATAAAGTAAAAAAAGCACCGATTTACGTTGTATTAGACAGCATTAGAAGTAGTTATAATGTCGGTTCTATTTTCCGTACTTCGGATGGTGCAATGGTTGAAAAACTTTATCTCTGCGGTTACACTCCGTTTCCTCCAAATAAACAAGTATTAAAAACAGCATTGGGTTCAACCGAAAGCGTTAAATGGGAACACGTAGATAATGCAGTAGAATTAGTAAAAAAACTTAAATCGAATGGAATTAAAATCTGTGCTTTAGAACAAACCAATAAAAGTATACCTTATTATAAAGTTAAATCTAATAATTTTCCTCTTTGTCTTATAGTCGGAAACGAAATTACAGGTGTCTCTCAAGAATTAATTGATCTTTGTGATTTTTCAATTGACATTCCCCAATACGGAATTAAACAATCATTGAATGTTGCAGTAGCTTATGGAATATCTATCTTTGAAGTAAGAAAAATTTATGACTTTTCTGCTAAGTAATTAATTAGCTGATTCTCTTCTAAATGAACCGGGATTATTTTTATAATATCTTTTAAACGCCTTGTTGAAAGAAGATTCAGAACCGTAACCAACTTTTTCAGAAATAATACTCAAAGGCTCAAAGGTTTCACGGAGCAGAATGCCGGCTTTTTGCATTCTCCAACTTGTTAAATATTCCATCGGCGGTGTACCTACCTTTTCTTTAAATTTGGCAGCAAATGATGCACGTGACATTCCAATTTGACGTGCAATATTTTCTATAGTCCAACTGTATTCAGGTTTATTATGCAATAATTTTAAAGCGTTATTAATTTGTTTGTCATTTAAAGCAAACAAAAACCCATTTTTATTTTTCTGTTGTTCTATATATGATCTAATTATGTGAATTAACAACGCCTCTGCAAGCCTTTGGCTTACAACAGAAGAACCCGGTAATTGTGAATCTGTTTCTTGAATTAAAACATTTGTAATCATTTCCAACCAACTTGGTTGGTGTCTTTCTTTGTTCGAGATCAGAATCATTTCAGGCAGTTCATTCAGAAAAGGATGATTTATATTTCTATCAAATGAAAAATGCCCGCAAATAAGTTCGGTAGTTATATTTTTATTCTTAAATATTTTCTTATGATTTTTATGGGCTTCAAGAATTTTAATTCCCGGTACAATTTTTTTAGGCTCTAATTTATCGGCAAGAAAATGCGGTGTTCCATTTATAAACAAGATGATATCACCTGAAGATAGTTGTAATGGTTTTTTATTTTTTTTGTAACCCAACCAACAATTACCGGAAACCACAAGATGAAATTGTGCGTACTTACTTTCGTCAATTTTCATACCCCAGTTTTGAGGAAATTCTTTCCTAAAATAAACCACAGCATCTAATCTTATTGTCTTTAAAATATCACTTAATACATCCATAGTCTTATTATATTTTATATTTTAGACGATTAAACAATTATTTTGTATTATTTATTATTGTTCGTCTGTGTAAAAATAATTATTGTTGTAATGAAAATCAATTATAAATTAATTATAAAGGAGTATCCTATGACTAATGAAAAATATTTAACAAACGGTGAAAATATTGCAATTAAAGGCTATGATGTTGTTGCATATTTTAAAGACTACAAAGCAATTAAAGGAAGTAAAACTAATTCGGTAGTTTATGACGGTGCTACATTCTATTTTGCCAGCAAAGAAAATCAATCTGATTTTGAGAATGAACCCGAAAAATACTTGCCACAATACGGTGGTTGGTGTGCATTTGCAATGGCTGCTAATAATGCACAAACAACAAGTGATCCAAATACATTCAAAATTTACAATGGTAAATTATATCTATTTTTTAATGACTTTTACCAGGGAACACCTTTTAATACCATTATACCTTGGAATGCCGATGAAGTAAATTTAAGAACAAAAGCAGATGTAAACTGGAGTGAAATGACCGCAGAATAAGTTCTTCTTTTTTTAGTAATTAAAAAAAACTCCCTGAAGATTATTCTTACAGGGAGTTTTATTACATATACAAATAGTTTTTTTAGAACATGTATCTCAGACCAACCTGCATCCGCCAGCGTGAAAACTGATTTGGATCATCAATAAATGTTTTTGTTAGATTTGCTTTATAATTAAAAACAGGTTCACCCTGCGCATTAAATCTTGTTAATTCAAGAGGTGAAGTAGCTAAAGTATTAGCAACTTTTCTCACTCCCCAATCTGAATTTATCAAGTTTGCTACATTAAGTATATCAATACTTAATTGGAACGTTTGTTTTTTACTACCAACCATAAAAGAAAAGTCCTGCAAAATTCTCATATCAATGTTGCTGAACCAAGGATTAATTTCACCGAATCTATCGGCAATTTTACCGCGATTAGAATTTAAATAATTGTCCTGGCTGATAAATCTATTAAAAGCAGCCCACTGTTCTGCAGCAGTAACGGTTTTTCCGGCAGAATTTACATAAGGATCAAAGTTAATTTCACTTTGATTTCTTGGAATGTAAATTAAATCGTTACCACTTTGACCGTCGCCGTTAACATCACCTGAATAGATAAATGAATACCTGTTTCCGCCCGCAGCAGTAAATCGATTACCTTCGGCAATTTCTAAGAAAACACCTATACTTGTTGCAAAATTGTTAGACCATTCTTTTTTGTATGTAAGTCCGCCTATAATTCTGTGTCGGTTTCCAAATTCCGCATCGCTTAACTGTGGCTTATTCGGATCTCCTTTCACAGGATTATTCTGCCAAAGTACACTTGCTATTTCGGTTGTCTTCATTACATTTTTAGCTTTCAAGTAAGTATATGACAAACTAGCTCTAATACCGTTATCAAAATTTTTCCTTAATTGAGCTGTAAAACTATAATTATAACCTTTGTCTGTGTTATCAATTACATAAACACCCGCACCACCATCGGGATTTAGTTCGTTGTTTCCGGCACCGCCATAATATGGTCTGCCGTCAGGTAATGTTCTTACGGGTGCTACCAAATCTGCATTTCTTACATATATTGCATTTATATCTTTTCCGTAAATGAATTCAAAAGTTCCCAAAATTCCATTATCAAAAAGATGATCTATTGCAATGTTTGTTGTCCAAACCTGTGGCCATTTAAAATCAGGAGCCATAGCATTTAGATCGTATGATCTTAAATATGCAGGTAGGTTTGGATTCTGACCAGGATTTGAAATGTTGTTGCCTACCCAAACAAAAGGTAGACGACCAGTAAAGATTCCGGTACCTCCTCTTATTTGTGTTACACTGTTTCCGTTTACATCCCAGTTAAAACCTATTCTTGGTGAAAACAATGCTTGACCACCAGGTAATTTACTTTGGTCAACAGTTTCAGGTCTGTCGTTTTCATTTAATAAGGTTAGTCCACGCGAAAATGGATTATCAACCAAGGTATTATAATATTGCGGAATATCTACTCTGACACCGTAGATTATATTAAAGTTTTTTGAAACAAAATATTCATCCTGTGCGTAAAAACTTAATTGACCTACACTGATAGTTTCACCCTTATAAGGACCGGAACCAATATAGAAACTTGAATTAAACTTCAAGAAATTAGGATTGTTAGGATCTGTTAAAGCAAAAAACTGAGCCAATGAAGAAAATCTCGCACCTGTAAATACTCCGGCAGGTAAGAAGAATACACCATCACGAAATATGTTGAATGAATTAAAAAATTTAAATTTCTCAAAATTAGCACCGATAGTAAATACGTGATCACCAACAAACATACTGTAATTGTTGGTAATCTGAATAACTTCTTGGTCTAATTTATTATGGATTGAAAATGGTTCATGACCTAAAGTAGTATAGTTTACACCATTTACACCTATTTCAATCGTTGGGAAATCTCTGCTGAATGGATCCCTAAAATCTTTGAATTTATTATAACTTGCAAAAAATTTATTTGCAAAAGTTTTTCCGCGGCTGTTCAATTCAAGTGCAAATGAATTTAACCTGTTGTTAATTCTGTAACCGGAATTTCTAAAAGGTAAACTATTTTTGTTAGGTCCGCGTCCTGTATTATTAAAACTTAATACAAATGGGTGAGGACCCAGATCACGTCTTGCATCAAGTCTGTTATACCTGAAAGTAAGGTTGTTATTTTCGTTTATGTTCCAATCTATTTTAGCAATAAATTTTTCATTTTTCGTTCTGTTAATATAACCTTGATATGGTCCCGGATCATAACCGTAAGAGCTAATCATTCTTTGTCTGATTGAATCCATAACGCTTGCACGCACCCTGGATTCACCGAATACAACATTTCCGTCTCTATCTGCCACAAAATTTGTACCCGGATCTTCTCGTCTTTCTATTTCAGCATCTACAAAAAAGAACAATTTATTTTTAATTAATGGACCACTTAAATAAAAGCCTGTTTGATTAAAAGATAGATCGGGATTTGCAATTACATTTTTTCCTCGTACTTTATTCCCTATTAAACTTGCATTTCTTAAAAAACTATACAGAGAACCTTTTAATTTATTAGTACCGCTTTTAGTTACAATATTGATTCCGGCACCTGTAAATCCGCCTTCCCTAACATCAAATGGAGCTATTGAAACCTGTACCTGTTCTACAGCATCAAACGGAATAGGTTCGGCATTTGCCTGTCCGCCGGGAGCTGGATCATCTAATCCATAAGGATTATTAAAGTAAGATCCGTCTATAGAAAAATTATTATAAAGCCAGTTCCTTCCGCCGAAACTAAAATTACCGTCACTTCTCGGGTCTAATCTTGTGAGATCTCTAGTACTTCTTTTAATTGACGGCATCTCTTGAACAGAAGCAGGGTCAATAAATGTTTCGGCACCCGTCCTTCCGCTGTTTATAATTTCGTGTTTTTTACCTGTAACCACAATATTGCCAAGTTTTACTGATTTGCTCGTCAATGTAAAATTAAGGTTAAGTTTTTGCCCGATTTTCAAGTCAATATTTTTTTTAACTTGAGAATTATAACCAACGTATGAAACAGTTACAGTATAGGGTCCCCCTATTTTTAAGTTTGGTAAAAAGAATCTACCGTCCGAACTTGTAGATGCGCCGTATTGTGTACCGCTTGGTTCGTGGACAACAATTACGTTTGCGGCAATTAACGGTTCCCCCTCTGCATTTTGGACAAGACCGTTCATATTAGCTGTAGTTACTCCCTGGGCTAATATTGGCATACTTACAAGCGATATTACTGAAAACACAATAAGTAAAGTCCTGTATAAAGTTTTCATAAAGATGCACTCCTTATAAATAATTAATAAGATTGTTCACTATATATTTTTAGCAACAAGATTACATTCATCTTGCAATGTGTTTTTATTGGTTAGGCATGTTAATTTTAATAAAATTACATGTAATCAAATACCCGAAAAGTACTTATAATAATAAGATACTTTCAATTCAAAATCAAGACTCAGAGGATTAATGGGTGGTAAAAAAAAGTTTGGCTAACTTTGTAGAAAACAAGAGAAAAAATAATGTAAATAACTTTTACAATAAATAAAGATTAATTAACTACAGAGACAACGGAGAATGCGCAGAGTGAAAAAAAATCTGATAATCTCTTGTGTTTACTCTGCGAACCCTTAGCGTTCTTTGCGGTTAATCTGCCGTTAAATCGTATTGTTTTATAAAACTACGAATAGAAATTATAGACTGATATAAATATTATTATTCTTCAGAATTATTCAATATTTTGCTTAATCAACTTTTGCCACCCTTCTACCCTGTGAGCCAAAATCAACTTAAAAATATCGTAAAATTAGCACCTTAAAAAATTATCATTTTGGGCTAAAATATTCTTCGCTGTTTTCCTTTTTATGGAGTATTAAAAGATTTGCTCTTACCATTTTTATCAGCGTCCTCGATGCTCTTCGTTCAGAAATATTGACTAATTTTTTTAATTCAGATACTGTAATTGATTCGTTTTGCTCCAAGTATTCGAATACTTTTTTCTCGTTAGTGCCAATTGAATAATGTTTCAAAGAGTTGCCATTGCTTTCATTTATCATAATTTTTATCATCTCTTTGCTGGCAAGTACACTTTTATCATTTACTCTTACAGAAACTAAAGCGTCGTTAATATTTATTGTGCTTTTGTAGTCTTGAATTCTGTGCGGCTTTCGGTCGGATTCAGGGATTTCTACAATTATAATTTCTTTCCCTTTAAGCTCTTTGTATTCTATATTATAAGCAATGGAAGGTTCGCAAAAGTTGTTGGCAGTTTCTTGTATTAAATTTGCTTCTGATTTTTCGCTTTCTAAACCTACTACTTTTTTATCATCATCTATTCCAAAAAGAATATAACCTCCGCCGGAATTTGCAAAGGCGATCATCTCTTTTGCAATTTTTTTATGAGATGAAAATTTACGTTTAAACTCACAGTGGTAATTTTCACCCATTTCAACCAGGTCAAGAACTTCAATAAGTTTCATAATTAAAAAGACAAAGTAAATACTAAATAATTATCTCTCTATCAATAATGAATCTCTTTTAACATTAGATTTTTTCAGTTTCATTTTTCTTTCGTTCTGAAGCAATCTCCTTTTAATAGAATCAGGTAAAATTATACCGAGTTTTTTTAAAGAATCGAGCAAAGCAGATCTTTGTATATTAGGGTTCTTTTTTAGAAGTGTTCTTATGGGTATTGATAACGAATTTTTTCTTGCAGATGTAACTTTATTTTTCTGTTTTTCCAGTTCTCTATTTTTCCTAACTAATTCAGCCTTAATTTTTGCGTCTCTTAATCTTTTTCTACGCTTCATTTCCTGGTTATAAATATTTACTTTATCAAAAATTTTTTTACCATAAATTGTAGCAGGATATTTTTGCTTTATTAGGCTATACATTTCAGCCGCTGAATCCGGTAGCGATAATTTGTTTTCCAATACCCATCCCGCAGCATATAATGCTTTAGGTGCATATTTTGACTTAGGATAATTCTTATAAATATTATAAAGATCTGGAATTGCTTCTTTATATTTTCCATCTTCAAGGTTTTTTTCGGCAATATTGTAAATGTTTTTTGTAGAATCATAATCAAAAACTATTAACGGTTTGTTAAGCATTGTTGCTGCTAAGTTTACTATTCTCTTGTCTTTGTGATTCTCATATATTTCATTAAAAAGACTATCTGCTTTTAATGTATCACCTACACCCAAATAATAATTACCCAAAGAAAAAAGAGATTGAGATTCATATTTTGAGTCCGGGTGATTTTTAAGTATATAACTAAAATATTTATACACGGAATCCGGTAAATTAAACTCAGTTGAATACAGATTTCCAAGATCAAACTGATAATTTAAGATTAGGCTTCTCAAAGAATCGGCTGATAAAGTAGGTCTTACCGGGGGAGCAATTATTTTTTTAGGTATAGTGTTTTTAGTAATTTTTGTATTAATATTAATAGCTTTTTTATTAGTTATATCTTTTTCAGTTAGTAAAGGTTTTGATTTCGTATTTGAAGTAGAATTTAATTTTGTATTTATGGGTGTTGTTATACTTTTCTGTTTGCTTAGCAGCCTTTCTCTTTCTATTTCCTTTTGCTTGTAGTAAGCTGCCGAATCTTTTAAAAATTCATCGGGGTTATTAATGTACTCAATCTGTTTGCTAAACATTTTAATACCGCCGACTAATTTCGAATAGCTTTTGAACAAATTTACATTTTTATTATTATCATATTTGTATTCTTTGGGTAATGCTGAACGCTGTGCTTGTTGATAAAAAACTTTTGCACTGTCAAAATTCAAAAAATTTACCTCATAGATTTCGCCCAATCTATATTTTGCTATTGCCGAAAAAGGAGAACGGGGATATAATGTATCTACTTTAAATAACACATCTTTTGCATCTTGTAATTTATTCATTTGTAATAATGTCAGTCCTATTTCAAGATCAATTTCAGGAAAGTTTTCAGCGTTTTTATTTTTAGACTTCATGTCATCCAATAAATTAGCTGCTTCTTCTAACTTATTCTCGTTTCTCAAACTTTTAGCTAATTTAATTTGAGCATTATAAATAATCTTATATTTTGAAGCTACATCAATTGTTTGCAAATATGCGTTTCCAGCGTTTACATAGTCTTTATTATCAAAATACAGATTACCCAATTCATACCATACTTTTGCATTCATATCATCATCGTCGGAAATTTTTAAAAATTCATTTGCTGATTTAATAGCGGCAGCATAATCTTCTTGTCTAATCCGATAAGCTATTTCTTCTATAAATGCATCCTGCATAATTTTAGTTTCTTCTTCCTTAATAGCATCCTGTTTAACAGCTTCTAACGTTGCTAAGCTTTGGTCATCCTGCTTTAACTTCATTTGTGCTTTGCCTATCCACAGCCTGGTTTCTAAAATCAGATCACTATTTGGCTGTGTTGCAATTAATTCTTCAAATTTCCGTAAGGCTTTTTGGTAATTTTTTTCATAATAAAATGATTTACCCAAAATTAAAAGTGCGTTATCAACATACTTTGAATCTGAATTGAACTGTAGAATTTTTGAAGCGCTTTTAATAACATTAGCAAGTTGTTTCCTTGCCAATCCGGGAATTTTAAATTCCTTTGTACTAAATAAATCTTTTTTTTGAGCAAGTATTAATTTTTCTGCTTTTTCAAAAAGTGTTTTTGTATTGTAGTACCTGTTAAAGTAGGTTGTAAAATTCCCCCAAGTTCCGCAGCCCCCAATTAATAATAATACCGGGATAAAAGAAAAAAATATTTTTTGGCGTAACGTATACGATCTCATTTTAAAAATTTTTATGAAATTTAAAATATTGTTTTATAGTGCCTCTCTACCCGACTCCTCAGTTCTAATCCTGATTACATCACTAATATCTGAAATAAAAATTTTCCCGTCTCCGACCTGCCCTGTTTTAGCAGTTTTTAAAATAGCTTCAATAACTTTCTCAGCCTTCTGGGCTTCAACTACAATTTCTATCTTAATTTTAGGAATAAATTCTATCCTATATTCACTTCCTCTATAAGTTTCAGTATGTCCTTTCTGTCTACCGTAACCTCTAACTTCGGTAATTGTTAATCCTCTTATTCCTTCTTCAACCAAGGCTTCTTTAACGTCATCTAATTTAAAGGGACGAATTATTGCTTCTATTTTTTTCATAATGTCTATTCCTTTTTATCTTCCATGACAATGTTTGTATTTTTTTCCGCTTCCGCAAGGGCAAGGATCATTTCTTCCTATTTTTTCTTCCACTTTAATCGGTCTTTGTTTACCGGCTACGCTTTCACCCTGGCTCTGTGCCTCCCCTCTTGATAGTCCGATATTGTCCGTACTTTCTTTCAGTTCAGTCATTCTTCCCGGCGAACGTTTTCTTCTTCTATCCTGTATCTCTTCGGGTTCTTGCGGAAAAAATTTAAAACTAAAGGAAACCACTTCATTTCTTATCTGTTGTAATAAGTCAATAAATAAATGAAATGCCTCAGCTTTGTATTCTACGATAGGATCTTTTTGACCGTAAGCCCTTAAACCGATACCTTCTTTTAAATCATCCATTTCTCTTAAATGTTCTTTCCACTTCTGGTCAATTACACTTAATGTTGCATATCTTTCAAGCCTTGCCATCATATCAGAATCGAGCATTTCTTCTTTTTGGTTGTAGAAATCTTTTGCCTCTTTTACAATTCTTTCCTTTATACCTTCAACACCCAAACTCTCAAATTCATTTGCTTCTAAGTGAACTTCAACAAGCAATTTTTGCCTTATTTCTTCCTTGATAGCATCAACAAGTACATCATTAAAATTCTGTTCAACAACTTCTTGTACATACTCTTCAAGGTAATCAAAAATTTCGCTTTTCAGTCTATCACCTTTCAAGGCACGATTTCTTCTTATATAAATAACTTCTCTCTGAGAGTTCATAGTATCGTCATATTCAAGAAGTCTTTTACGAATTGCAAAGTTATTTTCTTCAACTTTCTTTTGTGCTCTTTCCACCGATTTTGTTATTAACGGATGTTGAATAACTTCACCTTCCTGAATACCGATTTTCTGCATTACCGATGACATTCTGTCGCTACCGAAAAGCCGCATAAGATCATCTTCCAAAGAAAGATAAAATTTTGAACTACCGGGATCCCCTTGACGACCCGAACGTCCTCTTAATTGCCTGTCGGTTCTTCTTGCTTCGTGTCGTTCGGTACCGAGTATAAATAAACCGCCTTTTTCAACAACTCCATTACCTAATTTAATATCCGTACCACGTCCAGCCATATTTGTAGCAATTGTTACAGCACCAATTTCACCGGCATGGGCAATAATTTCAGCTTCTCTTTGATGCTGTTTTGCGTTAAGTACGTTATGGGCTATTCCTTTTCGTTTCAACATTCTACTAATAGTTTCGGAAGCATCAACAGAAGTAGTACCGACTAAAACAGGGCGTCCTTCTTTTTTTAAAGATTGTATTTCCTCAATAACAGCATTATACTTTTCACGTTTTGTTCTGTAAACAGCATCATCCATATCTTCTCTTATAATAGGCTTGTTAGTGGGAATAACAACAACATCAAGTTTATATATTTCATAAAACTCACCTTCTTCGGTTTCGGCAGTTCCCGTCATACCCGCTAATTTATTGTACATTCTAAAGTAATTTTGCAGAGTAATGGTCGCCATAGTTTGAGTATCTTTTTCTACTTTTACTTTTTCTTTTGCTTCTATGGCTTGATGCAGTCCGTCAGAATATCGTCTGCCCGGTAATACACGACCGCTGAACTCATCCACAATTGCAACTTTTCCATCTTCCGTAATTACATATTCATCATCTTTTTCAAAAAGTGTGTAAGCTTTTAACAATTGATTTATTGTGTGTATACGATCACTGCTTTCGGAATATCTTGCATAAAGTGCGTCTTTCTTTTTAATAATATCTTTTTCTGATAGTGAAGGATCATTCTCGAGTGTGCTGATTTCGGTCCCCAAGTCAGGAAGAACAAAATAGTCTTTAGCCATCTCGCTTCCTTTTGCAAGTTCTTCTCTGCCTTTATCTGTTAAATCTATTGTATTATTTTTTTCATCGATGGCAAAATATAATTCATCGTCAATTATATGCATATGTTTACCCTGCTCACGTAAAAATTCCATCTCGGTAGACTGCATTAATTTTTTGTTAATGGGTTCACTTAAAGTTTTTAAGAGTTTTTTGTTTTTGGGTAAACCCCTGTATGCTCGTAGCAGTTTAACCCCTGCTTCTCTTATATCATCTTTAGAGTTTTCGTTTGCAAGTAATTTATCAGCTTCTTGTACTATCTGTGCAACCAAATTTAACTGAAGACGAAAAAGTCTTTCCACTTTAGGTTTCATTTCGTCAAACCGCTGATTATCTTCTTCAACAGGACCGGAAATAATTAATGGTGTTCGTGCTTCATCAATTAAAACTGAATCCACCTCATCAACTATTGCGTAATAGTATTCTCTTTGTACCTGATGATCAGGATCAATAGCCATATTATCTCTTAGATAATCGAAACCGAATTCGTTATTCGTTCCATAGGTAATGTCACATTGGTATTGTTCTTTCCTGTCTGACGGATCCATTGTATTTAAGATAACACCAACTGTTAGTCCGTGAAATCTAAATATCTCACCCATCCATTCACTGTCTCTTTCTGCAAGGTAATCATTAACAGTAACAAGATGTACGCCCCTACCTATAAGTGCATTTAAATACAGAGGCATTGTTGCAACAAGAGTTTTACCTTCACCGGTTGCCATTTCCGCAATTTTACCCTGATGAAGAACAACCCCACCCATTAATTGTACATCATACGGAACCATGTTCCATTCTGTTTTTGTGTTCCTAACAGTTATGGTTTTACCAAGTAGTTTTATGCAAGTAGCTTTTATTACAGCAAAAGCTTCTGGAAGGATTTCGTCTAAAATAGATTCATAGGCTTCATTAAGTTCTTCTTCCAACGAATCTAATTCATCATAAATTTTTTGTCTGTCAAAATCTTCATCAGTCTGAAGCCGCTTGTTAAGTTCTTCTATATTATTCCTTAGTTCAGATGTTTCACTTTGAATTTTTTCTTTAAATTCTACAGTTTTCTGTTTTAATTCATCTTCCGAAAAATCTTTTATTTTTTCGAACTCTTGATTTATTTCATCTACGATGGGTGATAATTCTTTTATGTTTTTGGCATATTTATCACCAAATATTTTTTTTACTATTTTAAGATTAAGCATTGTAGCACAATTCTCCGTTGGTAAATAAGAATTAAAATTAATGATTGAGGTTTTGAAATGCAATGAAGGAATTAAATATTTTGACCGTTTAAGTATTTTATTTTAATAATACTATTTAAGGTAAACCATCTTTTTAGTTCTTGTTCCTAAATTGGTCTTCAATTGATATATATATAAACCTGGATCTAATTTGTCAGAATCAAATTTTAGGTAATATTTGCCGGGGCTTGATGTAGTACTAACAAGAGTCACTAATTTGTTACCCAAAAGGTTGTATAAATTTAATTCAACATGAGTCTTAGAGGGAAGATAATATTTTATTAATGTTAAATGGTTTAGGGGTGTAGAATATTTTTTGTTTAATTCTAAATCGGAATATTTAAAAGTAAATTTATTTTTATAGTTCTTAACATCTACCTTATTTATTTGCAAGTCCAACATATTTTTATTTGCAAACATTTTATTTAAATATAAAGTGTTAATCTTATGAGTTTTTGAGATTGCACCAAGATTAGAATTGTCATCGGCTTTCGCAAAGAAAGCAAAACTTAAAATAATTAGCGATATGATAAATGTTTTTTTCATTGTTATTTATTTTCTTGTACAGCTTTTTAACTCAAAAGTTCCATAAAAAGCCCTTTGAAATCACATTAATTTCAAAGGGCACAAATTTATTTTTTTTTGAACTTTTTAATTTACTTTTTCATTTATGGGCGGTACAAATCCAAAATGTTGGTCGGCAGGAGTATCAATAGATATTTCACCGAACCGTTTTTCGTATTTATCTATATTATCTTTTAAAGCTTTCAAAAGCATTTTTGCGTGCTGGGGAGTAGTAATAATTCTCGCATATACTTTTGCTTTAGGAACTCCCGGTACTATCCTGGTAAAATCAATAATAAATTCTGCAGGTGAATGTGTTATTATTGCTAAATTAGAATAAATACCCTCGGCTTCCTTTTCACCTAACTCAATATTTATTTGCTGTCCTTGTTGATTATTATTTTGATTCATAACTATCCATATATTAAAACTAAATTTCTATCTTAATGAGTCGGCTTTTTTAAAAGCACTTTCTGCATCATTTGTTTTACCTAATCTTGTATAGACTTTTCCTAAAGTTTCCCAAATAGAAGCATCTTTATCTCTTAACTGAATAACTTTTTCCAAGTAAGGTAAAGCAGATTCATATTTCAATTTATACTTATCTGTTGTAACATCTTTACCCTGTTCCTGCTTATAAATTGCATCACCCCACTGGACATAAACAATACCAATGTTGTAAATTGCATTTTCATATTTGGGATCAATTTTTTCAGCTTTTTTAAATTGAGCTATTGCTTCGGGATATTTTTTGGCACCTAATAATAAAACACCATAATTATAGTGATAATATTTATTATTTGGTTGTCGCTTAACACCTTCTTTAAATGCACTCATTGCAACATCAATTTTTCTGGCACCAATATAACTATTAGAAAGTCCTAAAAGTATGTCATTATCATTTGGATAAACTTTTTTTCCGGCTTCCAACACAGCAATTGCTTTATCAAACATAGCCATATAAGCTAAACTATCCTTTTTCAACTTTGTGGTTTTAAATTGATTTTTCAAATCTTTAGCTTTTTGATAATAAATTGTTCCTAAAAATTTATATCCGTCTTTTGACTTTTCTTTATCTATAATCATCTTTAAAGGAGCAATCGCCTCATCTGTTTTACCTGCATTCAAATATACAAAAGCTATATTTTTGTATGCGCTTATTGAATCAGGTTCAATTTTAATTGCAGTTTTAAATCCTTCAATAGATTTATCGTAATATATTTTTGCACTATCTTTTGTTGAAGCAGAATTGCCTTTTTGGAAAGATTTTACACCTGAATTAAATGAACTAGCCCAACTAAAAATTTTAGAAGATTGAATCTCCTTTTTATATTTCGGACTTATAGCAAGTGACTTGCTGTAAGCACTAAGCATTTTATCTACTTTCTTTTGCAGGCTGTAAACATATCCCAATAAATAGTAACCTTCATCACTTTTAGGATTAGCAGCTACTTCTTTCTTTAAAGCTGAAAGAGCTTTATCATAATTTTTTTGTTGGATATAAAGTCTTGCGCTGGTCAAACTTGATGATGAACAACTAAAGCCGGTTAATAGAAAACCGGTTAGTAAAACCGCCACTATAAAAATTTTTTTTGATTGCATTCTAACTCCGTTTTTTCTAAATATTTAGCTTTTAAAATTAGCATAATCATTCCCTATAGTCAAGATGATATATATTTTCAAATCTTTAAAAATTTATAAAAAATGCGGAAATAAGCTTTAAATATTTAATAAAGATTTAAAACAAATAAATATCATTAAATTGATTTTACCTGCTTAAAAGGATATTTTTGGACTTAAAAGAGAGGTAAAATTGACAACTGAAGAAGTAATTAAATCCATTCCTAAAGTACTTTTACATGATCATCTTGACGGTGGATTAAGACCAAAAACCATAATTGAACTTGCTAAAGATTTGAAATATAAAAAGCTTCCGACCGAAGATTCAGAAGAATTGGCAGTTTGGTTTCATAGAGGAGCTAACAAAGGAAATCTTGTTGAATATTTGCAGGGCTTTGAACATACCTGTGCAGTAATGCAAAGCAAAGAAGGTCTTGAAAGAATAGCTTATGAAATGATGGAAGATATGAAAAACGATGGAGTTTGCTATGTAGAAACAAGATTTGCCCCGGTTTTTCATACCTCTAAAGGTCTTTATCACGAAGATGTTGTAAATGCTGTAATAACCGGATTAGAAAAAGGAAAGAAAGATTTTGGTGTCGGCTACGGTCTTATTTTGTGTGGTATGCGTAATATGAAGGACACTTTAGAGATAGCAGAATTAGCGGTAAACTTCAGGCATAAAGGAGTTGTGGGCTTTGACCTTGCCGGTGAAGAAGGTGGATACCCGCCTAAAAAACATATTGAAGCCTTTCAATTTATTCAACGAGAAAATTTTAACATTACAATTCACGCCGGTGAAGGATTTGGAAAAGAATCAATCTGGCAGGCAATTCAGTGGTGTGGTGCTCATAGAATAGGACACGCTACTCATTTAAGAGATGATTTTACTTTTGACAGCAAAGGTAATGTTGTTGCTTTTGGAGATTTAGCACAATATGTTCTTGACAAAAGAATACCATTGGAGATTTGTTTACTCAGCAATATACATACAGGCGCTATTGATAAAATAGAAAATCATCCATTTGGATTTTTGTTTAAAAATAAATTTAGGGTAACTATAAATACAGATGACAGGTTGATGAGCGATACTACAATGTCTAAAGAATTTTTAACAGCAATTGAACACTTCAATCTTAATTTAGAAGATATTGAAAAAATAACTCTTAATGCAATGAAATCGGCATTTATTCCTTACAATGAACGTCTTGATTTTATTTACAATACTATAAAACCCGGATATGCAAAAATTAGAGAACGATTATTAACATTTAAAAACGACACAGGAAACAATGAAAAAATTATTTAAAAATTATAATTATACGTTTGATAAAAACGAAATAAAAATATTAAAAACATTTTGTAAACAATCCTTAAAACAAATTGAAGGTGATAATAGATTTTATTCTGAAGTTAGAAGTTTCACTTCAATATTAAAAAAATTAGAAAGCGATGATGAAATTATTAAGTTGACGAAAGACGAAAGCACAAAACTAAAAAATCAGTTAAAACAAAATCATCAATATTTAAAGAAAGAAGTAGCAAAAAGCTGGTTTGTAAAAAAAATGTTTTATCGTTCAATGGTTAATCAATATTCAAATATACTTGAAAAACACTTTGAGATGTAATTATGATAACTGAAAAAGAAAAGTTAAATATTAAAGCACCAACAGGTAATAAACTAAGTTGTAAGGGTTGGCTTCAAGAAGCGGCAATGAGAATGCTGATGAATAATCTTAACGCAGAAGTTGCTGAAAAACCCGAAGAATTGATTGTATATGGTGGAAGTGGAAAAGCTGCAAGAAATTGGGAAGCTTATGAATCTATAATTGCGTCTTTAAAAGAATTAGAAAATGATGAAACACTTATCGTTCAATCAGGTAAACCTGTAGGTGTATTTAAGACACACAAGAATGCGCCAAGGGTTATTATCTCCAATGCTATGCTTGTACCTAATTGGGCTAATTGGGATGAGTTCAGAAGATTAGAAGCTCTCGGTCTTACAATGTACGGACAAATGACAGCAGGAAGCTGGATTTATATCGGTACCCAGGGAATTCTGCAGGGAACGTATGAAACATTTGCAGCCTGTGGTGATAAATATTTTAACAGTGACCTTTCAGGTAAATTAATACTTACTGCCGGATTGGGCGGTATGGGCGGAGCACAACCTCTCGCTGCAACTATGAACGGAGCTACATTTTTAGGGGTAGAAGTAAATAGAGAAAGAGCACAAAAAAGAATTGATACAGGATACTTAGATATAATTACAGCAGACATTGATGAAGCTATCCAAATTGTAACAAAAGCAAGAAACGAAGGTGAAGCACTTTCTGTGGGACTTATAGGAAATGCCGGGGAAGTACTTCCGAAATTATTAGAGTCTAATTTTCAACCGGATATTATTACCGATCAAACATCTGCCCATGATACTTTAAATGGGTATATCCCGATGGGAATGAGTCTAAATGATGCATTTAAATTAAGAAAAAGTGACCCGGATAAATACATCAAACTATCAAAAGAAACGATTGTAACACACGTAAAAGCAATGCTTGAATTTCAGAAAAGAGGAGCAATTGCTTTTGACTATGGAAACAACATAAGAGGGGAAGCAAAAGATAACGGAGTAGAAAACGCTTTTGACATTCCGGGTTTTGTACCGGAATTTATCCGTCCTTTATTCTGTGACGGAAAAGGTCCATTCAGATGGGTTGCTTTATCGGGAGATCCAAACGATATTTATGTTACCGACCAGGCAATAAAAGACACATTCCCGGAAAATAAACCTTTGTGCAAGTGGATTGATATGGCAAATAAGAAGGTTCATTTCCAGGGACTTCCGGCAAGAATCTGCTGGTTGGGTTACGGCGAAAGAGCAAAGATGGGAAAAATATTTAACGATTTAGTTGCATCAGGTAAAATAAGTGCACCCATAGTTATTGGAAGAGATCATTTGGATTGCGGATCAGTAGCCTCACCAAACAGAGAAACAGAAGGAATGAAAGACGGCAGCGATGCTATTGCAGACTGGCCTATTCTTAACGCATTGCTGAATGCAATCGGCGGAGCTAGTTGGGTATCGGTTCATCACGGTGGTGGTGTTGGTATTGGCAATTCTATACACGCCGGTATGGTTGTGGTAGCTGATGGTACAAAAGAAGCAGAGGAAAGACTGAACAGGGTTCTTACCTATGACCCAGGATTAGGAATAATGAGACATTCTGATGCCGGGTATAAACAAGCAATTGAAAATGCTGAAAAATTTAAAATTAAAATTCCCATGCTAAATACCGACTAAATTCCTACCTTTTTAAATAACGGGTATGCAACTGTCCATAAAAAAGTATCCACTTACTTTAGAGAGTGTTGTACAATTAATAAACTTTTATTTCGACTGGAAGGAGAAATCTTTCACTTAAACCAAATAAGTGAATCGGGCCCGTCTACCGCCGAGGTAGAAGATCCGCTCTACATCTTACATCCGATAGAAACGGATTTTTTATTAAAAGTATTTTGGACAGATGCGAACGGATACGGCTAAAATCTTAAATTTATTTTTGGTGTACAATAAATAGATATTTTTTATGCTTTCCTTTTCATAGTTTTGTAATAACATTTTCAAATTTTTTGCAAGTAAGTCAAAAACATTGGAGGCTGAAATGAGAGTATTAATAGCAGATAAATTTCCCGATAAATATGTTGAAAAAATAAAAGGTATTGTAAGAGAAGTAATTTACGAACCGGCTTTTAAAGCCGATGACCTGCCTAATAATATTAAGGACATTGATGTACTTATTGTGCGTTCAACCAAAGTAAATGAAGATTGCATTAGTATATCTAATAAATTGAGTTTAATAATAAGAGCCGGTGCAGGTGTAAATAATATAAACATTACCGAAGCAAATAAGAAAGGAATTTATGTTGCCAACTGTCCCGGTAAAAACAGCATTGCCGTTGCTGAATTAGCAATGGGATTAATTTGTGCAATTGATAGAAAACTGCCTGATAATGTTATTCAGTTCAGAGAAGGAAAATGGAACAAGGCTGCATTTTCTAAAGCTGACGGGCTTTACGGAAAAACAATTGGTATTGTAGGCACGGGAAAAATAGGCATAGAACTTATAAAAAGAAGTAAAGCTTTTGGGCTAAATGTAATAGCCTGGTCAAGATCTTTAACAAAGAATAAAGCCGATATTTTAGAAATATATAAATGTGCAGACTTAAACGAGCTTTTTGAAAAAGCTGATATAATAAGTATCCATCTTGCTCAAACAAGTGAAACTAAAAAAATAATCTCTGCAGATTTAATAAACAGAATGAAAAAAGGTTCTTATTTTATAAACACTTCCCGCGCAGGTGTAATAGATGAAGATGCACTTATTACTGCTGTAAAGGATGGAAAAATATTTGCAGGGATTGATGTTTTTAACGACGAACCTGAGGTAAAACAAGGAGAGTTTAGTTCAGATCTAATTAACATTCCAAATATTTATGTAACACACCATATTGGTGCTTCCACTAAGCAGGCACAAAATGCAGTTGCAGAAGAGACATTTAAAATTATTGAGCAATACAAAAACAAAGGTATAGTAAAAAACTGGATAAATAGATGCGAAGTTACAGCTTCAAAATATCAATTGGTAATTAGACATTTTGATAAGCCGGGCGTGCTTTCAAAAGTTTTACAATTACTTAGTGACGAAAATATTAATGCTCAAGAAATTGAGAATGTAATTTTTGATGATGAGTTAACAGCTTGCTGCAAAATTATGCTCAATTCAAAACCGTCTGAAAAGATTACTGAAGAATTGGCTCATAAGGAAGAAGATATTCTTGACGTTTCTTTGATAGATTTATAAATAATTTAGATGGAAGATTTTTTATATTTCGTGTCGGTTTAGTTTATATAAATTTAACATCCACAATATATTTTATTATCCCATGATAGTAAGGAAGTTTAAGGATTTCCAACAGTCCTTCTCTGTCTTGACTTTCAAGATTTACAATTAATGATGATATGTTTTCTTTAATGAAATTTTTAGATTCATTATTGAAAGAATTAATAACTTCATCTTTTTCAACTAAGTCATATATTTTGTTTTGTGTTTGTTCTGCCTTATCGTTAAAATATTTTAAGTTTTCTTCTTCAAAAGAAACCAGCACATAATTTACAAACGGGTATTGAAATTCAATAAAATCCGATAGTTTTTCACTCAAACTAAAACCGTCCTTCATTTTGTAATCAACAAAGTTTCCGTTACCGATTATTAATGAATTAAGATCATTCTTTTTATCTTTTTGTGAAATTTCTACATTTACGTCTATTTCGTATTCTTCTTTGAATATTATCTTGCTTAATAAAACTTCTGTGGAAGATACATCACCCGTAATGCTTAATTTTTTTATATCCGCTTCATTCTTAAAATAAAAATAAGAGTTGGACAAATTTCCCTCAAAAGATAAACCAAATTTTGAAGATACATACAAGTCTTTATTTTTCAATAAATCAAATGACGGCACCAGAGCAACGGAAGATTTATCTTTGGATAATTCAAATGTTAAAACTGCTGCCGGAAAATAATTCTTTTTAAGGTTTTTATCTTCAGGTAAACTTTTAACTAATAAGTTTGAAAAAATATTATTTGGTAAAAATAAATTCACTTTATATTATCTTTTTAAAAAAAGAAAAGCACCTCTAAAAGGTGCTTTAATAAAACCATTTGAAATAAAATTAATCTCTTGGCTTTGCCTCACTAACAATGATATTTCTACCATTTAGTTCTGATTCATGTAAGGCTGTAATGGCAGCATTAGCTTCATCTTCGTTTTCCATTTCTACGAAACCGAAACCCCTGGATCTCCCAGTATATCTGTCTGTAACTACTTTGGCAGATATAACTTTACCATGTGCTTCAAATGTTTCTTGCAAAATTTGGTCGTTTACTGCCCACGGGAGACTGCCTACGAAAAGTTTCTTACTCACAAGTGACCTCTGATAAATATGAAAAAATTTAATTTACGGTAAAAACCGCTTTCAAAAATACTACTATAAAAGCTAAAATCAAAATAATAATAGAAAAGTAGAAAAAATTATTAAGTTTTATATTTATTATTTACTCTTAATTCTTGCTGCTTTTCCGGCTAAATTTCTAAGATAATATAATTTAGCTCTTCTTACTCTGCCTTCTTTAACCAACTCGATTTTAGCAATAGTATGTGAATGTAAAGGGAAAATTCTTTCAACTCCGACACCGCTTGATATTTTTCTAACTGTGAAAGTTCTATTAGACCCCTTCCCTTTTAAACTAATAACATTACCTTCAAATGTTTGAATTCTTTCTTTATCACCTTCAATTACCCTTACTTGAACCCGGATACGATCCCCTGCTTTAAAGCTTGGGATATCCGTTTTCATTTGTTCGGGTAAAACATTATTTAAATCAACCATTATTTTCTCCGTTTTTATTATAATCTTTCCATTTTTTAGTTAAACTTAGTGACTGCTCTTCTTTCCATTTTTCTATTTCTTTTTTGTTACCCGAAAGTAAAACTTCAGGTACTTTCATTCCTTCATACTCTGCAGGTCTTGTATAACACGGTGCTTCTACAACATTCCCGTTTTGGAATGAATCATTTAAAGCTGATTCACTGTCATTAAGAACACCCGGAATTAATCTTACAATAGCATCCGTTATCAGTAATGCCGGTAATTCTCCTCCGGTTAAAACAAAATTACCTATTGATATTTCATCAGTAGCAAATTTTTGCCTGACTCTTTCATCAATATCTTTATAATGCCCTGCAACAATAATAATATTTTCAGATAAAGAAAATCTGTTTGCCGCCTTTTGATTGAATATTTTTCCTCTCGGTGTAGTAAAAATAATATTGTTGTATGTTCTTTCTTTAATTAATTCTTTTAAACATTCAAAAAAAGGTTCAGGCTTTAACACCATGCCGGGTTCACCGCCAAAGGGTTTATCATCAATTTGTCTGTGTTTATTAAAAGCATAATCTCTAAGATTATGAACAACAATTTCTACTTTCTTTTTATCCTGTGCTCTTTTTAATATACTATTATTAAGAGGACTTGAAAGTAGGTCTGGAACTGCAGAAACAATATCAATTCTCATCGTCTTCTTCATAGTATTCATCTAACTTTTTCAAAATCAATATCTTTTCATCAACATCAAATTTTTCAACAAAATCCGGAACCGCAGGAATCAATCGCTCGTTGTTATTCAAATCAGAAATTACGTAGACATCATTAGCCGGTAAATTAAGTACGTCTTTTATTATACCAATTTTAACATCATTACAAAAAACATTACTGCCTATCATATCATGAATAAAAAAATGATCTTTCGGCAGTTTTACAAGATCATTTTCATTTACATAAATGTTTTTACCAATTAAGATTTCTGATTCTACATTAGAATCAAAATTTTTAAACTTTACAAAGAAACAATCTTTCCCTTCTTCAATGGATTCAACCTTTAAAGATTTTTTATCATCAAAAAAATCCACAAAAATCTCATCGAGTTGAAAAAATCTCTCTTTAAAACCTGAATAAGAGATGATTTTTACCCTCCCATTTCTTCCAAAGGAAGAAACTACTTTTGCGATAAGAAAATAATCACTCACAAAAAAACGTAAAGGAATTCTCCTTTAATCTAATATTTCTAATATGGCTCTCTTCCCGTCTTTTGCAGCTATGGCTGTAAGAAGAGTCCGCATAGCCTGAGCAGTTTTTCCTTGTTTTCCGATAACTTTACCCACATCATCAGATTGCACTTTTAATTGAAGTACAACTTTATTTTCTTCAGATATACTTTCTTCAACAACAACGTTGTCAGGTGCATCTACAAGATGTTTAGCAATGAATTCAATGAATTCTTTCATAAAAAGAAGCCTCCTTAATTAGATCAGGGCAACATTAGAATTATTTGCACAGAAGAGGAATATACTGAATAAAGTTTTAATCTACTTTTTTCTCAGTCTCTTCCTCAGAAGCAGTACCCTTTACTTCTGCTGTACTTTCGTCACTACTGTCTTCTTTAATTTCCGGTTCTTCAGTTTTTACTTCTGTCTCTGCAACTTTGGTTTCAGGTTCTTCAGCTTTTACTTCCGTCTCTGCAACTTTGGTTTCAGGTTCTTCAGTTTTTACTTCCGTCTCTGCAACTTTGGTTTCAGGTTCCTCAGTTTTTACTTCCGTCTCTGCAACTTTAGTTTCAGGTTCTGCGGTTTTTACTTCCGTCTCTTCGACTTTGGTTTCAGGTTCCTCAGTTTTTGCTTCCGCCTGTTCTGTTTCTTTTGCTGTAGCTTTTTTAGACTTTTTCTTTTGATCTACTGGGCTTTTTTGTTTTGCCTCTCTCAAATTTGCCCAATTGCTCATTTCAGCCTCAATTTTATCTTCAGACAAACCACGACCCATTAATTCTCTTTTTAACAAAATACCTTTTTGTGTCAGTAAGCTTTTTACCGTATCAGTCGGCTGAGCACCAACACTTAACCAATAAAGTGCTCTGTCTTCATTAATATTAATTGTGTGTGGATTTGTAAGCGGGTTGTATAAACCAATCGCTTCCAAGAATTTACCATCACGGGGTGATCTTGCGTCAGCAGCTACTACCTTATAAATAGGTTGCTTTTTCTTTCCCATTCTTCTTAGTCTTAATTTAACCGCCAAATTATTATAACCTCCTATTAGTTATCGTTATCAATTAAATTTTAAATTATTAAATGATGCACCGGTTAAACCTTTTTTACCCAGTTTAGACATCATCTTTTTCATTTCATTAAATCTTTTAAGAAGCCTGTTTACATCTTGAATAGATGTTCCACTACCTCTTGCTATTCTTTTCCTGCGTCCTCCGTTCAGAATTTTCGGATGAACTCGCTCTTTTAATGTCATTGAATTGATAATAGCTTCAATTTTAACAAAAGCATTATCATCAATTTGTGCATTTTTTAGCTGTGAACCTATCCCCGGAATCATTCCAAGGAGCGACGACAAAGAGCCCATTTTCTTTATCATCTTAATTTGCTTAAGAAAATCATCAAAATCAAATTTATTTTTTCTTAGTCTCTCTTCTAATTTTTCAGCTTCACGTTCATCAATGGTTTCATGTGCCTTTTCAACAAGCGAAACAACATCACCTTTACCTAAAATTCTTGAAGCCATTCTGTCAGGAAAAAACACTTCCAAATCTTTAAGCTTTTCACCATTGCTTACAAATTTGATGGGTTTTCCTACTACAGATTTAATAGAAAGAGCTGCACCACCTCTGGCATCACCGTCTAATTTTGTAAGAACAATTCCGTCAAAATCAACAGACTCATTAAAAGCTTTGGCAGAATTTACAGCATCCTGCCCGGTCATAGAATCAACTACAAATAATGTTTCGACAGGATTTACCGTCTCTTTAATTTTTGAAACTTCAGCCATCATATTTTCATCTACATGAAGACGACCTGCAGTATCAATTATAACCGTGTCTAAATTATTTGTTTTAGCTTCTTTTAAAGAATCCTTTGCTGCTTTTACAGCATCTTTTTCAAGAACTGAAAAAACAGGAACATCAATTTGTTCACCTAAAATCTTTAATTGTTCTATTGCCGCCGGTCTATAAACATCTGCGGCAGTAAGTAAAACTTTTCTATTCTGAGTTTTTAACTTATTAGCTAATTTTGCAGAAAAAGTTGTTTTACCCGAACCTTGAAGTCCGACAACTAAAATTACTGTAATTCCCGAAGAATTTAATTTAAGTTGGCTATGTTGACTTCCTAAAAGATCAGTTAGTTCATCGTGTATAATTTTTGTGATCAGTTGTCCGGGAGTGATTGAACTTAGGACATCTTTACCCAAAGCTTTAGAGGATACTTGCTCAATAAAATTTTTTGCTACTTTATAATTAACATCAGCATCTAAAAGAACACGTCTAATTTCCCTTAACGTATCTGAAATATTACTTTCAGTTAGTCTACCCTGTCCGGTAACTTTTTTTAGGGCTTTTTCAAGTTTGAGAGATAAATCTTCAAACATAATTTCTTCTTTTTACTCTATCAAAGAGCCAATTATTAGTATTAAGCATCACGCAAAGCGTTTGCACCTGAAACAATTTCTAAAATTTCTTTTGTTATTGCCGCTTGTCTTTCTTTATTATAAGTAATTGTAAGAGTTCTGATTAACTCTTTTGCATTCGCAGTCGCATTATCCATTGCGGTCATTCTTGCACCGAGTTCGGAAGCATTTGATTCCAAAAGCATCCTCCATATTTGAGCACTTAAATGTTTAGGCAATAAATATTCAATTATTTCTTTTTTACCAGGTTCAAATATATAATTTGCTTCAACCGTTGATTTTTTTTCATTTGAAGATTCAATTGAAATGGGTAAAAAAGTTTCGCTAATAACTTTTTGTTGAATTATAGATTTAAATTCATTGTATACAAAAATTATTTTATCAAATTTTTCATGTAAATAACCTGAAACAAGAATTTTACTAACCTGGTTTGTAGTATTAAAATCTAAAGAAGAAAAGACGCCGATTATATTGTCTAAAAGAGGTATGTCTCTCTTTTTGAAATAATCGTATCCTTTTTTACCCACACATAATAGCTGAGTTTTTGCACCTATCGAAGAAAGGTCTTCGTCAATAAGCCTATGAGTTTCCTTAATAATATTAGTATTGAAAGCCCCACACAATCCTCTGTCGGCAGTAATGACTACAACAGCAACATTTTTTATTTCTCTTTCTTCAAGTAAAGGAAAAAGAGCGTAATCTTCTTCCGTTACCAAGTGTGACATCATAGAAGATATTTTGTGTGCATAGGGTCGTGCTTTTACTACTCTGTTCTGCGCTTTTCTAAGCTTAGCAGCAGCAACCATTTTCATTGCATTGGTAATCTTCTCGGTATTTTTAATACCTTTTATTCTTAATTTTATGTCTCTTAATGTTGCCATTTAACAATAGTAAATTACTTATTTAAAAACCGCTACAAATTCATCAGCAGCTTTTTTAATCATTTCCAGAACTTTATCACTTAACTGTTTTTCTTTCTTAATAGATTCAAATACCTGGTTATATTTCATCTCAATAAATTCTAAAATTTCTTTTTCATATCTTTTTACATCTGCAATGTCTATGTTATCCAGGTACCCGTTTGTTCCTAAGTATATTGCAACAACTTGTTTCTCGATCGGTACAGGAACATACTGACCTTGTTTGAGCAGTTCCACCAAGCGAGCACCTTTTGCGAGTGTTTTTTGTGTGTAAACATCAAGATCAGAACCGAATTTTGCAAATGCTTCAAGTGCTTTGTATTGTGCAAGGTCAAGCTTCAAACTTCCTGCAACTTTTTTCATTGCTTTTATCTGTGCATTACCTCCCACACGGGAAACCGATATACCTACGTTGATAGCAGGTCTTACACCTGCATTAAACAAACTGGATTCCAGATAAATCTGTCCGTCTGTAATTGAAATAACGTTGGTTGGTATGTAAGCTGAAACATCACCTTGTTGAGTTTCAATTATTGGTAATGCAGTCAAACTTCCGCCGCCCAGGTCATCACTTAATTTAGAAGCTCTTTCCAATAAACGTGAATGCAAATAGAACACGTCACCCGGATATGCTTCCCTTCCCGGAGGTCTTCTTAATAAAAGAGAAAGTTCCCTGTAAGCAACAGCTTGTTTCGAAAGATCATCATAAACAACTAATGCGTGTTTACCGTTATCTCTAAAATATTCACCCAAAGTAGCACCTGAATACGGGGCAATAAATTGAAGCGGAGCGGGTTCGGTTGCAGTAGCCGAAATAACAGTTGTATAATCCATAGCTTCATTTTCTTCCAACTTGGCAACTACCTGTGCAACAGTAGATCCTTTTTGACCAATAGCTACGTATATACAATAAACAGGCTCAATACCCAATTTTTTTGCTTCTTCGGTGTGTGTATATTTTTGATTTATTATGGCATCAATTGCAACGGCTGTTTTACCGGTTTGCCTATCGCCAATAATTAACTCTCTCTGCCCACGTCCAATTGGAATCATTGAATCTATAGCCGCGATACCCGTTTGAAGAGGTTCTTTTACCGGTGCTCTTTGTATTACACCGAGAGCTTTTCTTTCAATGGGTAAATATTTATCCGTTGAAATTGCACCTTTCCCATCAAGCGGAACACCGAGGGGTGTAATTACTCTTCCCAACATTTCTTCACCGACAGGCATAGAAGCAACTCTTTTTGTTCTTTTTACGATGTCTCCTTCTTTTATCAATCTGGATTCACCAAAGAGTACACAACCCACACTGTCTTCATCTAAGTTCAACACCATTCCAAAAACATCGTTAGGAAATTCTACCAATTCACTCATCATTACCTGCGAGAGTCCGTAGACTCTTGCAATACCGTCACCAACTTGTAACACGGTACCAACATCATAAATGTCGGCTTCGCTTTCAAATCCTGAGAGTTGTTTTCTTAAAATCGCCGATATTTCATCCGGTCTGACTTCAGCCATAATATTTTCCTTCTTAATTTCTCATTATCAATTTAATGTTACTCCACCTTCGGTAAATTTCTTTTGCAATAATTTTAATTGATGCTTTATAGATGCATCGTACATAGTATCACCAATTCTTGCGATAAATCCACCAAGTATGGTTTTGTCAATTGAATAGTTTAATCTTACCTGCTTATTTAATTTTTTTTCCAAATTAGACTGTAATGCTTTTGATTGTTCTTCATCAAATTCATAAGCAGTTTTTACGTCTACGTTTGCTATACATAGATGTTCGTCCCTTAGGTCTAAATATTTTTCAAGAATATTTACAAGATAATTTTCTCTTCTTTTTTTAACTACGAATCTTAAAAAATTAAGAGTTTCAAAGTTTGTTTTATCTTTAAATATTTCATCAATAATTGATATTTTGAGTTGACCTTTTATAACGGGACTCTTCATAACTGAAACTAACTCGGAGCTTGAGCGAAATACATTCAGAATAAAATCTACATCGGCAGATATTACTTCCAACAAATTCTTGCTAATTGCTATTTCCAGCAGAGAAGTAGAATAACGTATTGATACTTTATATTTGCTCATTACAAATTAATTTTTCGTTATTTCGTTTATATAAATATCTGCAATTTTCTTTTGAGTTTCCTTGTTTAGATTCTCTTTGAGAATTTTTTCAGCAGCCTGTACGGCAATTTCCGCCACCTGGCTTTTCAACTCTTCAAATGCAGTTTCTCTTTGTCTTTCAATTTCCAGAGTTGCATCGTTAACTATTTTCTGAGCTTGTACTTTGCTCTCTTTTAACATTTGCTCTTTCAGACCTTCGGCATATTCTCTGCTTTTATGAACCAGCTTTTTAGATTCCTCATCTGCTTTTGCAAGTTTCTCTTGATTTTCAAGAAGAATTTTTTCGGCTTCTTCTTTTGCTTTTTCAGCTTTCTCAAGAGATTCTCTTATCGAGTTTTCACGCTGATCTAATGCAGTTAATATAGGTTTCCAAGCAACTTTTTTTAGTACAAACATTAGAATCACAAAAGTTACTACGGTCCAAAATATAACTCCGGGGTTTACATCAATGATACTTCCTCCACCTTCAGAGGCAAAGGCTAAAATTGATAAATTTAAACCGATAAGCATATAATTCCCTTTATTAAATAATAATTAAAAGACCCGTCTACCGGATCAAATAAATAATTTAAGATTTAATTGCTAATATAATACTAATAACTAATCCGAAAAATCCTAAGCCTTCAATCAAAGCAGCAGCAATAATCATAGTTGTTCTGATTGGACCCACGGCTTCCGGCTGTCTACCAATAGCTTCCATGGCAGAAGCAGAAAGTTTACCAATACCTAAACCGGCGCCTATTAAAACAAGACCAGCTCCTAAACCAGCACCTAACCAAGCTAAATCCATAATATTTTCTCCTTAAAGTTTATGATTAAAAAAATAATTCTTAATGTTCCTGATGCACTGCCATTCCAATGAAGAGTGCAGTCAACATCGTAAAAATATATGCTTGTATTAAAATAATTAAAATATCCAATAAGTAAATAAACAGGGAAAAGCCAACTGATATCGGGGCAACTGCATAGGCAAATGCTGAAAAAATAAATATTAGCCCAATTAACGATAATATAACAACGTGTCCGGCTATCATATTTGCAAACAAACGAATGCACAACGCAAATGGTTTTGTAAATAATCCCAAAATTTCAAGCGGTATAATAATTACTAATAACCATTTAGGCATTCCCGAAGGAATTAGTCCTTTAAAATATCCAAAAAATCCGTTAGATTTTATTCCCCCCAATTGAATTGCTATAAATGAAATTCCAGCTAATGCCGCAGTAACGGCAATATTACCGGTTACAGTGGATGAATAAGGTACTAACCCAAATAAACCTGCTAAAAGTACAAAAAAGAAAACCGTTAAATGAAAAGGCAAGAAAAATTCATAACCCTTTCCTATTGTCGGTTTTACAATTTCATCTCTAACAAAAATGATTATAATTTCAAAAAAATTGGTAAGCCCTTTGGGGATAAGCGACTTTTTATAACTTCTTGCAACAAAAAACAACACAACAATTAATATCAGTGCTACAATCCAAGAAAAGAAGATGTGTTTGGTTATAGAAATATCAAAACCAAAAAGTGATAAATGTGGAAGATTTAAGAAACCGAAAGGCTCAAAATCGATTTTATGAGAATCCATAACTTCCTGTAAAATCCAACCGCCACCACCACTTGATTTACGGACAGTATCGACTACAGCTACTGTATCTTGTATAGCATTAATCATTAATTCTCTTGTGTTTTTTTATCCCTTAATACCAAGTAAAATATTTCTGATATTAAATACAAAATGTAAAAAAATAGAACTAAAAAAATAAATATATTCCTACTTATATCCAAGAATTCAAGTGCTATAAATACAAGTAAAATTAATAAAATAAGCCTAATTAACATTCCCCCAAAAACACTCACCATAAAAATCAGATGTTTTTGATCAATACCTACTTTTATTGCCAACATTCCTAAGGCATAATTTATGGTTGTAAATAAAATTGCTAAAAAACCTGAATACGCTGCAACATTTGATATGTAATTTATTGATGAAAGAATATATAAAGTTATTGTAAAAATAAATACAACGAGAATTGTAAAAATTATAACTTTATTAGATTTCATTTTTCGGGAAGTTTAATTACAGTTTTTAAAAAATTATAAAGTGCCGAAGCGATACCCAAAAAAGAAAATATTATTAATAACCATGGACTTGTATTAAATTTATTATCCAACCAATAACCTAATAAAACCATTACGGCAACCGTTACAGCTAACTGCATCCCCAGTCCAAGATAATTTCCCAAAGTTCTTAGATCATTATCATCTTCGGGATTCTTATTCAATTGACTCATTGAAGATTTATAGTTTGCGGTGTCTTAATTGGAACTTTCTCGGCAGATGTCATTTTGCTTGTACCATCAAATTTAGCACCTGCTGCAATTACCAATATTTTAGTAATTAATTCACCTTTTAAAATCGCTTTTGCCTCTAAAATTACTTTGTTCTGTGCTCTTACAATTCCATCAACTTTACCCCCTATGGTAAGATCTTTGGCATTGATTTCACCTATAACTTTACCGTTAGTACCTATTGTAATATTACCTTCGGCATAAACATCTCCGTTAATTGTGCCATCCACTCTAATATTACCGCTGCATTTCATTTTTCCCTCTAAAACTACTCCTGAACTTATAATAGTCAGTTCATTGTTTTCAAAACTATTATCTTTTTTCAATTTTTACTCCTGTAAGTAATTTAAAAATATATTTTTAGGATTTATTGGTTTTCCATTCTTCCAAATTTCAAAATGTAGATGCGGACCGGTTGTTATTAAACCGCTGTTTCCACTTAATGCAATTATTTCCCCTGTAGAAACAGTCTCTCTTACTCTTTTTAAAAGTACCGAGCAGTGTTTATAAATAGTTATATAATTATTGGGATTACTTATTATAAGCATATAACCGTCTTTAACTGTATAATCAGAAAATATAACGTAGCCACCGGAAGATGCGTGAATTGGTGTCCCCTTTTTTAACACATAATCAATTCCAAAATGTCCTTTGTCCGGATCAAAATTTTTACTCACAAATCCTTCTACAGGTTTTTCAAAAAAAACTTCGTCGTTTAACTTTTTATCTTTTCCTTGCAACAATTTATTAATAATAAAATATAGATCACCTTTAATTTTATTATTCTTAACAGTGGGTAGAGAATCCTTTGATTTTTTTATCTTATTACTTAAAGAATCAATCAAGGTTGAATCACCTAAAAATATTGCTTCTTTAAGCCTTTGATTTGTAGATTTTAATTTTGATAACTCCCTGCTTAAAAATATCATTCTCCTATTTAGCATTTCAACTTCTTGAATATCTTCTTTGCTTAGAGTAGGATTATTAATTCCCAGCATTCTTCCGAGCGGTGCAACATCAAAGATTAGAAAACCAATCACAAATACTAAGAAAGTGTAAAGAGCCACTATAGAAATAATAGTTCCCAATTTAAATTTACGCTGTTTTGCCTGAACACCTGATTGATCAGGTATTATCACTATGGAGAATGACTTTAATTCTTTTATTTTTTTTAAATTCAATTTTCTGCTTTTTTATAATAAATGAGTCTACTCTAAAAAAAGTATCCGTTAGCTATTGACCTTTTTAGGTCCGACTCATAAATATTTATTAATCATTTCATCAACCTTTATTTTACCTTGACGCAAAATCTTTGGTTTTGTCCCGGTTAAATCAATTAAAGTTGAAACCTTTTGAAAATTCTTTTTTGTACTGTAAAAAATGATATCAATAATGTTAGAGAATTCCTCAAATATTAAACTCGGTTCGTTAATAGGAGGATTATTAGATTTATTTACACTTGTCGATATTAATGGCATTTTAAGTTCACTTAAAAGTTTTAGACAAAACCTGTGGTTGGGAATTCTAAATGCTGCATTGGAAGTGTTTAGAATTTGTCTGTACTTTCTATTCAAACTTAAAACAACTGAAACCGGGTTTGGCCAAATTGCAAGTAGAAAATCCAAATATTTCTCGGATGGAACATCAACATACTCTAATAAATTTTCAATGTTATAAATCATGAGAATATTTTTTTTATCCTCTTCTCTTCCTTTTATTTCATTTATCTTTCTTACTGCATTTTCATTAAACGGATTAGCACCAATTCCATAAATCGTATCTGTCGGATAAATAAATATGGAACCTTCCAAATATATTTTTTTGGCTAATGTTACAGATTTACTTAATTCTTTGTCAACATTAATTTTTAGCGCACTCGCTGTTTCAATCATTTAACATATCCTTAATTTTCATAATAACTTGTTCCGGTTTTATAAAATTTCCGCAATCAAATGTTTTTATCGGGCACTTATGCAATCCGTGAATTCCGCAAGGTTTGCATTCCAAATTATTGTATGTAATAAAACTGCTTTTTTTATTATACGGATAAAAGCCAAAGTTCGGTATAGTTGAACAATAAATAGTAAGAACCGGAATATTTGCACAAACTCCTAAATGAGTTGGTGCACTATCATTGGCAATTAATATTTTCATTCTTTTTAAGAACTCTATTGATTCAATTAGAGAAAATTTGCCCGCAACAGAAATCACCTGGTCTCCTGATTTCTTTGCTATTAAATTACATAAATTTTCATCTTCTTTACTACCGATCAAAAATACAGTAAAAGAATCTGCCGTTAATAATTTAACGACTTCAACAAAATAATTTTCGGGATATTTCTTCGTTTCCCAAATACTTCCGGGCGCTATTGCAGCAAATTTAATTTTAGTATCTAAATTTACAAAAAAATCGTCTACTTTGTTTTTTGATTTTGTGTTAATTTCCAACACGGGAATTATTTTCCAAGATTCGCCTGTATAATTAAATGATATTAAATCTAAATTCCTTTGAACTTCGTGCTGATTTTTTTTGTACGAAATAATGTTTTTGTAAAAGAATTTCAATTTTGAATTGGAAAATGAATAAGATTCATCCACAGCTAATAATTTTGTAATTAACGCAGAACGAAATGACCTATGGGGAGAATATATTTTTGCGTAATTATTAGATTTTAATTTTCTAACAAATTTATAGAGAGAAATTAATCCTTTATGCTTTTGCTTTTTATCGATTTCAATTACTTTACTGACAAATGGTGAAGAATTAAAAATTTCTTTAGTTGAAGGTATTGCAACAACATCAATCTCTGCATCTTTGTTTTGCTCCTTTAACTTTTGAATCATAGGTAAAGTTAAAATAGCATCCCCGATAAAAGCAGTTTGTATTATTAAGATTTTTTGCATAATAAATTAATGTTTCCACCTTTTATGCATCCAAAGCCATTGTTCAGGGTTTTTCTCAATTATTTTTTGGAGATATGATGTATATCTTTGACAAATTTCTACTTTTTTATCTTCCAATTCTTCGGGTAAATTATCTATATTTAATTCTTCAAAAACAATTTTATACTTTTTATCTTTTTGTCTTACCGGAATTGCACAAATTATAACTGCATTTGTCTTTAAGGCAAGAGTAGCAGGTCCCGGAAAAACAGATGTACTTCTTCCAAACAAATTTACCCTTATGCTGTCCTCATCACCTCTTTGATCCGCTGCCATTATAACAATTTGTTTTTCTTTTAGTTTTTGATATACTTTCCTAATCTGTATACCCATAGGTATTACCGAATTACCAAATCTCGTCCTGTTCTTTTTTAACCATTTTGTTACGTATGGGTTTCTTTGATTTTTAATTACAACATTTAACAGCAAATTTAACTGTACACCGGTTGAAGTTGCCATGTACTCCCAATTTCCAAAATGTGCGGTTAACAGAATTATTGGATTTCCTTCTTCATATCTTTTTTTCAAAATATTCAAGTTAACACACTCAACATTTTCTATTAATTTTTTGCGTGATATGTGAGGTAAATACATTATTTCAGTAAATGTAACGGCAAAACTTTTATAATTTTCATAAGATATTTTTTTAATTTTTTCCTGTGTGTAATCAGGGAAGGCATATTTTAAGTTTTGTAGTACCGTCTCTTTTCTGATAGGAATTATATAATAAAAGAAAAGGGCGATGATAACGGATACTTTCCTGGATAATTTTAGACCTAAAATTTTAAATAAGTAACTGAAGGAGATAAATAGAAAATACTCAAGTATGTTTTGCATAATTCATTTACAATTTTTTGAATTTAAATTTATTGATTCATTCAGTCAAATGGTAATATATAATAAAATAGAAAGGCATTAAATCAGAAATGATTTAATGCCTATAATTAAAAGAAAAAATATGTTGTGTTTTAACGCGTAGATATTCTTGAAAGCCAACTCGAATCGTGGTATTCATTTCTTTTGGTAGAATGCACAAGTATATAATTAGAAAAACCTGTAATATCAGCAAAGACAAATATTACACCACCTTCAATTTGTTGGTAGGTCCAAATTTCATACGGTTTAGTGTTTTTTTGATTTGGAAATCTTTCAATTTGGTCAGGCGCTCCATACATAATAAATACTCTTCCCATATCTGTTTTAGAACCATCTTTTGCAAGATTTTTGTATTTTCTTGAAGCTGTATTTACTCTTTTAAAATATTCTGTATAGTATTCATTTTTCTGTGTGTTTTTATCTTTATCTCTTTTATTCCAAAACTTGAATAGATATTCTCTTTTCCCTTTAACCGTGTGTATTTTATCCCATTGGTCTTTCTCATTTTGGGTGGCAATATATTCAGAAGCATCCCAAATATGATTACTTTCCGCATCGGATAAAACGGCAAACTGTGAACTTAATAATTTACCTGTATTTTTAGCATTAGAAGTCTTTTTCTTTACATCAGGGTTATATACAAAAAATTCTTTTGAAGAAATAATACCGAAATTTTTTATGCTGTCGGCTAAAGACAAAATTAAGTCATATTTACCTGTAGGGTATTTAGAAACATTAATTGCTCCAACTTTAACAATGGAGGGTGATTTTTTCCCTATTTTATCTTTCTTTAAATACATTTTCTTATTATCGTTGTTCATTACAGAGGTTTCAAAAATAAGATTATTAAAATCAGTAGCTTTATCTAAGTTATATACTTCACCGTAATAAAAAACCACGGGCGCGGTTTTTCCATAAATATCTGTTGGATACGGTATTACTTCCAATGTATTCTTGTAAAAAATAGATTTTTTATCAACACCGTCATTTTTTATGTTCGATGCTAATTGAACATCGCTAATTTTTAATTTAGAAGAAGCGTACGGAATAACATGAAATGAAAAAGTGTAATCTTTCGTTTGTGATAAGTTATTATTATCAGACCCCTTTGCTGTACAAGTATAATTCCCTTTGGGTATAACAAATGCAATCATCCCCGTTAGGTTTCGAGCTTTTGCTTTTCCGGTTATCTTTGGAGCAATGCTGGGAATTCTCCATTTCTTATTCAGAAAATCTTTATTAGATGTAGTATTAATTATACGTATCTGAAGTAATCCCTCTATAATATTTTTACCGTCTTTTTTAATTCTTGTCAGTTGTTCCTCGGGAAATGAATAATAGAATTCAACATAATTTGACGTAGAATCATATTTGAAACTTGCATAGTCAACATTAAAATTAAATTGTCCCTGGGGTAAAGCAACGAAGATAGGTAAAAATAAAAAAGTTATTAAATAAAATATTTTTTTCATGACCGCCTTCTTTTTGAATGATTTTTTTTTAGAGAAAGAACAAGGTGTTAAAATATAATTAATAGAAGTAATTGTCTACCAAAAAATTATTCCTCAAAATTTTATGAACCCAACATTTGAAATACCTTTATATGATGCTATTTTATCCAAGGTATTTTTATCAACGTTATTATCAACATTAATAACGGTAACAGCTTCGTCACCTTTGTCCCTTCTCCCTAAGGATAAACCGCCAATATTTATATTACTATCCGCTAATATTTTACTAACAATAGAAAGCATACCCGGTTTATCTACATTAGTATAGAATAATAAAAAACCTTCCGGCTTAACTTCAAGTCTAAAATTATTCACTCCAACAATTCTCGATTCATTATTTCCAAAAACTGTTCCGTCAAATTTTCTTAACTTATCTTTTGAATGGAAGGTTACACTTAGTAAATTTTTATAATCAATATTAGAACTGGATTTAATCTCGTTAATAATTATACCGTTTTCTTTTGCCAAAAAAGGTGCATTAATTAAATTCACATTCTCTTCAAGTTTGTCATTCAAAAACCCCTTCAAAACAGAAATGGAAAGTAATTGAGTAAACTTGTGTAATGTTTCACCGCAATAATTTATATCTATCTGTTTTAACCTGTTTTTACTAAGTTGTGAATAAATTTTACCTATCTTTTCACTTAATGTAACAAACGGTAAAATATCCTTATTATTTATAGCTTCAATTCCCACCCCGTTTACAGCACCTTTAATTTCTTTACCTTTGAAATAATCAACAAATTGATGGGCGATTTGTATAGCGACTTTTTGCTGAGCTTCTTTGGTTGATGCTCCAAGATGTGGTGTTGTAATTACGTGGGGATGTTTTAATAATGGGTTCTCGAAATCCGGGGGTTCGGATGTATAAACATCAATTGCTGCACCCGAAACATGCCCGTTCTCTAAAAATTTTAATAAAGCAGGTTCATCAATTAAACCGCCTCTTGCGCAATTTATAACTTTAACTCCCTTTTTACATTTACTTAAAGTTTCTTCCGAAATTATGTTTTTAGTTTCATTGGTTAACGGTACATGAATTGAGATGATATCTGAGTTTTTATATAATTCATCAAGACCTACCAATTCAACACCTAATTTAGAAGCTGATTCTTCGGACATCAGGGGATCATAGCACATAACTTTCATACCAAAGGGTATCGCACGGAGAGCTACTTCCTTTCCGATTTTTCCTAACCCGATTATCCCCAAAATTTTATTACTTAATTCTTCACCCTTAAATTTTCCTCTCTCCCATTTCCCTGAAATCATTGAAGCATTTGCTTGTGGAATATACCTGCTTAGTGATAACATTAAAGCCATTGTATGTTCCGCTGCTGAAATTGTGTTGCCCCCGGGAGTATTCATAACCAGCATACCCATACGAGTTGCTGCACTTATGTCAATATTATCACAACCGGTACCGGCACGTCCAATTATGTTTAAATTGGTTGCCGATTTTAAAAGTAGATTATTTACCTGTGTTCTGCTGCGAACAATAAGACCGTTAAACTCTCCGATAATTTCCTTTATTTCATCCGACGATATTTCAGGTAAATATGTAACTTCTATTTCAGCTTCTTCCAAAATTTCTTTACACTTTAGATCTATTGAATCTGATATTAATATTTTTTTCATAATTTCTCTAAATTATTATTATACAATTCTTGTAGAAAACTAAAAAGGCTTGCACTTAGCAAGCCTTAATTAAATACTTAAAAAAATTTAATCCGGATTGCTAAGCTACTGCATCCAATTTTTGAGAAATTTGTGATTTTGGTACAGCCCCGATGATTGTATCTTTTACTTCACCGTTTTTAAATACAAGTAAAGTAGGAATACTCCTTACTCCGTATTTAATTGCTGTTTGTTGATTATTATCAACATCTAATTTCCCTATTTTAATTTTCCCCTCATATTCCCCGGCTAACTCCTCAACTAAAGGTGCAATCATTCTGCAAGGTCCGCACCAGGCAGCCCAAAAATCTATTAGTACCGGTAAATCAGAATTTAAAACTTCCGATTCAAAATTTTCATCCGTTATTTCTAATGGTCTCATTTTTATCCTTTAAAATATAATATTTAAATATAATTCATAGATTACTTTTGTCCAATAAAATTTACGACATCTTCCCCGCCGTCGGCATTAATAACTCCACCTGAAATCCATTCTCCTCCATCTTTGCACAAAAGAGAAATCACTTTAGATACATCTTGAGGGGTTGTTAATCTTTTCCTTGGATTTTTTCTTTTGGCAACATCCATCATAGGTACGTTTCCTGGAATCTTTCTTAGAGCAGGTGTATCCGTAACTCCCGCCATTATTGCGTTTGCCGCAACTCCCATGAAACCCAACTCCTCTGATAGCTGTCGAATGTGCGATTCTAATGCTGCCTTTGCTGCAGATACGGCACCATAAGTCGGAATAACGGTATGTGAACCCGAGCTGGTCATTCCAAAAATTCTTGCTTTTTCAGCTAATAATTTATTAGTAAATATATCCTGTACCCAATAGACAAGTGAATTTGCCATCACATCAATTGTCATTTCTAATTGCGCTTTAGTCATACCTTTTTCGCCATCTGAATATATAAATTTTTTTAAGGTTCCAAATGCTAAGGAATGCATAACTACTTTTATTAAAGGTTTACCATTTAAAAGTAAAGTTAAATCGTTTACAACTTCAGCACGCTTTACTGCATCAGCTGCATTCATGTTATAAAATGTTTGTTTAACGCCAAATCCTTCAATGCCGTTTTTTATTTCTTCTACGTTATGTAATGTGGCGTGGCGATCTAAATGAACACCAATAATATTATAACCGTCTTTAGCCAATTGTAGAGCGGTAGCCCCTCCAAAACCCGAAGATGCACCTAAAATCAGTGCCCAATATTTGTTATTTTCATTACCCATGTATATTACCGATTAAATTAATTTTTTAAGAGCAAAGTATACGAAATAGCAAATTGTTATTCAACATTCTTTGAAAAAGAACGAACATTTGTAAGACTTTTTACACAAAAATAATTGAAAATTATTGGCATAATTGTATAGAGTTTTTGCCGAATTTTTCGTTTAAGGAATTAATAAATTTATTTGAGGGGTTAACTTTATATTCATTTAAAAAGAAAAGTCTGCCTTTTGAACCGTTGTTCTTTAAATGAAGATAAACAGGAATATTTCCTTTGTTATTATTTAGTATTTCCTTTAATAAACTTAGTTCCTTTTCTCCGTATATGTTTTCATCAAAATTTAGTTTTATACTTTTAGTGAATTTTTCTTTCACTTGTTCAATCGGGATTACTTCTTCAATATGAAGTTTAATTGTATCTCCGCTGCTTTCGGGTCTTCCTACTATAATTACACATCTTTCTTCTTCGATTAATTCACCGTACTTTTCATAAATTTTAGCAAACATTAAACATTCACAAGAACCTGAAAAATCATCAAGTGTAAAGAATGCCATTGTTCTGTTTGCCTTATCGATTTTTCTTTTAATTGTTGTTATAACTCCGCAAGCCCTTACCATTTCATCGTTTTGGTGCTCCAACGCTGATCCAAGTTTAATAGTAGTAAAAGAATTATATTCCAGCAAATAATTTGTAAGAGGATGCCCGGTTATGTAAAAACCCGTAACTTCGCGTTCCTTAGCCAACCTCTCTTTTGTTGACCACTTTTCAACATTTTGTAATTGAGGTGTTTTAATTTCCATGTCTTCGTGACTATCACCAAACAAACTATTCTCCGACGTAATTTTTGAATTTTGAACTTTATGACCGAACTCTAAAGCAGATTCAACGGAGGCAAATAAAGCGGCTCTATTGTCATTGACCGAATCAAAAGCACCGGCTAATACTAAACCCTCAAGTCCTCTTTTGTTAACAATGCGTGTATCAACTTTTGAACAAAAATCAAAAATGCTTGTAAAATTTTGATCTGTATTTTTTCTTACTCTTATTAATTCTTCAACAGCGGGTTTTCCCACATTTTTAATTGCACTCATCCCAAAACGAATTTTTGCATTCTCTACATTGAAGTTAACCGAAGGATTTTTTACATCCGGAGGTAAAACTTCAATCTGTAATTTTCTACAATCTTCTAAAAATGCTGCAACTTTGTCCGAATTACCAAATTCATTTGTTAAGTTTGCAGCTAAAAACTCAGGTGTGTAATGTGCTTTTAAATAAGCTGTTTGATAAGCGACCAAACTGTATGCAACTGCGTGACTTTTATTGAATCCATAATTCGCAAATTTTTCAATATTCTCTACTATCTTCTCTGCAACAGACATTTTTATTCCGTTTTTAACAGCTCCTTCCAAAAACTGTTTCTTCAATTTTGCCATCGCTTTTAGATCTTTTTTACCCATTGCCCTTCGTAAAAGGTCTGCTTCGGCAAGACTCATTCCGCCAATTTTATTTGCAATCTGAATTACCTGTTCCTGGTAAACAATAATACCGTAAGTCTCTTTTAATATCTGTTCCAATAACGGATGTAGATATGTAACCTTTGTTTTACCGAATTTTCTTTCGATAAATTCATTTATAAACTCCATCGGTCCTGGACGGTAAAGAGCATTCATTGCGGCTAAATCATTTATTGATGTAGGATGAAGCTTCTTCAAATACTCACGCATCGGTGGAGATTCAAACTGGAACACACCTGTTGTTTGTCCGTTTGAAAATAATTTATAAGTTTTCTCATCATCCAACGGTATTTTGTCAATATCAATTTCTACATTGTGATTTTGCTTGATTAATTTTACAGCATCGCGAATTATTGTAAGAGTGCGCAGACCAAGGAAATCCATTTTAAGAAGACCTGCCTGTTCTATCTCTTTCATATTATATTGAGTGACAACTTCCGTCTGGTTTACTGCATTGGCAAGCGGAACAAAGTTGCTTATTTCTTCGGGACATATTACAACACCGGCTGCGTGTTTAGATGCATTTCTGTTCATCCCTTCGAGTACTTTTGCATATTTAAGTAAGTTTTGGAGGTCGGGTTCTTTTGTTGTTTTAAGATATTTTAATTCGGGTACTTTTTTAATAGCTTCATCAATTGTAAAAACTTTTCCGAATTTAGAAGGAATGTATTTTGTAATATTGTTCACGGTTGGAATCGGTACGTTTAAAACGCGTGCAACATCTCTTAACACCATTTTTGAAGAAAGCCGGTTGAAAGTGATTATTTGACTAACACAATCACTTCCGTATTTTTCCCTTACATATTCAATTACTTCGTTGCGCTGATCATCGGCAAAATCAATATCAATATCAGGCATAGACTTTCTTGATGGATTCAGGAACCTCTCAAAAAGCAGGTTATATCTTAGAGGTTCTATGTTTGTTATACCCAATGTATAAGCAACCAAACTGCCGGCAGCACTTCCTCTGCCGGGACCAACAGGAATATTGTTCTTCTTTGCCGCATTTATAAAATCCTGAACTATTAAAAAATACCCTGCAAATCCCATTTGTTTGATAGTAGATATTTCAAAATCAAAACGCTGTTTAATTTCGGGTGTAACTTTTTCAAATTTTTTGTGAAGTCCTTCTTCTGCTAAAAGTTCTAAGTATTCATCCAAGGTTTTTGCGGATGAATCTTCGGGTATTGGAAAGTTAGGGAAATGATAGCCGTCGGAATCAAGTTTTAGATCTATTTTAGAATCTATCTCAAGAGTATTTTCAACAGCATCTTTGTAATCTTTAAAAAGTGCTTTCATTTCATCTTGAGATTTAAAATATATCTGATCGGTTTTGTATCTTAAGTCCCTGTAGTCTCTCCCTGTTTTATCGGCAAGAAGTAGTAAAATGTTGTGGGCAATTGCGTGCTCTTTTTCAATATAATGGCAGTCATTTGTAGCAACTAATTTTATTCCCAATTCCCGGGAGAGTTTCGGCATTCCTTCAAGTACAGCTTTTTCCCCATCCATTTTGTGGTCTTGAATTTCTAAATAAAAATCATCATCAAAAATATCTTTGTAAGTTTTAGCAGTTTCTCTCGCTTTATCATAATCATTATTTACAAGATCTGCAGCAACCACTCCGCCTGCACAAGCGGATGTGCATATTAATCCTTCCCTGTATTTTCTGAGAAGTTCAAGATCGATACGCGGTTTGTAATAGAAACCCTCGGTATGTCCCAAGGTAGAAAGTTTTGCAAGATTTTTATAACCTTGCCTGTTTTTTGCAAGTAGTATTAAATGGTTGTAATGCTTTGTTCTTTTCCTTCCGTTATCCGAATCGGTTTTACCTTTATTAAACCTTGAGCCTTCTTTAACAATATAAGCTTCCATACCAACGATTGGTTTTATTTCCGCCGCTACAGCTTTACGGTAAAATTCCGCAATGCCGTACATAACTCCGTGGTCAGTTAAAGCAACGGAGTGCATATCATTTTTTTTGGCAGCTTCTATAAGCCCGTCAATTGTGCAAGCACCGTCCTGCAGACTGTAGTGAGAATGGTTATGTAAATGGATAAAGTCGCTCATTAAAATAAATTTCTTACGGTCACTATTTTAAAAATGAAGAGGAAATAGAAAAAATTATAAGATTTTTTCCGATAAAATTTCTACAGCAAATGTATAAATTTTTTCACTCAATTATATACAAAGCTATGATAAAAAAAATATAAATTTTTGTAGAGACGACTAAATTTTAATATTGTTTGTTTTTGTTATCGATATGCCAAATAACATTGGTGTTACCGACCCTATAAAATAATGGGTAGGTCTGTCTATCGCCAAGGTAAACCTGTTCGCTTTACATTTTAAACCCGCAGAATTTATTTTTCCGAAATCAGGGGCTTAATTTTATTAACTTTGCGAAGTCAGTAGTAGTAGTTTATTTTTTTAAGCGAATCAGGAGATTCGCTCTACATTCCAATTTATTTATTCCCTGTATGCCCGAAACCCCCGGCACCTCTTTCCGTTTCAACTAATTCCGTTGATTCAATTATATTTGCTGAATATGTTTTTGCAAGGACTAATTGAGCAATTCTGTCGCCGCGTTTTATTACAAAGTCCTTATCGCTAAAATTAAAAAGAATAATTTTCACTTCACCCCTGTAATCCGAGTCAATTGTTCCGGGTGAATTTAAAACACCAATTCCGTGTTTTGCTGCCAGACCGCTCCTCGGTCTAACTTGTATTTCAAATCCTTTCGGAATTTCTACGGCAATATTAGTGGGTATCAGTTTAACCTTACCTGCAGGAATAATTTCTTCATTCTCAACCGCTGCTCTAATATCCATCCCCGAACTACCTTCCGTAGAATATGAAGGTAGGGCAATATCCAAAAACTCTTCGGATAATCTTTTAATTTTTAACTCTATTTTTTCCATAATTAAAATCCCTTTTAAGCAGATTTGAAAAGTTTTTCTTTTAAAACTCTTATCTCCTGTTTATTAACAACAAAAACAAAAATATAAATTATAAAAAGAAGCGAAAGCAAAATTTTATAGATGAAAAATAAGCTGCCTGAATTTAACAACCAATAGTAGAACACGGCAATAATAAAAATCCCGAAAAATATTTTACCTACTCTCAAAAATTCGTATTTAATTTTATAAAATTTTTGAGTTACAATTAATAAAGCGGCAGCCATAAATAAATAACTTGCAAGTGTTGATAACGCCGCACCTATCATACCATAAATAGGAATTAAAATAAAATTCGATAATATATTTATTAAAGCTCCGCCCAAAGCAATAAAAGGAATATAAATACTTTTCTCTTTTATAAATATTCCTGCAGTAAAGACAAAATAGAATCCGTAAAAAAGATAACCGAGAAGAATTATCGGTACAATGTTTAATCCTCCCCAATAAGCCGAACCGATAATAGAATGCCCGAATATATTAATTTTTATAATATCGGAAATAAAAAGGGATATGAACACAAGCACAAAACTACCGGCTAAAGCAAAGTATGTAAAAACTTTTGAAAAAATATCTTTTGCATTTTTTTCATTTTCATTCTGCAAGAAAAACGGCTGCCAGGCGAACTGAAACATGCTTACAAAAAGCATCATAAAAATACCGAGTTTATAATTTGCAGAATAAACACCGACTGTACCAAGGTTCGTCAGATATCCGAGAATAGGACGGTCAACACCTTGTATTAACATCGCACCCAAACCTGCGGGAAAATACGGGAGTCCGAATTTTAACAAACTTTTTAAAAGTTCCCTATTAATTCTAAATCTTAAATTTTTAATTACCGATGGGAATAAAAGTAAATAAGTTAAAATTGAAGCGATTAGATTAGCGATGAAAATTGCTTCAATACCAAATTTCAACACTAATATTAGGTACAGATTTAAGATAAGACTTACACTGATGTTAATAATTTTAAATGCCGCAAACTTTTTTGCTTTTCTTTCCAATCGTAATTTTATAAACGGAATAACTGCGAGAGCATCTACAAATAAAATAACTGCTGCGTAATTCAACAAGTAAATATATTTTGAAGGTATACTTAAAATTGCTGACAAATCAAATTTTAATAGCAGAACAGTAAAAAATAAAATTACTCCCACAATAATCACTGATAAGTATGGTGTCGAAAAGTTATCTTTTTTATCGCCTATTTTAATTTTAGAAGAATACTTAAGAAATGCAGAATCCATTCCGTAAATAAACACTACATTCATTACCGCTATGAAGAAGTAGATATTTACAACAACGCCGTAATCACTTTTGACAAATACATTTGTGTAAAGAGGAACTAAAAGAAACGTGAGGAATCTGCCAACCATTGTGCTGATTCCGTAAATAGCCGTGTCTTTTGAAAGTTCTTTTAGTTTTTGAAACATGTATACAGACAGTTGTTTTGTTTGGACAACATATTAGGAATATTAATTTTATTATTCAAAGATTGGTCTGAATTTTTCAAGAAAAAATTCGGGTACTCTTGAAATTTTTTTTGTTTTACTCTTAATAAAAACCAGTTCCGTATAACCGTTGGCAATTTCAACATTTCTTTCGTTGCATCTGACAGTATAGTCTATATGAACTTTAACAGCAGGAAGTTTTTCTACCTTTGTTTCAATCTCTAATAATTCATCATAAAAAGCCGGGTTTTTATATTCGATATGAATTCTTATTAAAGGCATCTGGTAACCGTTTTCTTCAATTACTTTATAAGGAAGACCAAGCTCACGCATCATTTCGGTTCTGCCTACTTCAAAATACTCGGCATATTTTCCGTTATAAACAAACTGCATCTGATCTGTATCGGCATAACGAACTCGAATATTTGTTTTGTGAGTCAACATAAATTTTAATTTAAGTTATGTTACATATTTTTTCTCTCTCGTCTCGGAGACGCTCGTCTCGGAGACGAAGTCTACGGAAAGTCTACGGAAAGTCTACAGAGAGTCGATTGAATTTACTGCCACGACATTTAGGGAGTCTGTTACAGAACTATCGCCAGTGTCATTTCGATCCGTTAGCTAACGGAAGAAATCTTTTCTCAACAAAAGTTAAAGATTTCTCAGTCGAAGACTCCTTCTTCCATAGGAATGCCTATGGCAGAAATGACAATTTATTAGTTGTACAACATACCCTTTAGCTCGTGGTTATTGCCGTCAGTTGACGGATTAGCTAACGGATAATATTTTGCATAAGGTGAATTAATAAATAATTTTCAGATAATATTTTGATCTTTTAAATCTGGAACTTGAATTTTGATTATTGTTTTTTATGATGTTCAAATCTCTATTCTTCAAAAGCCCCCATCTTACCGAATTTTTCTATTCTGTCTTCTATTAGTTTTTCAGGCTTAATCTTTGTCAAATTTTCTAATTCTTCCTTCAATACTTTTTTAAGTATAGCTGCTGCACCCTTGTGGTCTTTGTGTGCACCGCCCATTGGTTCGGGTACAATTCTGTCAATTATTCCTTGTTCCATTAAGTCCGGTGCAGTAAGTTTTAGCGATTCGGCAGCCTGTTCTTTATAATCCCAATTTTTCCATAAAATACTTGAGCAAGATTCCGGGCTGATAACCGAGTACCAGCAGTTTTCGAGCATTAAAATTCTGTTGCCTAATCCAATTCCAAGGGCACCGCCGCTGGCACCTTCGCCAATAATAACTACAATTATAGGAACTTTTAACCTGCTCATTTCAAAAAGATTTCTTGCAATTGCTTCAGCCTGTCCTCTTTCTTCGGCTTCCAAACCAGGATAAGCGCCCGGTGTATCCAGCATTGTTATAACCGGTTTGTTGAATTTTTCAGCGAGTTTCATAAGCCTTAATGCCTTTCTGTATCCTTCGGGATTCGCCATTCCGAAATTTCTATATAAATTTGATTTTGTGTCTCTTCCCTTTTGATGCCCGATAATCATAACTTTATATTCATCCATTTCGGCAAAACCACCGACTATCGCTTTGTCATCTTTAAATTGCCTGTCGCCGTGCAGTTCAACAAAATTATTTGTCATTGCGTAAATATAATCCAGCGTGTAAGGACGGTCGGGATGCCTGGCAAGCTGAACACGCTGCCATCTTGTTAAATCTCTATAAACCGATTCTTTAAGATGGTTCACTTTATCTTCTATTTTTTTTATCTCTGGAGCTATGTCTAAGTTATCGGCATATTTCCTCATCTCTTCCAACTTTGCTTCTAATTCATAAATTGGTTTTTCAAAATCTAATACTGTTTTAGCCATTTTGTTTTTGCTTCCTCATCTTTAACAATGTTCTTCTGATAATATCCAAATCAAGCCAAATATTTTGATTGCGTGCATAAAAAATATCTAACTTTTCTTCAGTGTTTTTTTTATTTCCTTCAGTGTACCAAAGTCCCGTTAACCCTTTTTTACCTTTATAAAAACTCGAATTATTTTCAGACGCCAGTTTAGGTCCTACAAAACTGACTTTACCTGAAAAAATTCTAGGAACATTTAGTATAATATTAACAAACTCAGAGCTCTGTTTTTTGCGATTGAAAATTAAATATATAAAAGGATAAATGAAAAACAAAATTACCAAACCTGTTAAATAATCGAATAATACTTTTATTTGTTTGTGGGGAAATTGGTTTATATTATAATTAAGCTCAATAACCGGCACATCATCGAGCATATCAACAGAAGTTTTGCCGACGATATAATCCAAATTTTTCCCGACCAATTTAAATTCAACACCAAGGTTTTTACAATCTGAAACGATCTTCATTATTTGAGAATAGGATAAATCCGATGTGGAAAATACAACTTCAATAATTTTTTCGTCTCTAATTACTTTTGTTATGTTTTCAATACTCCCGATAATATTATACTGATCAATGCTTTCCCCGATCCTGTTAAAAGATTGACCAATCAGACCGGCAATTGAATAAAGCCTAACCGAATTACTTTCTAATTTTTTTGCAATGTTAACGGAGAATTCATCAATGCCGATAATCAAAGTTCTTCTTTGTTTTATTTCATCGTTTAACAAACCGGTCTTTGAAGATAATCTAAATACAAGCCTCCATAAAATAATAAAAACAGAAAACATAGAATACGTTATCAGAACAACCGCCCTGCTGTATGCAAACTGTTTTAAGAAAAATGTAAGCGATGTTAGTATTAAAAAACCGGCAAGTATGCTGCTGATATTTCTGAAAATTGAGAGTTTATCTTTTTGATAAACACCTACTACCGCTGAAATAAAAAATTGAAGTAAGAATGGAACGGTATAAATATACGCTAAATTATTTTGGGGAAACCCGGTCCACCTATTGTGACCAATATAAATTTTTTCAGCAATTAAAAGTGAAAGGTCAAAAAAGAAAAAGTCTAAAAATATTGCCAAAATTATCAACTTATATTTACCGAGGAAAGAAATAAATCCCCTTGCCAATATTGCGGTGCGTAAAATAAATTCAACAACAAACGATGTTGAAAAGTGTTTCTTTACAAACAGGTGCATTGCATTATAAAATATTTTTGTTTCATCAATGGAGCTTCTTTTTGTACTTTCACCTTTGTAGTGAATAATTTGAGTTGAAGCGACATAAAATATTTTATAACCGGCTTTCTGTATTCTAAAACAATACTCGAGATCTTCTCCGTACATAAAATATTCTTCGTCAAGTCCGCCTATTTTATCGTAAACCTCCCTTGTAAACATCATAAAAGAACCTGACACCGCATCAACTTCGCAAGATTTATTTTCATCAAGGTAAGTGAGATTATAGCGGGCAAATATTTTAGATTTGGGAAATAGGGTACTTAAGCCTGTTACCTTGCAGAACGAAGTCCAGGGACCCGGGAAACTTCTTCTGCAGGCAAGCTGAAGTGTACCGTCAGGATTTAATATTTTACAACCTGCCAAACCTACTTCGGGGTGTGATTCAAAAAAATTTATCATTTCAGTAATAGTATCTTCGCTAACCAATGTATCGGGATTTATAAGCAGCAAATATTTTCCTTTTGAAATTTTCAATCCCAAATTATTTGCTTTACTAAAACCAAGATTTTCTTTGTTGTCGATAAGAGTTACTTGCGGGAAATTATTTCTGATTAGTTCAACACTTCCGTCGGTTGAAGCATTATCAATAATTATAATTTCGTGTGTAATATTCTTTAATGCTTTATCTAAAGAAAGGAGAAGACTTTGCAAAAAATCTTTAACATTATAATTAACTATTATAACTGAAAGATCGATTTGCCGGTTCATCAAAGACGTCCGAATATACTACGTATTCTTAATTCCCAAACCATAACAATTGCTTCACGAACAATCTTTTTAGACATTTTAGATTGACCTTCTGTTCTGTCAACAAATACGATTGGGATTTCACAAACTTTAAACCCTTTTTTCCACGCTTTAAATGTCATTTCAATCTGAAAAGCATAGCCATTGGATTTTACTTTATCCAAATCAATTGCTTCAATTACTTCTCTTCTAAAACATTTAAACCCACCGGTTGCATCGCATACTTTTAATCCCGTTATGTAGCGTGTATAACCATTTGCAAAGTAACTAAGGAGCAGTCTTTTAATCGGCCAGTTTACAACATTTACCCCTTGTTTATAACGGCTTCCTAAAACCAAATCACAGTTTTTAATTTGTTTCAAAAAATTTTCTATCTCTTTAGGATCGTGAGAAAAATCGGCATCCATTTCAAAAATAAAATCATACTGATTTTTTAATGCAAATTTAAATCCTTCAATATAAGCCGTTCCCAACCCTAGTTTTGCTTTGCGGGTTATTAATTTTACCCTGTCGGTAGTTAGCATAAGCTCTTTAACATAGTTACTCGTTCCGTCGGGTGAGTTATCATCAACAATTAGAATGTCTAAATCATACTTCTCATAAAGGGTAATTATTTCGGGCAAAAGTTTTTGTACGTTTGCCAACTCGTTGTAAGTGGGTATTATGACTAATGATTTTTCCGACATTTGATTAATATTAATGTTAATAATTATAAAATATATGAAAATTATACCTTAAATTTAATTTATATTTTACCTGTAATGCTTTTGCCCCAATAAAACAACAAAAACCGTTCTAAATAATATTTTCAAATCCATCCTTAAAGACATATTTTCAATATAGAATAGATCATACTTTAACTTAACTTTTACATCCTCAATACTTTCGTCGTATTTATGTTTTATCTGTGCCCAGCCGGTTATTCCGGGTCTCACTTTCAATCTTCTTTTATAATATGGAATCTCATTCGTAAATTTATCAACAAAGAACGGTCTCTCCGGTCTTGGTCCAACCATGCTCATCTCACCCTTTAACACATTTATCATTTGCGGAATTTCATCGATACGCAGTTTCCTTAATATTTTACCGACTCTTGTAATTCGAGGATCATTTTTCTTTGACCAGACCGGACCGCTTTGTTTTTCAGCATCATTAAACATCGACCTAAATTTATTTACTTTAAAAATTTTACCGTCAATCCCGCATCTTGTTTGTCTAAAAAAAACAGGTCCTTTACTATCTAATTTTATTGCTATTCCTGATAACAAACAAATCGGCAGAGATAAAGTAAGTGTTATAAGTGAAACAAAAACGTCCATCAGTCTTTTAACTTTCTTTTCCCATTCCGGCATTATTTCAGGCATCAAATCAATTAGGGGAATTCCATAAAGCTGTGATGTTCTTGCCTGCCCGGAAAGAATTTCATAAAGATCGGGTACTATTTTAAGCCCCACTTGTTTTGACGAACACTTACCCAATAAATCGATCAATATATTATCATCCTTTTTATCAAGTGCAATAATTATCTCTTCTATAGAATAGTCATCAATATATTTAATTAATGAAGAAGTAGAACCGATAACCTTTGTACCTTTATATTCTTTACCGATATTCTCTTCCTCAACCGCTACAAAACCGGAGACATCAAATCCCAAAGCTCTATGACTTTCAATCTGCTCTAATACTTCCTTCCCTTTAGAGTTAAAGCCCACAATTAAAGAATTTTTTCTGCCGACTCCGTTTATGAGTAATCTTCTTTGAACGTATCTAATCAGCAGTCTGCCTGAACCCACAAAGGTAAGGAACATTCCCCAGTAAATAAGAATTAGTGTCCTTGAACCTGAACTTACACCGTGAATTGAGTCATCAATATAGATTGCAAAGAAGAGTATAAAAATTCCGATAAACGAAGATTTGAACAGAGTGGATATTTCGTCAAAACGGGATGCGGCAAACCAGGTTTTGTACATTCCGATAAACAGAAAAATAAAGAACCAAAAAAGATAAAGTATGAAAGATGTGATTAAAAAATCAGGACGAATAGCAAAAGAGAATAAACCTGATTCCACCCGGAAAACAAAATAAAGATAACCTGCTGAATAAATAGTAATAAAGTCTATTACAAGTACTGATATTTTTTCGAGTTTTTTGTTCATAAATTTATGAGTCGAACCTGCCTGCACGTAGTCCCGCCTCCCAAAGTCCTACGGCGGGCAGGCGTTTCGGCATAGGCAGGTCTA